>Ga0209121_10000586_pt1 | contig 38345 bp, 33 predicted proteins | sample Cruoilmetagenom3_FD_187292 | JGI IMG/M metagenome (GOLD analysis project Ga0209121, IMG submission 187292) | Oil polluted marine microbial communities from Coal Oil Point, Santa Barbara, California, USA - Sample 3 (SPAdes) (version 2) | ecosystem: Environmental > Aquatic > Marine > Oil seeps ... | reverse complement strand
ATTTTCCTTTTTTGCTATAACCCGCACCAATTAAATATGCTTTTCCATTGGACACATCTAAAGTATACCGATCAAACTCATTTCTTTTACTAATAAAATGTTAAAAGAACCTAAAATTAAAGATTGATTTATATGTGTTATTATTGTGATTTAAATCGAATAACAAGAATATAATTGTACGGAAATGAAGTTTTTTGTATGTTTATTAAAATAAAACAAAAAATAAATTTTATGTATAACTCAAAAATAACGGGTTTAGGGTATTATGTGCCCGATAATGTGGTTACAAATAATGATTTAACTGCATTTATGGATACCAATGATGAATGGATTCAGGAAAGGACAGGTATAAAAGAAAGACGTTGGATTAAAGAAGGAAGTGAAGATACATCTGCAGTAATGGGAGCTAAAGCTTCACGAATTGCAATTGAAAGAGCTGGTATAACAAAAGATGATATAGATTTTATAGTTTTTGCAACTTTAAGTCCTGATTATTATTTTCCAGGTGGCGGTGTTCAATTACAAGAAATGTTAGATATGAGAACTGTTGGTGCTCTTGATGTTCGAAATCAATGTTCAGGATTTATATATGCTATGTCGGTTGCTGACCAATTTATTAAAACTGGAATGTATAAAAACATTTTAGTTGTCGGTTCTGAATTTCATTCAGGAGGATTAGATGTAACTACAAGAGGTAGAGGCGTTTCTGTAATTTTTGGTGACGGCGCTGGAGCAGCTGTACTTTCTAGAACTGAAGATAATACGAAAGGAATTTTATCGTCACATTTACATTCAGAAGGGAAACATGCAGAAGAATTAACTGTTTTAGCACCAAGCATACGTCATTGGGTGCCAAAAATAATTAAGAACAATGATGAAAATGACGAATCGTACTTTCCATATATGAACGGAACTTTTGTATTTAAACATGCGGTAGTGCGTTTTTCTGAAGCTATTAATGAGGGGTTATTAGCAAATAATCTAGAAGTTTCGGATATTGATATGCTAATACCACATCAAGCTAATTTGCGAATTACTCAATTTATCCAAAAGAAATTTAGATTAACAGACGATCAGGTTCATAGTAATATTCAAAAGTATGGAAATACTACAGCTGCATCAGTTATTATTGCCTTAACTGAAGCTTGGGAAAAAGGAAAAATTAAAGAGAATGATTTAGTTGTATTGGCTGCTTTTGGTAGTGGATTTACTTGGGGAAGTGTAATTATTCGTTGGTAAACCAACTGAAAGCATAAAAGTTAAAAGCCTCTAAAATGCAAGTTTAGAGGCTTTTTTAAAGGTTTTAAGTAATTAATTCAAATATTACAATATTTCCTTTATTTAATCTTAGTATCAATATTTATATTATAAGAACGATTTTAAGGTAGTTTTGTGACACTTTTAGGTGTTAAAAAAAAGTTAATAAGCTGTTAAAATTTATCTATGAAAAAAACAACCTTGGTTTTAGGTGCATCATTGAATGAGTTTAGATATTCGAATATGGCAATTAAAAGACTGGTAAATGCAGGATATTCAGTTGTAGCAATAGGTAATAGAAAAGGATTTGTAGATGGAGTGGAAATAATTAAATCTAAAGATTTGTTTCAGAATATTGATACAATTAGCCTTTATTTAAATGCGAAAAATCAAGAATCGTTTTATAATTATATCTTGGCTTTGAAACCAAAAAGAGTCATTTTTAACCCTGGAACTGAGAATAAGGAGCTTGAAGTTCTTTTAGAAAAGCATAATATTTATTTTGAAAGTGCTTGTACGTTGGTTTTATTAAGTACAAATACGTATTAAAATTCAAAAGTTTTTCCTTCTTCAGCTAAAATGGTATTCTCAAAAATTGTTTTCGCTTCGTCTTGAAATGAGTCTTTATTTTTGTATCTATTGCTAAAATGACCAATAATTAATTGTTTTACATTGGCATCTTTGGCAATTTGAGCCGCTTGCTCTGCTGTTGAATGCTTGGTTGAAGTCGCTAATTCTTCTTTGTCTTTTAAAAATGTTGTTTCGTGATACAAACACGTTGAATTTTTAATAATAGGAACTATACTAGGATAATAAGAAGTGTCACTACAAAAAGCATAGCTTTTCGGAAATGGAGGATCAAGAGTTAGTTTATCGTTTTGAATCAATTCTCTATTCTCAAGTTGAAAATCTCTACCATTTTTTAAATTTTGATAATCGCATATTTCAATTTCATCGTATTTATTTATCTCAGAAATATTTAATTTTCGTTCTCCTAATTTCTCTTTAAACAAAAAGCCGTTAGTGTAAATTCTATGGTTTAAGGGAATTGTATAAACTTCCACTTTATCATCTTCTAATATGAGCTCACTTTCTTTTGAAGTTAGTTCGTGAAAAACTAAAGGAAAATTTGTCCAAGATTTGGATAGTTTTAATTGAAATGTAATAACTTCTTTAAGCCCTTTGGGAGCGTAAATATTAAGTGCGTTTTCTCTATTTAATAATCTAAAAGTCGCAATTAGCCCAATGAGTCCGAAATAATGATCACCATGTAAGTGAGAAATAAAAATGTGCTTTATTTTTGAAAATTTTACACCGTATTTTCTAAGTTGAACTTGAGTTCCTTCTCCACAATCAATTAAAAAATTATGGTTCTTAATTTCGAGAAATTGAGATGTTGGGTGAGCATTTACTCTTGGAGTTGCAGAATGACAGCCAAGAATGGTGAGTTTTAAACTCATTTAATAACAAGCCTTTTAAGAACAACTTCTGTGTCTGTTTGTAAAGCATAAATGTACATGCCTTTTCCTAGGTTGTTTCGTGTAAATGGAATAGAATTATAGCCAACTCTTGCATTTATTTTTTCAAGATACACAACTTTACCCAGTAAATTTTTTATTGAAAATTCGATGGTTTGTTCTTGTGTTGATTTAAAATTTATTTTAGTTCTTGAAATTAATGGATTTGGGTAAGCAGAAACTGCTGTGATAGTTGGAGGTAGATTTTCTTTAAGCGTACTCTTTTCTTCATTTGCTTCATTATTTTGAGCAAATGAGAAAGTGAAAAACAATAAAAATGTTACAAAGAGTAATTTTTTCATCAATACGCAATCCTGTTTAAAATCCTAAATCTCGTTCAATAGCTTCCATTTCAATTATATCAATTGCTTCTTCAAGAGATGGAACTACATTTATTTCATCTGGAATATCATCAATTTCAATTCCTTTACAAACAAGAACAAAACTTGTGCCATGTTCTTTTCTAGTTTTACTTAACTTCAAAAATAATGAAAAATCTTCAACTTTTATGTTAATTTTTTCTGAAATATTAATGATAAGGCTCTGATTCTCAAAATCAGAAATACTTGCATTAATTGTTTTAACAATATTTTTGAGTGAAATTTCCTCAAATTTTAGCTCGGTATAAGTTTTAGTTTTATGAATCTTCATTAATTATTTCTTTCAATTTGTTGTGCCAATAAATAAATAACCGCCATCCTAACAGCAACCCCATTTTCAACTTGATTCAAAATTATTGATTGGTCGGCATCTGCCACATCACTTGTAATTTCTACACCTCTGTTTATTGGGCCTGGATGCATAATAACAATTTTCTTGCCAAGTGATGCTAAAAGTTTTTTATTTATTCCAAATAATTGAGCATATTCACGGGTAGAAGGAAAATAATTGATTGCCATTCTTTCGTTTTGAACTCGTAAAACATTGGCAACATCGCACCATTCTAAAGCCTTTTTTATATTATATTCAACTCCAACTCCCAAGCTTTTTATGTATTTTGGAATTAGAGTTTTTGGGCCACAAACTTTAACTTCAGCTCCTTGTAAATTTAAAGCGTAAATATTTGACAATGCCACTCTTGAATGTAGTATGTCTCCTACAATTACAATCTTTTTTCCTTTTACATCACCTAATTTTTCTCTAATTGAATAAGAGTCTAATAAGGCTTGTGTTGGGTGTTCATGAGTTCCGTCTCCTGCATTTACAATTTTGGCATCTACATGTTTTGATAAAAAATCACAAGCACCTACATTTGGGTGTCTCATAACAATTAAATCAACTTTCATTGACAAAATATTATTGGCAGTATCGATAAGAGTTTCTCCTTTTTTTACAGAAGACTGAGCCGCGGAAAAATTAATAATATCGGCTGAGAGTCTTTTTTCGGCAAGTTCAAAAGATAATTTTGTACGTGTACTATTTTCAAAAAAAAGATTGGCAATTGTAATATCTCTTAAAGAAGGTACTTTTTTAATAGGTCTATTAATAACTTCTTTAAAATGATCAGCGGTTTTAAAAATTAAATCAATATCATCTTTAATTAAATGTTTGATTCCTAAAAGGTGATTTACGCTTAACTGACTCATCTATAATTAATTATTTATAATATAAACGGCATCTTTACCGTCTTTTTCACTCCAGTTTACAATTACTCTTTCGGCATTAATAACATCTACTTGTCTTCCTCTATAATCTGGCTGAATAGGTAAATGACGGCTAAATCTTCGGTCTATTAAAACCAATAATTCAATATCGCTTGGTCTTCCAAAGGATTGTATTGCTGTTAATGCTGAACGTATACTTCTTCCAGAAAATAATACATCATCGATAAAAACTACATTTTTATCTTCAATAGTAAAATTAATAGATGTTTTGTTAGCTTCTAAAGGAGCTTCTCTTCTTCTAAAATCATCTCTATAAAAAGTGATGTCTAAATGTCCAAGTTTAACATTTTCAATGTGGTAGTCTTGTTTTAAAATAGAAACCAATCGTTCGGCCAATGCTACGCCTCTTGGTTGAATTCCAATTAAAACGGTATTCTCAAAATTATCGTGATTTTCGATTAACTGACAAGCCAATCGATTTAAAATGATGTGAATTTCTTTTGAGTTAAGTAGAATTTTTTTACTCATTACAGTACCAAACATTGTTTGGAATACAAATATAAAGCATTTTGTTAATTAATTTGTTAAAAACATTTAGAACTTAAATTTAAATTGTAATCGAGTTCGTGTATTTTTATTGATGTACTAATAACCGTTTCTTTATGATGTCATTAACTCCAAAAGAGAATAATTTAGCGTTATCAAAGTTTGAGTCTATGCTTAAAACTAACAGTGTTTATTTTTTTGATTCGTTAGAATTTGAACAAATTATCCATTATTATATCGATTCAGGAAAGAACACTTTGGCTAAAAAAGCAGTGAAACTGGCGTTAAAGCAGCATCCAAATTCTGTTATTTTAAAATTGCTGCAAGCTGAATTGTTAATTTTTGACGATAGATTAAATGAAGCAGTAGTTTTATTAAATGAATTACAAGCAATTGAACCAACGAATGAAGAGGTTTATGTGCAACAAGCTAGTATTTATTCAAAAAAAGATGACCATGCAAATGCTATAAAATCATTAAAAATTGCCTTAGTACATACTGATGATGAAGCCGATGTTTTGGCGATGATAGGTATGGAATATTTGTATTTAGACAATTTTGATGAAGCTCGTTTGAATTTTGCAAAATGCTTAGATGTTGATTTTGAAGACTACTCTTCACTTTACAATGTTATATATTGTTTCGATATGGAAAGCAAGCATAAAGAGGCAATTGAGTATTTGAATAATTACATAAATAAAGATCCTTATTGTGAAGTAGCTTGGCATCAATTAGGGAGACAAAATTTTATTTTAGAAAATTACACAGAAGCCATAAGAGCCTTTGATTACGCTATTTTAATTGATGAATTTTTTGTTGGTGCTTATTTAGAAAAAGCAAAATCACTTGAACAAATAAACAAATTTGAAGAGGCAATTGAGAATTATAAAGCCACTTTGGAACTAGACGACCCAACAGCTTTTGTGTTTTTACGTATTGGTCATTGTTATGAAAGTATGAATAAAACAGATTTAGCAATTGATAACTATAAAAAAGCGGTTCACGAAGATCCTTTGTTAGATAAAGGCTGGTTGTCAATAACAAAACTATATTTAGAAAATAATCAATATAATAAAGCACTTTTTTACATTAATAAGGCTATTGAGATAGATGATAAAAACTGTAATTTTTGGAGAAAATATGCTGAAATTAATTTAAAACTAAACTTTTTTAAAGAAGCAGTAAAAGCTTTTCAAAACTGTATTTTATTACAAGACTTAGACATAGCCATTTGGGCTGGATTAAGTGATGTTCTTTGTTATTTAGGTGAATATTCTAACGCTTTAAAAAATTTAGAAAAGGCGAAATATTACTTTAACGATTTTGCTGAAATTGAATACAGATTAGGCTGTGTATATTTCGAATTAAACGACTTTAAGAATGGAGAGTTTCATTTGCGAAATGCCTTAACTATCGATTTTGAATACCATTGTATTATTAGTGAATTATTTCCAAATTTATTTAAGAAAGAAATAGTTCAGGATATTCTAAAGGATTTTAAGTAAACTTCATTAAAAATCTTACATTTGTCTTTTAACCTTAATAGACAAATGAAAGAAAGAAAATTAATCCAATATTTAGTAATCACGCTTAAAGGAATTGCAATGGGTGCCGCAGATGTTGTACCTGGAGTTTCGGGAGGTACAATTGCATTTATATCAGGTATTTATGAAGAATTATTGAGTTCCATAAGTTCGGTAAGTTTAAAGTCTTTACGAATTTTAAAAACTGAAGGAATCAAACCTTTTTGGAAAGCAATTAACGGTAATTTTTTATTAGCACTATTAATAGGTGTAGCTATAAGCATATTTTCCTTAGCAAAATTAATTTCTTGGGCATTAGAAAATGAACCAATTTTGGTTTGGTCTTTTTTCTTTGGTTTGGTTTTAGCAAGTATAATTTATGTAGGAAAACAAATTTCTGAATGGAATTTCTTAATGTTTTTTATATTGATAATTGGAGCTGGGATAGCCTATTATATTACCACCCTAGAACCAATAATTACTGAAAATTCTTCAATGTTATTCATTTTCATTGCAGGTGCAATTGCTATTTGTGCAATGATTTTACCTGGTATTTCAGGTGCATTTATCTTGGTATTATTAGGGGCGTATAAACCAGTCTTAGAGGCAATTGATGAAAAAGACGTGAAATTATTGGGCATTTTAGCGCTTGGTGCAGTTGTAGGATTACTCACTTTTTCAAAAATATTAAAGTGGTTTTTTATTAAATATCGAAATTTAACACTGGCAATATTAACAGGTTTTATAATTGGTTCATTAAATAAAATTTGGCCTTGGAAAGAAGTCATTTCTTGGAGAGTTAACTCGCACGGAAAACAAGTTCCTTTAAATGAAGAAAGTATTTTACCTAGCACATTTAATGGAGATCCGCAATTATTAATGGCAATTTTATTAGCGATTCTTGGGTTTTCAATGATTATAATTCTTGAAAAACTATCTAAAGATTAGAATATTTTTATGGCAAGAGATAGGACATTAAAAGATAAATTTTTCCTTTTTATAAAAGGTTTATCAATGGGAGCTGCAAATAAAGTTCCTGGCGTGTCTGGTGGTACAGTTTCTTTTGTTTTGGGTTTTTACGAAGAAATGATTTATTCTTTCAGAAAAATAAATTACAAAGCCTTTTTATTGCTTTTTAATGGAAGATTTAAAAGCTTTTATAATTATGTAAATGCAACATTTTTATTGCTAGTTTTTGGAGGAAGCATGTTTAGTTATTTCAGTGTTTCATTAGCACTCGATTTTTTATTACAAAAATATGAGCTGTATGTATGGAGTGCTTTTTTTGGAATGATCTTAGGTTCTATTTATTACATTTCGAAAGATTTTAACGATTGGCGTACAAAGAATGTAGTTTCAATGATAATTGGAATTGGTTTAGGTGTGGCTATAAGTTTTATGAGTCCAGCTAAAGAAAATGATAATTTATGGTTCGTTTTTGCGTGTGGAATTATTGGTGTTTCAGGAATGACTTTACCTGGATTATCAGGCTCTTTTATTCTCATTTTAATGGGTAATTATGTACTACTTTTAGTAGATTCGGTAACTATGTTGTTTAAAACTCTTACAGAAGTTTTTACTGGAGATTTCAGTTTTATGAATAATGAAGAGCGAATGAGGTATCTTAAAATCATTGCAACGTTTACTGGCGGTTCGGCTTTTGGCTTAGTAATAACATCTCACATTCTAGGATATGTATTAAAACGCTGGCACCAAATTGTAACAGCGGTAATTATAGGTTTTATTACAGGATCATTGGGAATTGTTTGGCCTTGGAAAAAAGAAGTATATAAAATTGTTGATGGACAACAATTATTTGATGCAAATGGAAATAAAGTGATTGAAAATTTTGAAAGATACTTTCCAGATTTTTCTAATGCAGAAACTTGGTTTGCACTCTTGTTTGTTGGTGTAGGAGCAGGAATTATATTGTTAATTGAAAAATATGGTGAAAGACCAAAAGAATATATAGATGAGTAGTAGAACAAAATATGGATTATTAGGAAAAGACATTGCTTATTCCTTTTCGAAAAAATATTTTACCGAGAAGTTTCAGAAACTTGGATTGACCAATTTAAAGTATGTTAATTTTGACATCCCTGAAATAGAAGAATTCCCTTTTTTAACGTATCATAAAGAAGATGAATTTGGAGGGATGAATGTAACCATTCCTTACAAGGAAAAAGTGATTAAATATTTAGATGCATTAGATAAAGATGCAAAAGAAATAGGTGCTGTAAACACCATAAAATTTACCGATGACAATCGATTAATTGGCTATAACACCGATACCTATGGTTTTCAAAATTCTATTTCACCTTTACTTAAAAAGCATCATACCAAAGCATTAATTTTAGGAACTGGAGGAGCTTCAAAAGCAATAGCGTTTTCGTTGAAAAAATTGAAAATTGAATACAAATATGTTTCTAGACGATTGAATGATGATAATTATTTATATTCTGTTTTAAATGAAGAGATAATGACTAATTATACCATTATCATTAATTGTTCACCGGTTGGAACATTTCCTAATGTCGATGAAGCACCAGCAATTCCGTATGAATTCATCACTGAAAAACACTTATTATTCGATTTAATTTACAATCCGTCAGAAACAAAATTTTTGCAGGAAGGTAAAAAAAGGGGTGCTAGCATTATAAACGGACTTAAAATGTTAGAACTTCAAGCAGAAAAATCTTGGGAGATTTGGAATAATTTAAAAGCAGTAACATAAATACGCAACTTTTACAAAAAGTTGTCATCTTATAAAAAAGGGCAAATCAAAATTTGCCTTAAATTATTAATGAATATAATTATTGAACCTTAAACATTTTAATATGTTGGCAGAAGAAACTAAATTACCGTCAGAAGAAGAAAAAACAACACCACAAGTTACAAACGAATCTTCAGAAACTTCAAAAGAGGAAATTCCACAAGTTAAAAAAGAACCTTTAAAAACATCAGAAGATAAAATTCCTGAAGTTGTTGAAGTAAAAGAAAAAGCTTCCAAAATTGTTGAAGTGAAAGAAGAAACTCCTGAAAAAGAAATTCCTAAAGAAACTATTGTTCCGTCTAACAAAGCTGTTGATGAAATTGAAGACAAAATAGCTGAATCATCAGAAGGCGTTGAACATTCTCCAGTTGAAATGATTGATTATAACAATCATTCATTAGAAGAGTTGGTTGAGGAATTGGGTAAATTAGTTAAAGAAGGTCAAGTCCAAAGCATTTCAAATAATGTAAATAAAATTAAAAACGTTTTTAATAAAAAGTTTGGAGAAATTCTTAAGCAAGAAAAGGAAAAATTTTTAAGCGAAGGAGGGAATGTTATCGATTTTAAATACACCAATCCGTTAAAATCTACGTACAATAGTTATTTGTATGATTTTAAACAAAAACGTACAGAATTCTTTAAAAATCAAGAAAATCAATTAAAGGATAATTTACAGAAAAAGCTTGAAGTAATTGAGGAACTAAAACATTTAATTGACCATGCAGATGGAGCTACAATGTACAAAGTTTTTAAAGGTATTCAAGACAAATGGAATGGAGTAGGGCCAATTCCAAGAGCTAAGTACAATGATACTTGGAGAACTTATCACCATCATGTGGAGCGGTTTTACGACTTATTACATTTAAGCAATGATTTACGTGATTTAGATTTTAAGCATAACTTAGAAGAAAAATTAAAATTGGTAGAAAAGGCTGAAGAACTAGCCGAAATGGAAGATGTAAATGAAGCTTTTAAAGAATTGCAAATTTTACACAAACTATGGAAGGAAGATATTGGGCCGGTTGCAAGAGAAGATCGCGAATTAGTTTGGAATAGGTTTAGTGAATCAACAAAAAAGGTACATGATAAGAGACATGATTTCTTCAAAGAATTAAAATCTAAATTTGAAGGTAATATTGATTTAAAGCTAGAAGTGATTGAAGCAATTAATTCACATGATACTTCAAATAATAAATCTAGAAGTGACTGGCAAAAGAGCATTAAAACTATTGAAGAATTAAGAAATAAATTCTTTAGTATTGGTCAAGTCCCAAGAGCGAAAAGTGATCAAATTTGGAATAAATTTAAAGAAGCTACTAAGAAATTTAATGTTGAAAAGAATCACTTTTTTAAAGATATAAAGAAAGATCATTTAGATAATTTAAATAAGAAGAAAGCTTTAATTGAACAAGCTAATTCTTTAAAGGATAGTGAAGATTGGGAATCGACAACACATGTAATGAAGAAAATTCAATCTGATTGGAAAAAAATAGGTCACGTTCCTAGAAAATATTCCGATAAAATATGGAAAGAGTTTAAAGATGCTTGTAACCATTATTTTGACCGATTACACGACAAACAAGACGAAGGAAATAAAGAGCAGATTGAAGTTTTAAAAAAGAAAAAAGAGATTTTAAATACAATTAAAGATAACTTAGAGAAAAAGTTAGAAACTTCAATAGATGACATTAAGGAATACGTTAAAAATTGGCGTGATTTAGGAAGAGTTCCATATGAAATGAGACATATTGAAGTGAAATTTAATAAATTGTTAGATAAGGTTGTTTCAGGTAATGACCTTGAAAAGCAAGATATTGAAATGATTAAGTTTGAAAACTTAGTTAGTAGTTATTTAGAACAAAAGAATTATAGAAAATTAGATTCTGAGCAGTTATTTATAAGAAAGAAAATAGATGAAACTGTGAAGGAAATTCAGCAATTAGACAATAATGTTGGTTTTATTTCTAATGCAACCGAAGATAATCCATTTGTGAAAAAGGTAAGAGATCAAATAGCAGTGTATGAGGAAAAATTAGAGATTTGGAAAACAAAATTGAACTATCTTAAAAATTTAGAATAAAATTTTTATGAATTCAATTCAAATTTGAGATTCAAATAATATACGGTTTGTAAAAACTAAAAAAACGCTTCAATTTTGAAGCGTTTTTTCATTCAAACAATTATCAAATCAAATAACTAAACTAATTTTTTAAAGCTTTCCTTGCGATCTATTTCCTCTCTGTTTTTGGTTATTAAAATTTTTCTTCATTTTTTGACTACGATTTCGACTATTTAAAGCACTCATTTTCTCCCATTTCTGATATTGTTCAGAGCTTAAGATTTTTTTCATTTCGCTTTTATGAGCAATTTGCTTATCTAAACGATTGTTGTTTAATTCAAATCTTTGATTGCCATTTAGTTTAGCACCATTTTCTTTTTTAGATTTCATTTCTTCTCGTAAAACCGAACGCTCTTCAGCATTTGTTTTCATTAATTTGTAAACAGCATCTTGTTGTTTTTTATCTAAATCTAAGGCCAAAGCCATTTTCTTAGATTGTAGAGTTGCCATTTGTTCCGGAGTTTGGTTTAAACCTTTTCTATTTCCGTTTTTTTGCTGTCTTTGAGCATTCACATTCACTGCTAATAATAATGCCAATGTTAAAATTCCTATTGTTTTTTTCATTTTTAGTGTTTTTAAAATTATTTATTATGTTTTCTTTAATACTAAGACCAACAGTTTTTGAAAAGGTTTAATTCATTAACATAAGTTAACATTGCTTAACAAATGTTCACAGTTTTTTTAAGCGTTTAAATTGTAATAATTAGCGTATTTTTGCCAACGATGAGAATGAATAAACTATCAGATTGGTTGCCAACCACAAACAAAGAAGTTAAGTTAAGAGGCTGGGAAGAGCTAGATGTAATCTTATTTAGCGGTGACGCTTATGTAGATCATCCTGCATTTGGGCCTGCCGTAATTGGGCGTATATTAGAGAGTTACGGTTTGCGTGTTGCAATAGTACCACAACCAAGTGTGCACGATAATTTACAAGATTTTGAAAAATTAGGCACTCCTAAATTATTTTTCGCAGTTACAGGTGGTTGTATGGATCCAATGGTTAGCAATTATACGGCAAGTAAACGAAAGAGAGATAAGGATGCTTATACGCCAAATGGTGATAAAGGATTTAGACCTGATTATGCAACATCGGTTTATTCAAATATTTTAAAGGAGAAGTTTCCAGATGTTCCAGTGTTAATAGGTGGTATTGAAGCTTCTTTGAGAAGAGTTACACACTATGATTATTGGAGCGATACTCTAAAACCAACGATTTTAGAAGACTCCAAAGCTGATTTATTGGTGTATGGAATGGGAGAGCAGCCATTGCGTGAAATTGTAACGCTGTTGCAAAAGGGAGTGCCTTTTTCTAGTTTGAAATCGGTGAAACAAACGGCGTTTTTAATTCCAAGAGATAGTGAAGCTCCTAAGAACAAAAATTGGACTGATGTTAAGATTTATTCTCACGAAGTATGTAAGCTGAATAAGAAAAAGTTTGCATCTAATTTTAAAACTATTGAGCAAGAATCTAATAAATTGTTTGCAGACAGAATATTGCAAGATGTTAGTGATTCAACATTGGTCATCAATCCGCCTTATGAAACAATGACTGAAACGGAAATTGACGCTTCTTTTGATTTACCATTTACACGCCTGCCACATCCAAAATATAATAAGCGAGGACCAATTCCTGCGTTTGAAATGATAAAGTTTTCAATAAATATTCACCGTGGGTGTTTTGGTGGTTGTAGTTTTTGTACAATTTCGGCGCATCAAGGAAAATTTATAGCAAGTAGAAGTCAGGAATCTATTTTAAAAGAAGTTGATAAGGTGGCTGAAATGCCTGATTTTAAAGGTTATTTATCCGATATTGGTGGGCCTTCAGCAAATATGTATAAAATGAAAGGCAAGGTGCAGGAAATTTGTGATAAATGTGTTGCTCCATCGTGTATTTCACCTGTAATTTGTCATAATTTAGATACATCGCACAAGCCTTTGACTGAATTATATAAGGCAGTTGATAAACACCCAAAAGTTAAGAAATCATTTATTGGAAGTGGAATTAGACATGATATGTTGGTGCCAGAATTCAATAAAAAAGCAGATCCAAAAGAATTGGATGATTACACTGAAGAGGTAATGAAAAACCACGTTTCTGGCCGATTAAAAGTTGCTCCTGAACATACGTCTGACCCAGTTTTAAAGCTAATGCGAAAGCCTTCTTTTTCATATTTTCACAAGTTTAAAGAGCGTTTCGATAAAATTAATTTCAAAAATAAATTAAACCTTCAATTAATTCCTTATTTTATTTCTAGTCATCCAGCTTGTGAATTGGAAGATATGGCAAATTTAGCTGCTGAAACAAAAGATATGGGTTTTCAGTTAGAGCAGGTGCAAGGGTTTACTCCAACTCCTATGACAGTTGCAACGGTTATCTATTATTCTGGATATCATCCTTATACTTTGAAACCAATGAAAACTCCTAAGACGAAAAAGGAGAGAGATGATCAGCATAAATTTTTCTTTTGGTATAAGAAAGAAAATCAACAATGGATTCAAAATACACTTTCTAATGTTGGCAGGTTAGATTTATTGCAAAAACTAATTCCTGGAACTTCAAGTTGGAGAAAGAATAAAGGCGAAAAGGCAAAAGATACTTTTGATGATACGATAACTCATACTTCAAGAAGAAAAAATAAATATAAAAAGAGAAAAAGGAGATAATCATTTTTACCTATATAGAATTATCTTAAATTTGAAACTACTTAAAAAACTATATTAGTATGAAAAAAATTCTATTTTTTTTATTGCTTTCATCATCTTTATTCGCACAAAAAGAAGTTAAAGTTGATTTAAGTAATCCGAATTCGGCAATTTATACACATTTATATTTTTTGCAATCAGATTCATATGAACCTTCAAAGGCGGCTGCTGCTATTTACGGTTTTGAAGGAGTTGAAGCAGAAGATATTGCCATTAAATTGAAAAAAATTTTAGATGGAAAAGGACTGAAAGTTGATTTTAGTAAAGTGCCAACTGATAAAATGTTTTCCGATACCACAGGTTATAAAATCGGAAATAGATATGTATTGTTTCCATACCAAATGCCAGAAATTTATGTTGAACGAATAGGAGGAAACTGGTATTATTCACCTGAAACAACCTCGATAGTGCCAGAATTGTATAAAAGTATTTTTCCTTGGCATACCGAAAAATTACAGCAAATAATTCCAGATGCGGGTCATTATTCATTTTTTAATGTTGAATTATGGCAATATTTAGGTTTATCAATTCTAATTATTCTCGTAATTGGTTTATTCTTTATTTTAAGAAAAATAGTGTTTTTCGTTTTAAGAAAAATTCAATATTGGATAATACACAGATCTAATGAAAAAATTAATATTGCTTTAAGAAAATTAGCCAGGCCAATAGTTTTATTACTATTAATAAAATTTATTGAAAAGTTTTTACCATCATTATTACTGCCATTAGATATAAATACTTTTATATTTTTAGCATTACACATAATGCAAACTGTTTTTTGGATTTATGTTTTCCTAAAATTAGTAAAGGTGATAATGAGTGTTTACGAAGAATTTGCTGAATCTACGCATAACAAATTAGACGATCAATTAGTGCCAATTTTAAATAACTTCTTAACAGGAGTTGTTGTATTTCTTGGTTTTTTAAAGCTATTAACGCTTTTTGGTATTGAACCTGTAACGGTTATTGCTGGTGCATCAATAGGTGGTATTGCGGTTGCATTAGCTTCTCAAGACACAGTTAAAAACTTGATTGGAACAGTTATGATATTTGTTGACAAACCCTTTCATATTGGAGATTGGATAGAGGCAGGAATTGTAGTTGGTACTGTTGAAACGGTTGGTTTCCGTTCCACAACTGTTCGTGCAGCAGATACTTCAGTTTATCAAATACCAAACAGCACATTGTCTGAAATGGTTGTGAATAATAAGGGATTGCGTGCCTACAGAAGATACACTACTAATTTAGGTTTAAAATACGATACTCCTCCTGATTTGATTAATGCTTTTGTTGAAGGCGTTCGAAAAATTATCGAAATTCATCCTGATACTCGTGATGAAGCTTTTAACGTTGAATTTAATGGTTTTGGAGATTCATCACTATTAGTTTTGGTAAATGTATATTTTGTAGCCTTGGATTGGAGTAAAGAACAATCATCTAAACACAGTTTACATATTGCAATTTTAGAGTTAGCGGCTGAATTAGGAGTCGAATTTGCATTTCCATCTACAACGGTTATGATTGAACAATTTCCAGAAAAGAAAAGTTTAGCAACACAATATAATTCGGAAGAAAAACGAATAAAGGATATTATTGAAAAGATAAAATAACTGATTGTAAACTAAAAAAACCAAGCTCGTGCTTGGGTTTTTGGACACTATCCTAAAAACTGTGTAAGTTTGAAAACTCAGGGTTAAATTATTTATAGTTTAATACTGTTTTCAAATATAGCTAAAAATTGGTTTAATATAATTTCCCAATTCCTAATTGGCATTGTCCATTTTTTAGTGCTTTCTCTTAATATGGATTGTAACCGTAAAAAGGACAGCTAACATAATTAAATGCATTTACAATATTTGTTTAAGAAAATAAAGAAATTTTTTTAGAGGTAATAGCTGATTTTGGCAAGAACAATCTTCTTGAGGGATTCTTTTTCATTTGAGAATAGGTTAGTTAGCTTAGTAAATGTAGCAAAAGTTACAATAAAATAAAATTATTTTTGATGATAATTTAATGTTGAAATTTGATTTTTAAGAATTTGACAATAAAATAAGTAAAAGATTAAAAGATCCTTAATTTAAAATAAACTAGAGTAATAATATTAAATATAGGTTGAACAGTAATACCTCACGTTTTTTTATTAATTTTAATAGCTAATCCAAACAATTAAAAATCATGAGAAAAATAATAGGAATACTACTTTTAACAATTATAATTTCTTGTAAAGAAAATAAAGAAGCAAGGAAACCTGTAAAGCAAGTTACCACTGAAGAAAATGATTTAAGTATGAAAAATAATTTAGATAAATATGTTTCATTTAAACTAACATCAGATTTAAGTGTTTTAACTGAAAATGAACGAAAAATGTTGCCAATTTTAATTAAGGCAGCGGATAAAATGAATGAGCTGTTTTGGTATGAAGCCTATGGTGATAAGAATTCATTATTTGAAAAAGTATCGAATGAAAATTCAAAAAAGTTTATGGAAATAAACTACGGCCCTTGGGATAGGTTAGATGGTAATGTTTCATTTGTTGATGGAATAGGAGCAAAGCCAGCAGGAGCTAATTATTATCCCGCTGATATGACCAAAGATGAATTTGAAAAATTTGAAGATGATTCAAAGTCAAGTTTATACACATTTGTTAGAAGGAATGATGATGGAAGTTTAAAAACCATTCCGTACCACCAACAATTTGAAAGCCAAGTTAAAGAAGTTTCCGAATTGTTATTAGATGCTTCAAAATTGGCAGACGACGCTGGGTTAAAAAAGTATTTAAAATTACGTGCGCAAGCATTTTTAAATGATGAATATCAAACAAGTGATTTGGCTTGGATGGATATGAAAACGAATACGTTAGATGTTGTAATTGGTCCGATAGAAACCTATGAAGATCAGTTGTTTGGAAGTAAAGCTTCTCACGAAGGTTATGTGTTAATCAAAGACCAAGTTTGGAGTGAGAAATTAGCGAAATTTGCACAATTTTTACCTGAATTACAACGAGGTTTACCTGTAGATGAAGCCTATAAAAAAGAAACACCTGGAACAGATTCTGATTTAAATGCCTATGACGTAGTTTATTATGCTGGCGATTGCAATGCTGGCGGAAAAACAATTGCGATAAATTTACCTAATGATGAAGAAGTGCAATTGCAAAAAGGAACAAGAAGGTTACAATTAAAAAATGCAATGCGTGCAAAGTTCGATAAAATAATGATTCCTATTTCTGAAAAGTTGATAGATGAAAGTCAACGAAGTCATGTTACTTTCGATGCTTTTTTCGCAAATACTATGTTTCATGAAGTTGCACATGGTTTAGGAATAAAAAACACCATTAATGATAAAGGAAGTGTAAGAAGTTCGTTGAAAGAATTGGCTTCGGCTTTAGAAGAAGGGAAAGCAGATATTTTAGGATTGTATATGGTACAACAATTGCATAAGAAAGGTGAAATAGATGGAGACATGAAAGATTATATGACCACTTTTATGGCAGGTATTTTTCGTTCAGTACGTTTTGGAGCTGCAAGTGCTCACGGAAAAGCAAATATGATTCGTTTTAATTTCTTTAAAGAAAAAGGGGCGTTTACAAAAAATGAAAATGGAATTTACAAAGTGAATTATGATAAAATGCAATCAGCAATGGAAGAGTTGTCTAATATCATTTTAACATTACAAGGAAATGGTGATTATGACGGAGTAGCAAAGCTTGTAGCTGAAATGGGAATCATTCCAAATGATTTACAATCGGATTTAGATATGTTAAGTGAACAGAATATTCCTGTTGATGTAGTTTTTGAACAGGGATTGGAGGTTTTAGGATTACAAGAATAACCAAATCTATTGAGTATTAAAAAACACTTAAAAGGTAAAATATATGTCAATCTGAACCTGTCTGCCGACAGGCAGGCTTGATTCAGGTTCTCATAACGATTTGATATTAATATGATGAGATGCTGAAATAAATTCAGCATGACGAGTTAATTGAAATCATAAAAAAAGCCTCCAATTTGGAGGCTTTTTTTATGATTTCAATTAAATGAATAAATTATTTAGGGTCTAATATTGCATTAATACGTTCTGCAATATCTTGTAAATGATATCTTGTAATTGTATTAGGAGCACTATTTGCAGCTCTTTGAGCATCTCTTTTAATTCTATTCAATTCACCTCTTACTACAGGTAAAATATCAGATTGTTTTACAGTTACTCCTGTAGAACCATAAAAGCTTCTTACGTCTTTAGCGACCATAATGCTTCCAAGTTTTTCAATATAAGCTCTTTGTAAACCTCTTCTATAGGTATCAATACTTCTTCCAGAACGTAATTCTGACCATACGCCATTTCTTAAATCGCTCATCATAGAAATTAAAGTATACGCACTAGAACCGTTTAAAGTCTCATTTTCAACCATTCTACTCATTCTACCTAAGTCTAATATATTATTCAAGGTTCTTTTTTGAGTGCTAGTTATACGTTCCATAATTCCTGAATTCTCAGTTCTTCCAATAATTTCTTTATCAATTAACCAAGTTGGTGTTTTAAACAATTCATCGATAACATATTTTAATGATTGTTTTTGGCGATCCTTATCAACATGCGTATAAACGAATCCATTTTGATCTGAAGTTTTATAGTTTTCATAAACACCACCAACATTTGATGAAACGTGTCCCATATACCTGTTAAATTGAGAAACTACATGTCCGTACATTTCTGATAAGTCACTGTAATTCTCACCTTTTTTTGAAGTCCAATCAATTAAATTAGGCATAATTCGTTTTAAGTTAGCAATTCCGTAAGAACTTGCTTTTACGGCATCATCACCTAAATCTTCAGTTTGTGAACTTGGATCAACAACTCCAAATTGTTGTCTTCCAAATCTATACCAAGGATCTCCTGCATGTTTTAAAATCCAGCTATCTAGAGTTGCTTTTTCGTCTTCAGCAGTTTCAGCTTCAAAAATTGGGCGGTATCCCCAGTTCATTGCATATTTATCGTACACACCAATATTTGGCATCATAGCAACATCTTTATCTCCAGGTTGAGCAACATAATTAAAACGTGCATAATCCATGATTGAAGGTGCGGTACCAAACTTTTTTGTAAAAGTTGCAGAACGTAATGAGTCAACAGGATAAGCAGAACTACTTCCCATATTGTGTGGTAAACCTAAGGTGTGTCCTACTTCATGTGAAGAAACAAATTTTATCAATTTTCCCATAACTTCATCTTTAAAACCAACACTTTGTGCTTCAGGATTAACAGCTGCTGTTTGCACAAAGAACCAACCTTGTAACAAACTCATTACATTATGATACCAGTTAATATCGGATTCTAAAATTTCTCCTGATCTTGGATCACTTACGTGAGGCCCATTAGCATTTGGAATAGGTGAAGCTAAATAGCGTACCACAGAATAACGAACATCTTCAGGACTCCATTCAGGGTCTTCTTCTTTTGAAGGAGGATCCATTGCAATAATGGCATTTTTAAAACCAGCAGCTTCAAAAGCAACTTGCCAATCTTCAATACCTTGTTTAATATAAGGTCTCCATTTTTCAGGTGTTGCTCTATCTATATAGTAAACAATTTGTTTTTTTGGTTCAACTAATTCACCGCGTTTAAATTTTTCAATATCTTCGTCTTTTACTTCCAATCTCCAACGATCTAAGTAAGTAACTTTTTTACTTTTTTGAGCTTCAGAACCATAATCAGTTTGGCTCGATGTAAACCAACCAACACGTTCATCAAAAATTCTTCTTTTCATTGGTTCTTTTGGTAATAAAACCATTGAATTACTCATTTGTACAGAGACAGTTCCAGTACTTGAATTTGAAGGAGGCGCACTGGCAGCATATGTTTTAACATGATGCACTTCAATATTTTGCGGATAGCTATTTACACTTTCAATAAAAGATTTTTTAGTATCCAAACGTGTAATTTTATAACCTTTTCTAACTCTATTAGGCAAGCCTAAAGCCTTAACATCTGTATTAAACAAATCGGTAACATCAACAACTGTTGCTGTTTTGTCGTCTGAATATGCTTTAATAGGAAAAGCGAATAAAACTGGTTCAAAATTTGAATTAGCAACAGCTTCGTGAACTGGTAATTCTTCATCGGCAACAATATTATGAGAAACAACTCTTAATAAAACTTGTTTTCCTTTTTTTTGCCAACGTAATACTTTTGTGTTTGCTTTTTGACCACCAAAACTACCATTGTTTGAGGTGTTTTTTGCAATTCGTGTTACCATTAACATTTCTCTTTCAAACAAAGAATCTGGTATTTCGAATAAGTATTTTTCATCTTGTGTATGAACCTTAAATAAACCTTCGTCGGTTTTAGCATCTTTGGTAATAACTTTTGAATAAGGCTGAATTGCACCTTTTTTTGGCTTTGGAGTTATAGCAGCTTTAGCAGCAGCTTCTTGTGCTTTCTTTTTTTTACTTTGCGCTTCTGCTTGGAAAGTAACACCGACTATTAAAAGTAACGATAATAAACTTGTTAAAAATTTGTTAGTCATATTTTATTTGGGTTTAATTATTGGTTAAAAAATAAAAGCCCCAATATATTAAACGATGTTACAAAACTTCTTAAATATTTGTTAAAGAAAAAACCGCTTTTTTAAAGCGGTTTTTAAAACTTGAAATATTTTATAAATTAATTAATTTTTACGTTTTAATTGACGCTGAATTTTTTTAATAGCAGATTCAATTGGTTTTTCAGGTTCAATTACGTTGTATTCGCCCCAAAATTCTGGGTCGGAGAAACCTTGTGCTTCGTCGCTAAGAATAATGGAAGATCTTAATCTATCGCGATATTTAATAATATCTTCTTTTTTAATTTTATGCCAATCTGTAGTTGCCATTTCCATGGTGGTATAATAAACCGAATTGAATAGGCGTTTTTCCCAATTTATTTTGAAACCAAGTTGAATTCTACTATATCCATAATACCATTTTCCATTTTTTACTCGATAATCTACTTGATAAACAGCTTCAATTGGTAAAACAGTGGCTTTTTTAGGTTTCTTCAAAATAAAATTTCTACTTGCTTTATACGGGTTATCTAAATTAAGCTCAAATTGAGCACTTGTCAAAGCAAAAGTATCAGCTTCAATAAATAATTTACCAAAATATAAAGGTTCAGTTACGTGTCGTTTTTGTTTAAAATTTACAACATAAATAACTCGATTGTCAATTTTGGTAGATTTGTCAAATTCAAAATCATAAACATCAAACATATCATCATCAAAGAAACTCGGTGTATTCTTCATCACGTCCATATATAACGTGTTAAAAGGCCCACCTCTTAATTTTAAAGCAATGGTGTCTAATTTACTGTAATCGGTGCTTTTACGTGCTTTAAATAGGCGTAATAACTCAGATCTATTACTTGTGTATGGCTGTTTGTTTATTTCAACCACTGCTTCAGACAGGGAAACATAAGTTCTTCTTTTTTTAATAGTTTCTCTATAGAATGCCGTCATCATTGTTTGGTCACCAATGTAATTATCTCCTTTTCTTTTTAACATTTCTGAAATTAAAGAACGGGCATCTTTCATCGAAATTTTAACTTCAGATAATTCTTCAATATGGGTTTCAAGTTTAATTGTAATTTTGTTTGAATTTAATTCTGAAAAGTCAACTACTTTGCTTGTATAACCTAAAAAAGATATGGTAATTCTTTTATTTGAATATTTTTTTGGAACTTTTAAAAGAAACTCACCCTGAGTGTTAGAAATAGTACTAATATTTGTCTCATTTACCGATAGTGCAGCAAAAACCAATGGATCTTTGGTTTTACTATCAATTACAATTCCTTTATATTGAATAAATCCAATAGTATCATTTACAACCAGATTAGATGCAATTCCTTTATTTTGAATCCCTAAAAGGAAGATGAATACTAGGAGTGAGGTTGCCAGAGGTTTTAAATTCGCATTATAAATTTGTTGAAGCATGGCTTTAAATTATTAGAGTTAGTTAATGACTAATTTGACTTACTAATTTACAATATTTACCTAAAATATAAAAGCTTAAAAAGTTAATATTTTCCCCAAATTATTAAAGGTTAAGCCAATAGGTAGGTTTATTTTAATCGTTATGAATCTGATAGTTAATCCCCATCATAATCCATCATATGTATATTAATTGTGATTGTAAATTAGTAAGTCAAATTAGTCTTTATAAATATATTGATTAATTTTTCAAATGGGTTATTCGCTTAAGATTGAAGATGTATTTGTATGCGAAACTGTATTTTAATTAGGAATTGTTGGTGAGAAGTACCAACAATGGTTCAATTTATAGCTACCACTACTGTGTAGTTTCGTTATGAAGAATGTAAAATATAAATTAAATATGAATTGTTACAAAGTAATTTATTTATAAAATTTTTTGGCTTCATTCCAATAAATATCCATTTCAGCTAGCGTCATGTCGTGCAATGATTTTCCTTGTTTTTTAGATTGTTCCTCTAAATATTGAAATCGATTTATGAATTTTTTATTGGTACGTTCTAAAGCATTTTCTGGATTTACATTTATAAATCGTGCGTAATTAATCATTGAAAATAGTACGTCGCCAAATTCTGATTCAATGTTGGCAGTATTTCCTTTTTCAATTTCAACATTTAACTCATTTAGTTCTTCTTGAACTTTAAGCCAAACTTGTTCAGGTTTTTCCCAATCAAAACCTACGCCAGCAACTTTATCTTGAATTCTATTTGCTTTTACAACTGCGGGCAAAGATTTTGGAACGCCTTCTAAAACTGATTTTTTGCCTTCTTTTAATTTAAGTTTTTCCCAGTTTTGTTTTACGTCTTCCTCATTTTCAACCTGCACATCGCCATAAATATGTGGGTGGCGATGAATTAGTTTTTTTGATATTTCATCAGCAACATCGGCAATATCGAAGTCATTTGTTTCAGACCCAATTTTAGCATAAAAAACAATGTGCAATAAAACGTCTCCTAACTCTTTTTTAATTTCTTCTAAATCATTATTTAAAATAGCATCGCCTAATTCATAGGTTTCTTCAATGGTTAAATGACGAAGTGATTGAAAGGTTTGTTTTTGATCCCAAGGGCATTTTGAACGCAACTCATCCATAATGTCCAATAATCGACCAAATGCCTGTAGTTGCTGTTCTCTAGAATTCATTATGCTTCTTCAGTTTCTTCTTCCTCTTCTTTAATGGCTGTAAAGTCGAAATTTTTTGAAGCAAGTAAATTATACCATTGTAATACTTTTTTAATATTTGAAGTATAAACACGATCTTCATCAAAATTTGGTAAAATTTCTCTAAAATAAGATGTCAAAATTTTTCCGTTTTCTTTATGACTTAAAGCTTCTTTTCCGCTCTCTTTTTCACCGATGCTTTTTAAAACAATTCGAAGAGGAACTTCTTCTTCATATGTATATATTGCTATTTCGTTTAAAGCACTAATATTATGAGTTGCCGTAACTGGAAATTTTTTAGAGTCAATTAATGATTCAACAATTACACCTCCTTTAGATTGAGCTTTCAATTCGTAAAGTCCAGGTTTTCCGTTAATAGACACAATATCTTTTAATTCCATAAAGTTATTTTCTTTTTAATGAAGGAAATTTCATTCTGTAATCAACATTTACAATTCCCTTTGAAATATTTTCTAATTTCTTTTTAATTAATCTTTTCTTTAATGACGACAATTTATCGGTAAATAAAATACCTTCAATATGGTCATACTCGTGTTGAACTACTCTAGCCGCAATTCCTTCAATAATTTCAACGTGTTTTTCAAAATTTTCATCGAGGTATTCAATGGTAATTTTTTCTTCTCTAAAAACATCTTCTCTTATATCTGGAATACTTAAACAACCTTCGTTAAAAGCCCATTCATTGCCTTCTTCTTTAAGAATTTTTGCGTTTATAAAAACCTTGTCGAAGGTTTTTAAATAATCACGTTCTTCTTTGTCCAAATCTTCATCTTCAGCAAAAGGAGTTGCGTTAACAATAAACAAACGAATGGCTTTGCCAATTTGAGGTGCAGCTAATCCAACACCTTGAGCGTTAACCATAGTTTCCTTCATATTCTCAATTAATTCATTAAGATTAGGATACTCTTTGTCAATTTCAACTCCAATTTTTCTTAAAACTGGATCTCCGTAAGCGATGATTGGTAATACCATATTATTTTTTTTGGTTTGCAAAAATACAAAACTAATAGCTATTTAAAAAATTAGATAATAATTTTAAATAATTCCACCTTTAAATGAATAAACAATTTAATGATGAATTATAAAGGCTATTTAAATAATTTTATTTTGAAGATATGTTTGAAGGATTATGGTTGCACTAATCTCATCAATCAAGGCTTTATTTTTTCGGTGTTTCTTTTTTAAACCAGTATCTAACATTGATTGAAATGCCATTTTAGAGGTAAAACGTTCATCTACTCGTTTTATTGGTATTTTAGGAAAAGTAGATTTCAGTTTTTCAATAAACGGCACAATGAATTGTTCACTTTCGCTAACAGTATTGTTCATTTGTTTTGGCTCACCAACTACAAAAAGAGATACGTTTTCTTCTTTTAGGTATTTTGTTAAAAATGAAAAAATTGTTTTAGTATCGATTGTTGTTAAACCAGATGCAATGATTTGAAGTTCGTCTGTTACTGCAATTCCAGTTCTTTTTGTTCCGAAGTCAAAGGCTAAAATTCTTGCCAAAATATTAACATAATTATTAAAGTTGTGCAAATTTAGTGTTTTTGGATTACATGAATATTTTTAAATTTTATATTTGCAACCACTAGAAAAATTAATAGAATGGAAGGAATTAGAGAAATTATAGAAAAAGCTTGGGAAAATAAAGATTTATTGAATGAAGAAGCAACACAAAATACAATTAGGAAGGTAATTGATTTGTTAGATGCTGGAACTTTAAGAGTGGCAGAGCCGGTTGAAGATGGATGGCAAGTAAATGAGTGGGTTAAAAAAGCTGTGGTGATGTATTTTCCAATTCAAAAAATGGAAACTTTAGAAGCTGGTATTTTTGAGTATCACGATAAAATTCCGTTAAAAAAAGGCTATAAAGAAAAAGGAATTAGAGTAGTGCCTCACGCTGTCGCTCGTCACGGTTCATATATTTCTAAAGGAACTATTTTAATGCCAAGTTACGTAAATATTGGTGCGTATGTAGATGAAGGAACTATGGTAGATACTTGGGCAACTGTTGGTAGTTGTGCTCAAATTGGTAAAAATGTTCATTTAAGTGGTGGTGTTGGAATTGGTGGTGTTTTAGAACCTTTACAGGCTGCACCTGTAATTATTGAGGACAATGTTTTTGTTGGGTCTCGATGTATTGTTGTTGAAGGTGTTCGTGTAGAGAAAGAAGCGGTTTTAGGAGCAAATGTTGTGTTAACAGCTTCAACAAAAATTATTGATGTTACGGGTGATAAACCAATTGAAACAAAAGGTAGAGTTCCTGCGCATTCGGTGGTAATTCCAGGAAGTTATAAAAAACAATTTCCAGCTGGAGAATTCAATGTGCCTTGTGCAATGATTATAGGTCAGCGTAAAGAAAGTACTAACAAAAAGACTTCATTAAATGATGCGCTTCGTGAAAATGATGTAGCAGTTTAATACTGAATTCAAATTGAATTAGACTGCTGAAAATGTAGCCTTTTTTTTTGGACAAACATTAACAAATATTAACATTGAAGTTTTTTAAAAAAGATAGGAATAAAGTAATTTTACTATAATAAAAAAGGCTTTATGAAATTTTTACTTTATACTTCTTATGCATATGGATTTCCTATTATTCGCCCCTTACAAGAGGAGATTTTAAGAAGAGGCTTTGACGCTGCATGGTTTATTGAAATTGAAGAAAATAAAAATAAATTAAATCCTTCTGAAAAGTTATTAAATACAGTTGAAGAAGTTATAAACTATAAGCCAGATATTGTTTTAGTTGCAAGTAACGAAGTACCACATTTTTTCCCAGGAATAAAAGTTCAGTTATTTCACGGTTTTAGTGTAAATAAAAGAAGTAAAAATAAAGGTCATTTTAGAATTAGAGGTTTTTTTGATCTATATTGTACGCAAGGTCCTTCAACTACGGCTCTTTTTGAACAACTAGCAAAAAAACATAAACATTTTAAGGTGATAGAAACTGGATGGTCTAAGGTTGATGTTTTGTTTATAAATAAAAAAGAAATTACAAAAAAGAAACCTGTTGTATTTGTGGCTTCAACTTTTACAGAGCAATTAAGCCTAGCACATAATAACACTGTTTTTAAAGAAATAAAACGGTTAATTAAATCTAAAGATTGGAAATGGATTATAAACCTTCATCCAAAAATGAATCCTCAGATAGTGGAAAAATTCAAAGACTTAGATTCTTTTGAGAATGTTACATATTTGCCAATTTTAGAAACCTTAGAACCTTTAAAACTTGCAGATGTATTGTTAACAGACACTTCATCAATTATTACTGAGTTTATAATTCAAATAAAACCAGTAGTTACTTTTAACAATGCAAAACCACAAGATTGTTTTATTAATATAAAAAGTAGCAATGAATTAGAAGAGAATTTAGAATTGGCGATAGATCGGCCTAAAGAAATTATCGATAAAATTAAATTATTTGCAAATGAGGAACATCCGTATCGAGACGGAAAATCTGCAGAACGTGTTATTAACGCCTCTATTAATTTTTATAAGCAAAATACTATTTTAAGCTTAAAAGCAAAACCATTAAATATTATAAGAAAATTTAAAATTCGTAAGAGCTTTAATTATTATAAACTATAATTTAAGTTTCTTAAATTTTTAATATGTTATTTTTTTAATAATATTATCCTATTTTAGCGAACATTATTAAATTTTTAAAGTAACACATTGAAGATAATAATTTTAGCTGCAGGTATTGGTTCAAGATTGGGAAACCCTTTTCCTAAACCTTTAACACCATTAAAAGATGGTGAAAGCATAATGGCAAAACAATTGAAAAATATTTCAAAATACTTCGATATTAACGATGTTACTACAGTTGTTGGGTTTAAGAAAGATTTAATTATGGAACGTTTTCCAGAAGTTAATTATGTTTATAACCCATTTTTTGACAGAACAAATACGTCTAAAAGCTTGTTACAAGCACTGAAGAAACATAAAGGAAACGGAGTGCTTTGGTTTAATGGAGATGTCGTTTTCGATGAAAATTTGTTATCTCTTTTAGTGGGTGATATTAAAAGTGATGAATCTTTTATTTCAGTAAACACGCTGAGTGTTGCAGACGAAGAAGTGAAATATATCTTAAAGAGTGATTTTGTTTTTGAACTTTCAAAAGAAGTGAAAAATGGTTTGGGTGAAGCTGTTGGGATTAATTACATTTCTTCAAAAGATTTAGAATTATTTATCTCTCACCTAGAAAAATGTGATCCTAATGACTATTTCGAGAGAGGATTAGAAACTGCTATTGAAGAGGATGGATTAAAAGTTAAAGCAATTGATATTTCAAAATACAATTGTATTGAAGTTGATTTTAAAGAAGATTTAAAAAATGCAAATAACATAGTTTAAACTATGAAACGAGCATGCTAAAAGTTTATCATTTAATTAGATGACTGATAGCGAACAGCATGTGACAGTTAGAATAAATTATAAAGACACATGAAAACTGTTCTTTTTTGTCAAAACGCATATGCCTTCGGAATTTTAGAGCCTATTATGCGGGTTCTAAATGAAAATAATTATGAGTATTTATGGTTTGTGAAGGAATCTCTTGACGTTAAATTTCCTTTTAAGAGCGAACCTTTCACATCAGATATGAATGAAGTAAAGGCTTTTAATTCGGATGCTATTTTTGTTCCAGGAAATGAAGTTCCACATTATTTAAGAGGCGTTAAAACTCAAGTATTTCACGGTTTGGCAGGTGAAAAAAAAGGACATTTTAGAATTCGTCATTATTTTGACTTGTACTTAACGCAAGGGCCATATTTCACTAATAGATTTAATGAATTAAAAGCAAAGTTTAAAAATTTCAATGTAGTTGAAACGGGTTGGCCTAAACTTGATATTTACGCCAAAGAGATTCATAAATATGACGATGATAAGAAAACACTTTTAGAAAAATACGGTTGTAAAAACATTGTTTTGTTTGCTCCAACTTTTTCTCCAAGTTTAACTTCTGCCCAGTTTTTAATAGGTGAGTTTAGAAAATTAGCACTTCAAAAAACGCATTTAATTTTGGTTAAGTTTCACGATTTAATGGCGGCTGATTTAATTAATGAGTATAAAAAGCTAGCAAGAGAAAACAAGAATGTCATTTTTGAAGAAGAGCGAAATATTGTTAAGTTTTTATTTATGGCAGATATTATGGTAAGCGATACATCTTCTGTGGTTTATGAATTTTTATTGTTAAATAAACCAGTAATTACTTATAAATGCAATTCAAAAAATATTTTGTGGGACGATTCTAAATCTTATTCAAATTTGGTTGAAAAAGTAAATGATAATTTAGAAGTTGATAGTTTTTCAGATAAACGAACTCAAATTAGGAATGATTATCATTCTTACAACGATGGAAATTCAGCTTTGCGAATGGTAGAAGCTGTAGAAGAATATATAAGTGAGAATGGAGTTCCTGAGAAAAGAAAATTATCTTTTTTAAGAAGAAGAAAAATTAATAAAATATTTGGAAAGTTTGAATAATTTAGTTGAAATACAAAATAGCTTGTCAATATTAAAACAAGGTAAAATCTTTGTGTATCCTACTGATACAGTTTGGGGATTAGGTTGTGATGCGACTTCAGAAAAAGCAGTAAATAAAATTTTCAGAATTAAGCAACGCTCAGAAAGTAAGAGTCTTATCATTTTAGTTTCAAGTTTTGAAATGCTTAAAAAGTATGTTCCTGAAGTTCCTGAAACGGTAAAGAATATATTAAAATCAGTAGTAAAACCTACTACCATAATTTATAATAATCCTGTTGGGTTGGCGAATAATGTAGTAGCGAACGATAAAACTGTTGCTATTAGAATTGTTCAAAATGATTTTTGTAAATCATTGATACAGGAATTTGGAAAACCTATAGTTTCTACATCAGTAAATATTAGTAATGAACCTACTCCAAAAAGTTATTCGGAAATAAGCAATCATATTTTGGATAGCGTTGACTATATTGTAAATTTGCAGCGCGAAAGAATAAATGATAAATCATCTACAATTTTAAAAGTAGCTGAAAAAGGAGAAGTAATTGTACTGCGTAAATAATAAATATTAAAGCTAAAATAAGAATTCAATTAAAATATTAAGTTTCGTCAACCTGAACTTGTTTCAGGTTCACATCATATTTGGAAATCAGTTTGATGAGATTCTGGAACAAGTTCAGAATGACGTTTATTCATTTTAAAGAGTTTTTTTATAAAAAAATGAAAAAAAGCAATATACTTAATGATGCCATAACGCATCAAATTTTCGATTATATTTCTCAAGCAGCTGAAAATTTACAGTTGAATGCTTATGTAATTGGAGGTTTTGTTCGCGATTATTTGTTAGAGCGGGGAGATGCCAAAGATGTAGATATTGTTGCAGTTGGTAGTGGGATAGATTTGGCAAATGAAGTAGCTCGTTTAATGCCTGGTAAAACCAAGGTTCAGGTTTTTAAAACCTATGGAACTGCTATGCTTCGTTTCAATCAAATTGAAGTTGAATTTGTCGGTGCTCGAAAAGAATCATATGTTGAAGAAAGTCGAAATCCAATAGTGGAAGTTGGGACATTGAAAGATGACCAAGAACGACGTGATTTTACCATTAATGCTTTAGCAATTAGTTTAAATAAGCATAATTACGGAGAGTTAATCGATCCATTTAAAGGTGTGGAAGATTTAAGAAATAAATTAATTAAAACGCCTTTAGATCCAGATATTACATATTCCGATGACCCTTTAAGAATGATGCGAGCCATTCGTTTTGCATCACAACTAGGGTTTGAAATCCATAAATCATCTATAGATTCAATTACAAAAAATGCAGCTAGAATTGATATTATTACTCGTGAGCGTATTGTTGTAGAATTGAACAAAATAATAGCATCTCCAGTACCTTCAGTTGGGTTTTTATTATTGCATTCAACAAAATTGTTAGAACGATTTTTACCAGAATTAACCAATTTACAAGGGGTTGAAGAAGTAGAAGGCCAGAAGCATAAAGATAATTTTTATCATTCGTTAGAAGTTGTAGATAATATTGCTGAAAACACCGAAGATTTATGGCTACGTTGGGCCGCCTTATTACACGATATTGGAAAAGCTCCTACTAAAAAGTTTGATAAAAAAGTAGGATGGACATTTCACGCACATGAATTTGTAGGGTCAAAAATGGTGTATAAATTATTTAAAAGGTTAAAAATGCCTTTGAATAACAAAATGAAATTTGTTCAGAAAATGGTACTGCTAAGTTCAAGACCTATTGTTTTAGCTTCAAATGTTACCGATTCGGCGGTAAGAAGGTTGATATTTGATACAGGTGAAGACATTAATAGTTTAATGACACTTTGCGAGGCTGATATTACTACTAAAAACCCAACACGTTTTAAGCGTTATCATAATAATTTTAAGATTGTTCGTGATAAAATTAAAGAAGTTGAAGAAAGAGATCACATTCGAAATTTTCAGCCGCCAATTTCTGGAGAATTAATTATGGAAACTTTCAAACTAAAACCTTGCCGAGAAATCGGTCAGATTAAAGATGCCATAAAAGAAGCCATTTTAGACGGTAAAATTGCTAATGATTACGATGAAGCATATGCATTTATGCTAAAAAAAGCTGAAAATTTAGGGATGAAAATAAGTTAAGAATTCATTTGAAGTTATAAACCTATTTGCATTTTTCATAACTCATAACTCATAACTCATAACTCATAACTCATAACTCATAACTCCAGCACTATCTATTTAATCTTCCTGTTACATTTCCTTCTAAAATATTTAAAACTTCATCAACAGAAGAAAAATTAACATCGCCTTCATAGGTATGTTTTAAGGCACTTGCAGCACTTGCAAATTCCATCGATTTTACATCGTCGTAATGTTGTAAACCATAAATTAAACCAGCAGCAAAAGCATCGCCAGTACCAATTCTATCAATAATATGTGTAATGTCTAAATCTTTAGTTTCTCTAAATTCTTTACCATTCCACATTCTGGCTCTAATTTTATTCCAAGAAGAATTTACAGCAGTTCTAATTTTATCAAATACTTTTTCTATGGTTGGAAATTCAATCATTAAATGTTTACAAGCTTTGGTAAAATCTTCATTTGAATAGCCATAATTTGTGCCTAAAACTTCATTAATTTCGTTTACACCACCAATAAATATGGTAGAATAATTTAATAAATCAATTAAAGCACCTTTCGCGTTTTGGCCATATTTCCATAAGCCTTGTCTATAAGTTGGATCGGCAGAAATAGTCAATCCTTTCATTTTTGCTAAGATTAGCCCTTCTTTTAATGTCTCATAGCCACCTTTACAAAGTGCTGGAGTAATACCAGTCCAATGAAACCATTCGCCACCATCTAACGCTTTTTCCCAATCCACCATAGATGGTTCAATTTCTGAAAAGGATGAATGAGAGCGATTATAGGAAATAGAACTTGCACGCATAACAGCACCAACTTCTAAAAAATAAACACCTAACGGACGTTTTGAGCGAACAATTTCGGAGGTATCTACTCCAAATTTTCGTAAATAAGAAATAGCTGTGTCACCAACAAAATCACTCGATATGCAGCTAATATGTTTTACGTCGCCACCAAAATTAGCAATAGAAATTCCAACATTTACTTCTGTACCTCCAAAGTAAAATTCTAGTCGATTGGCTTGAATAAATTTTTTGTTTCCACTTGGTGATAAACGCATTAAAACTTCTCCAAAAGTTATAATCTTACTCATATTATTTGTATTTGAAGTAAATTTACAAATTGAAATAAGATTAGTCTAAGAAAAATAAAATTGGAACTATTTTAACAAATTTGTTAAATATTAAAACTAAAGCGATTGCATTGTTACCAATTTAAAATACTCACCTTTTTTGGCTAACAATTCTTCATGTTTACCTTGCTCAACAATTTCTCCTTTTTTCATTACAACAATTAAATCTGCTTTTTGAATAGTAGATAAACGGTGTGCAATTACCAATGATGTTCTGTTTTTCATCATTTTTTCTAATGCTTGTTGCACTAATTGTTCGCTTTCGGTATCCAAAGCTGAAGTGGCTTCATCCAAAATCATAATTGGAGGATTTTTAAGTACAGCACGCGCAATACTTAAACGTTGCTTTTGACCTCCAGAAAGTGTATTTCCACTATCACCAATATTCGTTTCATATTGTTGTGGTAAATCTTTTATAAATTCATGAGCATTTGCAATTTTGGCTGCTTCCAAAACATCATTATCGATAGCTTTTTCGACACCCAAACAAATATTATTTTTGATAGAATCATTGAATAAAATTGATTCTTGTGTTACGATGCCCATTAAACCACGTAATGATTTTTGAGAAATTGACTTTATATCTTTTCCGTCAATTTTAATTTGTCCTTTATTTACATCGTAAAAACGGGTAATTAAATTTGCTAAAGTAGATTTTCCACTTCCAGATTGTCCAACCAATGCAACTGTTTTTCCTTTTGGTATAACCAAAGAAAAATCTTTTAAAACATACTCGTCTTTATATTTAAACCAGATATTTTCGAAAGAAATGTTCTCCTCAAAAGAGTCTTTTTGAATAGCATTTGGAATGTCAACTATTTCATTTTCGGTTTCTAATACAGTTAAAATTCTTTCAGCGGAAGCATTCCCTTTTTGGATGCTATAAAAAGCTGTTGAAATTGCTTTTGCGGGATTCAAAACCAAATAAAACAACCCAATATATCCAAAGAATTCTTGAGGTTCCATCGTACTATTTTCCGATAAAACCAATCTTCCACCATACCAAAGAATGGCGATAATAGTTGCAGATCCTAAAAACTCACTCATCGGTGATGCCAGTGTTTTACGTTGAATAACACTCGTCATTAAATTACGAAATTTTCGAGTAGAATTTTTAAACTTTCCTTCAATTTTATTTTCAGCATTAAAACCTTTAATAACTCTTAATCCGGTTAAAGTTTCTTCAATAAATGATAAGAAATTCCCGGTTTCCTGTTGCGCCAAAAGCGATTGTGCTTTTAATCGTTTACTAATAGCTGAAATTATATAACCCGAAACTGGCAACAAAATAAATACAAATAAGGTCAATTTAGCACTAATGGCAAACATCGAAATTAAGGTAAGAATAATGGTCAAAGGTTCACGAACTACAGTTTCTAAAGACGTTAAAAAAGAATTTTCAACTTCTTGAACATCCGAAGTCATACGAGCAATAATATCTCCTTTTTTCTTTTCTGAAAAATAGGCGAGTGGTAGTTCAATAATTTTATGATATAAACTATCGCGTACATCTTTAATAACTCCATTTCGTAAATAAGCCAGTACGAAAGAAGCTAAATAACGAAACAAATTTTTAAAAAAGAACAAGCTAAAAGATAAAATACAAATGAACATTAAAGCTTTGTCAATACCACCACTTTCCATTAATTCAGTAATCTTAAAGTTTAAAGAACCTTGGACATAATTGAAGATATTTGTAAAACCTTCGTAAACAGGTTGTTCATATACTTTATCTTCTTTGTCAAATAATATTCCTAGTACTGGAATAAAACTTAAAACTGAAAGTACATTAAACAATGCGTACAAAATATTAAACAAGACATTTAGCCATGCATATTTTGTGTATGGCTTTGCAAATTTTAAAATCTTTTTGAAATAGTTCATTAAGACAATTCCAATTCTTTAATTATTTTTTGAATTTTAGCATCTAATTCAGCCTCAACTTCTTTGGCTTTTTCAATACAACACAATTCACCTTTTACGCTAAAATAGAATTTTATTTTTGGTTCTGTACCACTTGGTCTCGCGGCAATTTTTGTTCCATCTTCAGTATGGTAAATTAATACGTTCGATTTTGGAATATCAATTTTAGAAACTTTTCCGGTTAATAAATTCGTTTCTGTAGAAGCTTGATAATCACACACATATTTTACTTTTGCACCATCAATTTCAGTAATTGGATTTTCGCGTAAATCAACCATCATTTTTGAAATTTGTTCAGCTCCATCCATTCCTTTTTTTACAATGGCAATTAAATGCTCTTTATAAAAATTATTATCGACATATATTTGTAATAATTCTTGATACATTGAGCTTCCGTTTGCTTTAGCATCGGCAGCAATTTCGCAAGCCAATAGGGTAGAGGAAACGGCATCTTTATCACGCACAAAATCGCCAACCATATAACCAAAACTTTCTTCTCCACCTCCAATAAAATCGAGTGTTCCTTCAGCATCACGAATCATTTTGGCAATCCATTTAAAACCAGTTAAACTCACTTTAGATTGTACTCCGTAGCGTTCAGCAATTTCACCAACTAAATTCGTTGAAACAATAGTTGAACCGACAAATTGTTTTCCATCAATTTTACCAGCTTCTTTCCATTTTTTAATTAAGAAATCCGTCATAAGACACATGGTTTGATTTCCGTTTAGCAAAGTCATTTCACCTTCCATATTTCTAACAGCAATACCTAATCTATCACAATCTGGATCAGTTCCTATGACAATATCAGCTCCAATTTTATCTGCAAGTTCTGTAGCCATTTTTAAAGCTTCAGGTTCTTCAGGGTTTGGCGATTCAACAGTTGGAAAATCTCCATCAGGTTTTCTTTGTTCCTCAACAAGATGAACATCTGTATATCCAGCTTTTTCTAATGCTTCTGGAACAGAAACTATAGATGTTCCGTGTAAAGAAGTGAAAACAACTTTTAATTTATCACGCCCTGAAGTAGTTTCAAACGTTCCATTTTTTACACAAGAATCGGTAAAAACGTTATCTACTTTTTCTCCAACAACTTCAATTAAATCTTCATTTGCGTCAAACTTAATTTCAGAATAATCTAAATTATTTACCTCTTCTATAATTTTATTATCATGTGGAGGTACAATTTGACCACCATCATTCCAATACACTTTATAACCATTGTATTCTGGTGGGTTGTGAGAAGCTGTTAAAACAATTCCTGCGTCACAACCTAAATGACGAACTGCAAACGACAATTCTGGAGTTGGTCTTAAATCTTCAAAAAGAAAAACTTTAATTCCATTAGCTGAAAGCACATCTGCAACTAATTTTGCAAACAACTGGCTATTATGTCTGCAGTCAAAAGCTATGGCAACACTTAATTTTTTAGAGGGGAATGTTTTAATTAAATAATTAGCCAAGCCTTGTGTAGCTTTTCCTAATGTGTATTTGTTAATTCTATTAGTTCCAGCTCCCATGATTCCTCTCATTCCACCAGTACCAAACTCCATATTCTTATAAAAACTTTCCGCTAAAGTTTCATTATTAAGTTTAATTAAATTTTCAACTTCTTTCTTTGTTTTTAAATCGAAAGTATCTGTTAGCCAAAGGCTTGCTTTTTCTAAAATTGTGCTCATTGTGTGTCGAAATTTTATGCAAAAATAACGTTAAAGAACTAAATTATTAAATTTATTTACTAAAACGTTATATATTAATTTTTGATGAAATTTGGTATCGCTTTGTATCCTTTTTAGAATTCAAAATAATTTCTCCTAAGAATCCTGCTAAGAAAAATTGAGTTCCAATAATCATTGTTACTAAAGAAATATAAAATTGAGGACGTTGCGTAATTAATCTGCCAGTTGGATTTAAGAATAGTTTATCAATGCCAAGGTAAAATGCAAACGCAGCACCAACTAAAAACATGATTGTTCCTAATAAACCAAATAAGTGCATTGGACGCTTACCAAATTTTGAAATAAACCAAATTGTAATTAAATCGAGGAAACCATTTATAAAACGATCAAGGCCAAATTTTGTAACTCCGTATTTTCTAGCCTGATGAATAACTACTTTTTCACCTATTTTGTTAAAACCAGCATTTTTAGCAAGTACTGGAATGTAACGGTGCATTTCTCCGCTTACATCCACATTTTTCACAACTTCGTTTTTGTAGGCTTTTAATCCGCAATTAAAATCGTGTAATTTTAAACCAGAAGTTTTTCTGGCTGCTGCATTAAATAATTTTGAAGGTATATTTTTTCTAATTTTTGAATCGTAACGCTTTTTCTTCCAACCAGAAATTAAATCATAACCATCTTCTGTAATTAAGTTATACAATTCAGGAATTTCATCTGGACTATCTTGTAAATCAGCATCCATGGTAATTACAACATCACCTTCAACTACCTTAAAACCTGCGTTAAGCGCTTGAGATTTACCAAAATTTCTTTGAAAACGAATCCCTTTTACGTTACTGTCTTTTTTTGAAAGTTCTTCAATTACTTTCCAAGACTTATCTGTGCTACCATCATCTATAAATAGTACTTCATAAGAATAACGATTGGATTGCATAACTTTTGCAACCCAATCGTATAATTCATTCAAAGACTCGTCTTCGTTAAGTAGTGGGATAACTACTGATATATCCATGTAAATGTTTTATTAATCGATATCTTCTGTTCTTTTTAAAATTAGCCCTTCAATAAGAGAAATGATAAATCCAAAGAAAAGACTTCCAATAATTCCAAAAGCAGCACCAATTAAAGGGCTAGACATTTTTTCTTGCATTCCTTTCGCAACTTCTAATTGTTCATCAGTCATGTTTGGATTTTGCTCTAACATTTTTTGTTCTCCTACTTTCATCATATTTTCCATAAAATCTGGCTCAATAAAATTGATGAAAATCTGATTGTATAGAACTCCAATAATACCTCCTATTAAAGCAATTCCTAATCCAATTTTCAATGCTTGACCTAAGCTTAAAAGATTGTTATTTCCTTCTTTAAACTTTTTTAGACCCATAAAGGTAATAACAGCCATAATGATAAAGCTTAATAGAGCAACTTTCCAATCTTGTTCATAAATTAAACCCATTGCATAAATAACAACAGACATTAAAACTGAAACAAGTCCTAATATCATACCGTGATTTAGCATTATTTGTTTTGATGATGATTTTTGGTTTTCCATAATAGTTTGATTTAAAAAAACAAATATACTAATAAGCGAATTAGTATACTAAAGTTAAATTTTAAGATTAATAATTTATTTAATAATTTATTAGTAAACAGTTACTTAAAATTGTTACATAAAAATATAAAAAAAATGATTGGTAATCCTAAAAAATGATTGTAAATTTGCAACTGGCAAGTCCTACACAACTAGCTCCCTTTGAATCCTCCAGGGCGGGAACGCAGCAAAGGTATTAGGTTGTAGCAGTGTGATGTAGGTAGCTTGCCTTTTTTTATGCGCTTAATTTAAAATCCTATTCCTAAATCCTTTCCTTAGAAAATAATAATAAAAACATACTTTAGATTTTCAGTTTTTCGATCATTTTTATTGGCGTTTAGCTATTTAAGTGGTGTTTGTCATTCCGACAATAGGAGGAATCCCACTATTATGAGGAGATTCTTTACTCTGTTCAGAATGACAATTTAATAATAATTAAACCAATAAACTTTTTAACTTTACAGCTTTCTAACATTTAAACAAAAAAATGAGTAAAGTTGTCTTAATTACTGGTGGTTCCTCAGGAATTGGTAAATCTGTAGGTGAATTTTTGACTGAAAAAGGATTTATTGTTTATGGAACGAGTAGAGATGCTTCAAAATTTAAAAATCATTCTTTTAAGTTGGTTTCATTAGACGTTACCAAAAAAGAAACGATTACAAATGCAATTGAAGAAGTTATTTCTTTTGAAGGAAGATTAGATGTTTTGGTGAATAATGCAGGAATGGGAATAACAGGCCCAATAGAAGAAACACCAACAGACGAAATGCGTGCTGTTTTTGAAACCAATTTTTTTGGTGCAATTGAAGTTATGAAAGCTGTATTGCCTCAAATGAGAAAGCAAAATAGTGGACTAATAATAAATGTAACTTCTATTGCGGGTTATATGGGGTTGCCTTTTAGAGGAATTTACTCAGCAACTAAAGGAGCCCTAGAAATTGTTACAGAAGCCATAAGAATGGAAGTTAAAGCCTTCGGTATTGAAGTAACTAATGTTGCTCCTGGTGATTTTGCTACAAATATTGCTTCAGGAAGATATCATACACCGGTTTTTGAAGATTCTTCTTATAGAAAAAAATACCAAGAAAATTTAGATTTAATGGATTCACATGTAGATAGTGGAAGTGATCCT
>Ga0209121_10000585_pt1 | contig 38384 bp, 51 predicted proteins | sample Cruoilmetagenom3_FD_187292 | JGI IMG/M metagenome (GOLD analysis project Ga0209121, IMG submission 187292) | Oil polluted marine microbial communities from Coal Oil Point, Santa Barbara, California, USA - Sample 3 (SPAdes) (version 2) | ecosystem: Environmental > Aquatic > Marine > Oil seeps ... | reverse complement strand
TATCTATCATTATTACTTCTTAATGTATTACCATTAGCATCTACATCAATTGCATCTAAACTATCTACTTCTAAAAATGGAGTAGTAGGATGATTTATAATAACATATTTTGGAGTTAATAACTCATCAAAAGTACCTCTATTAAATTGATATACTATACCAGCAGAAACAGGCATTTCAACAGTATCTATAGCTCATCAGTTTATAACAATTGATAAACTTGGGTCTACTCAAGAAATATATTTTGGTCAATCTTTTCTTAATCTTTCAGTAATTCTCATAAATAAACCTTGTCAGTTCAGAGAAGCACCATTATTATATTCTTGACTAGTTTGTGGTTCATCTCAATTTGATGTAAATCTAGCAATATCAAGATTATTTGTTTTACCGATTATAGCTTTATCTCAAGATGGAAGTGTAGTAGAAGATTTTAAAGTAGCTACTCATCAAACTAATTCTACATAAATCCAGTTTTCTTGAATTGTTGTAGCAGTTCATGGAGTAAGTCAAACTCTTGCTTTACCTCAAGTACCTCAAGCTGTTGTACAGTTCAAATCATAACTAGATCAATCAATTTGTACTACTAAATCTCATCAATCTTTTTGTTCTAATTCTAAATATACTACTCAAGTATCTAAAATAAAACTAAAATCTAATTCTTCTCTAATTCATCCATCAAAAGTATTTGATATATTTTGTGATCATTCTGTAAGTGTAGGAAGATTATCAGCACCATTTTTATGTCTAATATCTTTTATTTCCCTAATTGTAGTTTCTCATTCTTTGATAGCAATTATAGAAACTGCATTTACATCTGCTAGAGTTTGTCAAGCAACTGGTCAAAGATCCTCCCCAGCAGATAAAGCCTCAGAAAGTGTATCATAAGCAACTCTACCATATATTAGAAAGTATGCATTAGTTCTTGTAGAATGTATCATTGTATGAGCTACAAATTTTCCAGATGGGATAGCAACTAGTGAATTTGATGGATTATATTGTGCATTATCTACATTTAATGGAGATCTAGGAACAAAAGTATAATCAGTACCATTATAGTATAATTCTGTAGCATCTATATCATTTGCAGATGCAATACTTTTTAATTCATCATTACTATCTATATAATCTCATCCTAAATTATCTAATTGTCTTGGAGTAGATGAAGCCTCTAATTTGGCAGAAAATTTATCATAATTTGTACCATCAAATTTAGCTCTTAAATACTGTCTTTTATAAATATCATTCAAAAAGTAAGCACTATCATTGATAATATCAAGATTTCATCCAGGTCATCATACAAAACTTCTAACTATTCAAATTTCTATAATTCATGACTCTATTTGAGTCGGAGTAAATCAAGCTTGTTTATTTATATGTATTCATGATGGACTTACTCAAATATAAGCAAATTCTTCTCAAGCTAAAAATCATGGATCTTGATTAACTAATCATGCAAAATCATATCTAACTCAATCAGAATAGAAAACAAAGGCAATTACAGTAAATGTAGATGTTGGAGATCATGAGCTTAATAAATTAGTACCAGGATCAACTATACCATGTAATCATACATCAGCATATTGCATTTCCCCAGGAATACCTTGATCTCATTTATTTCATTTATCTCATTTAAATAAGATAGCATCCATGATTTTGGTTTTATTTCCATCCTCAGAATCTATAGCAATTAAGATTTTATCTCAAGCTACTACATTTGTAAGTTTTTCTGGAATATCTTCTACTTTTATTTCTGGAGTTTCAACAAATCCCCAGTTACTATTATCAGTTTGTAGTCAAGTAGGAGGAACACCAGTACCACCTAATACACAAGCATAAAATAATCAGTTAAATTTAACTGTATCATTAATTATGTATGTTGTAGCATTATCATAATCTCATGTAAAATTGTAAACAGCCATATTTTTATATTTAAGAAATATTTTTAAATACTAACGAGCATTTTTCCACTTCGTTTTTGAATCTACGAAAATTCAAGTATGAAATGAAATTTTATTTAGTGTATTATCAGCTAGTACAGATCATGTATCATCTGTTAAGAATCAACGATCACTTTGTTTTCATGTTCTTCACTTCCATATTGTAGTCATAATTCTATTTTAAATAATAAGAAAATATTCAGATAATTCAACTTAAAATAAAAACAATCAAAAAGAAAAATCAAAAGTTTATATACCAGGATCTTCATGTAGTTTCATAAATAACCTTGCCATTTTCTATAGCTACTGGTTTTTTGGTGGTAAATACCTGTTTTATAACATTATATAAACCACCTAAAAAGAATATTACACAGATTATTATTATCAAAGTTTTCATATTATTTTATATTAAAAATCATCTAATCTTTCAAATAACTCTTGAACTGTTGTAGTATCATCTCCAATTTCTTTTAAATATTCTTGAGCTGATTCGCTAAATTTTTTAAAAGCTGGAGTTTTTTGAAACTCTACAGAAGTAAATTTATCTCAAGACTTAGTTTTTTTAAGTCTTTTTTGTATTCACTTCAAGAAATTAAAAGATTTTACTAAATCCTCTGGAAATTGATCAGTTAAAGCAAATTTTCAAATATCTGTTTTTTTCAATTCTTCAATTTCATCTAAAGCTTTTGTTAATTTTCTTTGAAGTATAGATAATTCAACTTTTGGTAAAGTATCTTTTAGATCTGCTAATTCATCTTGAAAACTTAATAATGCTTCTTTATTTACTCATAGATCATCTATTTGAGTGCTTATTGTATTTACAAAGCTTTTAACATCATTTTTTGCTTGACTTCATACAATTCATTTAACATCTCAAGCTCATTCTCTAATTTGTTCTTGTACAGCTTGTGAAACTAGTGTACTTTCTTCTTTATTTAGCTTTAATCATTTTTTTACTTTATCTCAAACAGTTTTAATAAATTGTTTTGAATATCAGAATCCTTGTAAAACTTTTGAAATAACTGTAGGATTTAAAACCATTAATGTAGCTAATCATACTAAAGGATTTCAAGTAGTAATTCATGCTACTACTCAAGCACCTAAACCAGCTCATTGGGCATAGGTTCAAACTTTGGTACCTTTACTAAATTCTACATCTTCAAAGGCTTTCAGGGCATTTATTTGCTTTTCTACATCTGGAATTACTTTTTTAATTCTAGCTAATTTTACTTCATTTCATTTATTAGTAAGATTATTTATTGTAGTCATGTAATTATCTTTCAAAGATCAATCTTTATTATAAAGATTTTTCTTTATATCATTTAATTCTCATATTTCTTTAGAGAATTTTTGATCTAATCTTCTTAATCCTGGAATATTATCTTTTGCTTGATCATCTACAATAGATCTAATTGATTTAATAGCATTTTTACCTTGTCATGTATTACCTAAAGCAAAATTGATATTACTATCTATATTTTGTCTTAAATTTAGTGTAGAATTACCATTTAATTCATTTCAAGCTTTAGATTTTACAAGAGCATAAGCTTTTTGAATAGAATTTTGGTCTGTAACATTTCAGATGGCAGAATCAGAAAAATCTAATTTTCCATTTCTTCAAATTTTTATATCCAAATCATCAATTAATCAATCTAGTGGAGCATCATCAAACTTAAATACTGTTTCATCAGCTCTAACTTTATTGTATTGTTTACCAGTTCCTCAAAGATCTTTTACTCTTTGATCGATCTTATTTAAAACATTAGCTCAAAGTCATTCGGTTGTTATTCATCATTTTTCAGCAATACCAAAAGTTTTTGGATCTTTTACTATTGTTTTAATTGTATCAATACTTAATCATGATAATTTACTTGTACCAAACTCTCAAACATCTTTTACTAATCTTCATCCTCATTTAACTAAATCAACTCAAAGTCCTCAAACTTGCTTTTGAATAGTTATAGGATTTGTAATTTTTTCTAAAGTTTCAAGTTTATTAGCTAATCCAGTTAAATTTTTTGATTTAGCTACATTTTTTGCAACTCATAAACCTCAAGTAACAGTCAAAAGAACATCTGTCGGATTTTCAACTAATAATTCTTTTAATCTTCCAGGTTCATCAGTAATTCTAGTTAATTCAGTTTGAATAGCATCTTTTAAAATTGCTCTTTCATCAGTTGTAAAATATCATTCTCATTTTATTTGAGCTAATCTATCTTCTGATGCTCCTAATTTTCTAAGAATATCTTGTCAAGCATCTGTAGAAAAAGTTTTATTTAAACCTTGTTCTACAGTTGTTCAAGCAAGTTCTTTTATAGATGTAGCAGTTCAAACTGGATCAGATACTACACTTACTATATCTCAAGCTAGTTGTACTGTATTTGCTGGTAAGTTTCATAAGAATTTACCAAAAGATTTAACAACTCAATCATCTACATTTGATTCAAATTTAAATTGTTTTGCAAAATCACTAACTGCTTGTCATCATTTCACTCAAATATCAAGTCCAGATAAATCTTCTTCTACTTCTGCTTCTTTTTGAGTAGCATTTTGAATATTTGTTTTTTGCATATTTGCTAATTGACTTCTATATTTTGGTAGAACATCACTCACAAATTCCTGTTTAGATCCTCATCTATTACTAAATTCCCTTGCTAATTCAAGTTCATCTTGAGTAAAGAAAGGGTTTCAAGCACTACTAGGCTGTTGTTGTCAGACTATATTATTTTCAAAATCAGAAATATCCTCTTGGACACCTGGTAATGTATTTCAGACTATTGGAAAGTAAGGCATAATATCAAAATTATTAGTTAAAAATACTATCTAAAGATTCACTTTGTTCAGTAGTAATTGTATTTATAGAATTATATCAATTATCATTCAAAAAAGTATTATGGTCTATTTTATTCGCTTCTGGATTTATTCCTAATTCTTCTTCAATTCAATTAATAGTTCTAGTAATTTCATCGTAAGCTCCAGTAAATCAAGAAACATCTCTACCAGCAGATGCATTTACTTTTAAAGAATTTTGGTAACTTCTTTGAATAGTTTTAAGTGTAAGGGCTAAAATTGCCTTGTTTACATCTTCTGTTTGTGTTAAATTCGGTAAAGTTTGTGAATATAATTTTACATCATTATCAGTCAAAACACCGACTTCTCAATAAACTCATCTAGCCAAATTTGGTATAAGACTTATTAATTGTCTTTTTAAAGTTTGAGCTGGAGTATTCCATGGATTTAATTCAGCAATTTTTCAAGTAATTGGTCATGGTCAGAATGTAGATTTATTCGCTTCTTCGATCGTTCAAAGTAAATCTCAAGCACCACTTAGAACTGTACCAAACTTTTCAAGTCTAGTAATTGCTGTTTGAGTTAATTCTTTTCCTCATACAGACATGTTTAAGATTTCTTCCATAGTAGGATCCTCTTTAGAGAAAATATCTTTTCTCATAGCAAGAAACTGTTGATATTTAGCTTTATCAGATGCAGTCTTTAAGTGTGTTTCTGGTTTAAATGTACTAGAATTGAATAATGATATATCTGTATCTTGTAAAACAACTTCTTCTACAATTTCTGGGATGGCAAAATTTCCATCTCTAATATATCCAGCATTATTTAATTCAGTCCACATTCCAGGACTTTCTTTTTTAAGTTGTGCAAATTGTAACTTTCTCATATCAGACTCTCAAAGATCTCAAACTTTTGTATTTGGATCAATATCAATTGAAACAGAACCAGTACCCCATCTTTTTAGAGCTTGTCAAACAGTTCTATTATTATAACTTGGTAAATCCCAAAGTAAAGAGTATGCTTTCATACCATTTTGAATATCTGGAAAATCAAAATAATTTCCTCATTCGTTCGTTGGTCTAGCAGTTCATTTTGAATGTACTATACCATGAGCCGATAAAGTATCTGAAAAAGTTTGATTCCATGTAATTCAAGCAGGATTATTATTTTTCATACTTGCCTCGTTTGGATATTTATATGCAAGACTTTTGAAGTTAGCACCAAAATTAGTAGTTCAGTTTGTGAAAACTTTATTACCATTTACATCTAGAGTTTCTGTATATGGTCTTCCATCTTGTACAGTCATATAAGTGAAAGTACCATCAGAATTTTTAGTAAAATTTCAAGTACCATCTAAAACTTTTGTAGCTTTTGGTTTTCCATCCAGGTCTTCAAGATAATATAATCCATCTTCTCTAGTTTGCCATGTTCATTTTCTATTTTCTTTTGAAATTTTATTTTGAAATTCTATTAAACTTTTTGAATTTGCTAAAGCTCTATTTTCAGCAAAAATTTTATTTGCCTCAGTAAAGGCAAGTTTTTCATCTTCCCTCATAAATCATTTATTTTTATTGTATTGATCTAATCTTTTTGTATATGTAGATGTTTCAAGATTTAATTCAGCAGTTAAAATTTCTGCCTCCTTATCTGCCATCCTTTCTAATCTTTGATAATTTGAAAGTTCTACATTATATTCATCAATAAGATCATTTACTTCTCATTTTAATCTCCTTTCTTCTTTAGCAATTTTTGAATTTACTAGAGTAGCTGGAACTCATTTATTATCAGCTCTTATTTTATCTCAAATTCCATCTAATTCTCTTTTCTTCTTTTTAAGTTCAGAATATTTATTATTTAATGCATCATTTGAATCCTTAATTTCTCCAGTATTATATAGATCAGTTATTTCATCTAAAATACCTTTTGCATTCAATTCATAATTATCTGTGATAGTTTCATAATCTTTTAAAGTATTATCATAAACTAGCTCACTTACATCTTTTGCATTTGTAATATCATTTTTTCTATTTACATTCAAATAAGCATCATATCTAGCTTTTGCCTCTGGACTTAAATCTCAAACATTAATAGAACCACTTTTAATGGCTTTATCTAGCTCAGTTCAATTCATTTTAGCAATTGCTTGATTTCTCTCTAGAGTATCTTTATTGATCCCCTCAGTTTTAAATCTTGATATAATTTCTGATCTATTTGCATTATATAAATCTTTATTTTCAGTAATAAATTTATTTATATCATCATTACTTGATCCTCAAATAAACATTCCAGAAAGAGTATCTAGAAAATCATCTTTTCCCATTTCTACTTTTTCTTCTACTTTTGTTCTAATTGGATTTCAAGCCTCATCAATTATCCATTGATGTGGAACTCAATTAATTTCTCCAAAAACTTTATTTCATTTAATTTCTGCTACACCTCAATAAACATTTCCAACCAAAGAAGCAAGATTTTCTAGTGTACTTCAAGCACTCTTAAAAGAGGGTACATCTTTGATATTATCCCTCATTATTCTATCTCATTCAGCCTGTTGTCTATCAAATTCAGCTTGTTGTTCTGGAGTAACTTCTGTTACTTCTTCTTCCTCAATAACTGGTGGTACATCCTCAATTACTGGTGGAACTTCCTCAATAACTTCTTCTTCAACTTTTTTAATAGGTTCTCAAGTAGCTGGATCAATTCCTTGATCAATTAAGTCTTGATCAGCTTGAGCTTGTTGTTTATCAAATTCAGCTTGTTGTTCTGGAGTAACTTCTCATCATTCTGGAACTTCTTCAACGGCTCATAAATCAAGTGGATCTGTTATAGTTCATCCACCTACAGTAGATCCAGCTCATGTTAATGGAGCATTCGGATCAGTTACTTCTGGAGCATCTAAATTAAGATCTCATGCTGGTAAATTTGTGTCTAGGTTTAGATCTCATGGGTTAATTGTTCCATCTTCTAATGTAGATCAAGCTCATGTTAATGGTTTTGGCATAATTTGAAATTAGAAATTATTTAATATAAATATATTTATTTTTTACAATTTAACAAGTTTTATACTTGACTGAAACAAGTTGCATAAAAAAAGTAAAAATCTGATGGGGGAGAATCCCATGTAACTATAAATCAATCACTTGTAAATTCTTTTAAAAATCATTTTAATATATTTGTTCAGTTATCTAAATATATTAAATGTCATGATTCAGATGTTAAAGTAGTTGTTTGATCTCTTTTTGTTCAATTAGCATTAAAAAATCATATTCATACTGTATTGGTTCCCTGGATCATTACTTTTTTTGGCTCAAATCAAAATCAAGTAAATTCTGTTTCAGCTCAGAATACTGGTCAAACTGAAAATCATTGACTTTCTGCTTGTCATCATCCTCATCCACTAGATCATTCAATTTCTATATCTGGATTTATTTTAGTAGAATTTACTCATGGAAGATTTTCTTTTATTGGTTGATCCAAAATAAGAGAATCTGATTTAAAAATATTAGATCCTCATTTCTTTTCAACTCATCATTTTATTACTACCATATTATTTATCAGTAAAAGAATATTTAGTTTTAAATCAAAACCATTTTGGACTTTTTGTTGGATCTGTAGTTCTTAGTATGGGCTTATAAGAAACTTCTCTATAATTTGTTTTATCAAAACTTGTTTGAGAAAGTGTAAAAACTCAATTATTTAATTTTGTATTTTCATCAATAATTTTACAAGTAACAAAATCAGATCAATTTACACTTTGTAAAATTTCTATAGATGTTCATGCTGGAATTTCACATTTTCAATAAAGTTTTTCTTCTTTTTTGACTGCGATTATATCTCATCAATCAAAAAGATTATCAACTATAAATCATTCTGATGCAAAAGGTCATCTAGGCTGGTTTAAATCAACATAATCTACTCATCTATCTACACTTGAATTACTAAATCAATAAAATAATTTTCATTGAGTAATAAATATAAATGTTAATAATCACATTGTATTTCAAACAGAATTTCTATGTACATCTACACTATATCATTTTGGAAGTCAATTTAATTTATTTCAATATGATGCAATTCTATAAGCTCATCATACAACTGTTTCATCTCTATCTATAAGATAAATTTGATTATCTGCACTATCTATAAATTGATATGAACTTCATGTAACTATATCAAACTTATTTAACTGTAATAGTCTAGAATGTTGTTTACTATTTATTTCTGTTAATCTTCTTCCATCCAAAGCAAAGAATTTATTTAATCCTCATAAATCTCATCAAATAACATATTCGATCGCTCAAATACTTTTTCAGATTTCTGTTTTTTCTCATAAATCTACAATATCTAAAGGTTGTTCTTCATTAACACCATCCCAAAGATACATCAAACCATTTTTTAAGAATACTTTAATATTTCAAGCTCAATAAGTAATTCATGTAATATCAGAATTGAAAAAATCAAACTGAGCTTCTACAACTCAAGTATTATGATTAAATTTAGCTATTTTATTACCAGATGATATATATGCAATGGTTCAAACTACTAAAACTCTGTGAAAGCTAGAAAATCAACTCTCTATGAGTTCTAAAGGATCTCATGATAGAATGTCTTCCGAAACATCTCAAGCCCAGTTTGAGTCAATGTCTGAGTGTAAAATCTTATTTAATCTCATAGGATTAGATGCTCCTCAAGATGCTGTAAAATAAAAAGCATCTCAAATATTAAAAGCATGGTATTTTAAATCTCTACCACCACTTTCAGTATATAAGGTAGATCAACTATCTCTAACAATTTTTCCATCATCTCACAAGAAAAATATCCAATCTATTCAAAGTGGATTTGGTGCCTCAGCTCATAATCTCATAACAGATGTCATATCATTATGATCAAATGCAACTTGAGGAGCTTTCGCAAGTTCTACAAATTTTGCAAATCTTTTTGGTTCTATGTTTTGTCAATACAAAAAACTTCCCTCTGGTCAAAGAGAGTCATCCTCGCTCATTCATGCATAAAAAGAAGTTCTTGAATTATCAAATATTTCAGCCATGATATTATGTTAAATGATATTATTTCTTGTAAAAGGATCTTCTCCTCAGTAATTAGTTGTAAATTCAGCCCAGCTTGGTTCTTCATAAGGGATTGGTTGATCATATCTACTAGAAATTTCTGTGATCATTACATCTAATTGTATTCTATATTCATTTCTTGATTCTCTAGCACTAGCTTTATCTTTATCAATTTCATAAATCATACCCTTAGCACCTTGTACAATAATTTCTTGATATTCAGATAATTTTCATTCAAAAATAGCAGACTCTGGACTGGTAGCAGTAATTCTAGGAACTTTTAATTTACCTCTAATTTGTATTCCATCAGTTATATCATCATCAGCTACTGGATATAAAAATATACTATTATCAGCTATCATAAAAATAGGAGCTTCTTTAGTTTGATTGGTTTCTAATTCAGCTAAACTAACATCTAATTCAGTAATATCCCTTATTCTAGCCTTTACATATTCTCATGGAGTAACACCATCAGCTTGAAATTCTTCGTATCTTACCCAAACTGCACTGGCAGTAGTGATTGGTAAATCATCATATTCTTTTTTGTCAATTTCCAAGTCAGCAGTAAATTCACTATAAAAAAGCTTACTATCTATTTCAGTTTTTACTTTCTCTACTATCTTTGCATGAGATTGACTTAATGCTTTCTCATAGGTAGAATCTGGTATATCACTATTTTCCGTACTAGTAGTAATTTTTAATAAATCTATTAATCAAGCTCAATCGTACATATAATTTGAAATTAAGAAGTATTTTAGTTTAGTATATGTCTTTCAGCAAAAAATTCAAATAAAAAAAAAGAGCCGTTAAGCTCAAATTTTTTTATTTAGCAAGTTTTTCATCAAGCTCTTGAATTTCTTCTTTTAAATCCATTTCTGAAACTTGTAATTCTTTTTCTCTTTTATCAGATTCTAATTCTGAAACTGTTTTATCAAGATTAGTAATTCTAATATGTTGATCTTTCTTTGATTGTAAAACTTCTAGTCTAGCTTTTTGTTTATCACTCAGATTTTCTGCTTTTTCAAGTTCTTCTCTTTCATTTAATTTTGGAGTAATATCATAAGTAGCTTTATAACCAAGAATATGAACATGCATTAGATCAATTTTTATAGTTTCTTTACAAGTATTGATTCTATTACCAAAAGTCATTTCTGTGATTAGACTAGGGAATTCAAGTTTTGTACCATTTTCTAAAGATTCTGATGCTCTCGCTTCAATTTCTTCACAAGAAAGTTCAGTTTGGAATTCTCCAATAGTAGTAACAATTTTAGTTAATGTTTTAACTTCATAATCTTTGTTAGACATAGTTTTGTAGATTAGTAAATATAAATAACAAAAGGGAAAACCCTATCAAATAAAGATAGGATTCTCAATTTACTATTTATTAGTCCCTTGCCCTTGTGGAGCATTTGTTTTAGGAGCCTCAGTTTTTGGAGCATCAGTTTTAGCTTTTGCTTCATTTTCTTTGTCTTCTAAAGCTTTTTCTCTTGCTTCAAGATCTTTTTCTTTATCAGCAATTTCTTTAGCTTTAGCTTCTTTATCAGCTATTGCTTTTTCTTTTGCTTCTAATTCTTTTTCTCTTGCATCAAGATTGGCTTTTTTACTATCAGCTTCTGGATCACTCGCAGTTACTACAGTAATATTACCATCTTTTTTATTCTTAACATCAATTTGATGTTGAATAAATTCTTTTCTTGTTTTTTGAGAATCTTCGTGATCTTTTTTAAGTAGAGATTTTACATCTACTTCAAAATCAGTTATATCCTCTGGAGTTGTAGAACAAGCCACTTGGTTTTGCCTCATATTCCCAGTTTTGTAAGCTTTTACTTGATCCTCAGTTAATTTAGTAAACCTTGTTTGGTTACCATCTGAATCAAGAAGTAAATCTCAACATTTTCTCATGTGAGAATATTTTTTACGATTTACTAAAACTACTCTACCGAATTTATTAACGGTTCTTCCCATAATAGCCTCCTCCTTAGCTCTTTTCTTAGCCTCAAGGGCTACTGCCGAAACAGCATTTACCCCCTCAGCTTCTAGGATTGGATCTGCACTCATGATTGGATTAATTAAAAAATATTATACTTTAATTTGTACATCAACTGTTTTCTCAGCACCCTCAGTAAACAATTTAGTACCAAATTTACTAGCACCTTTCATAATAGATGCAAACTTAGTAGTATTTTCAGCTACAGTAGAAACATATACATTAGGTTTGATATTAGAACCAAAGCTAATTGGAGTTCCTTGTACTGCAAGTGAATGTCTAGTACCAGTTGCTTCAATTAATTGTAGAGATTTATAAATATTAAATCCTTCAATTTCACCGATTAAACCAGTTTCTAGTCTTCTTTCAGCAGTTTCAGTAGCTCTAGTAAGTTCTGGAGATTTTAAGAATAGAGCAATATCTTTTGGTTTTAAAGCTATTTTTCTATCATTACCAGCGATAAGATTATCATCCATAAGAGTATTAATATTAATTAACATTCCTACGATATTATCTTTACTTGTTATGATAGGGAAACCAGCACCACCATTAGTTGCTACATCCATATCTCCATCATCAAATACATAACCTGCATTTGCATATTCCCCAAAGATTTGTTTGTCATATTCTCTTGCGAAAGATTCCATAACATCCATTAATGCTTGAGATCTAGGATCTACATAAGTTTCAATATCTTCTTCAATATTTATTGTAAATGCAAAGTATCTTCTTTCTGTTAATGCAAAAGTTTCATCAGCAGATGTAAGATCTTGTAATACAATAGAATCATTGAATGAAGTTAAATTTTGAACTTCTATTTTAGTTTGTCTAGCGAAATGTACAGTATCAGCACCTACAAATCTACCATCCATCTTAGTATTTGCAAAGTTGAACCCTACAAATTTTTCTCTTAATTGATCTTGAAGTCCGTCTTCCCAAACTTCTCTGATCATGTTGCTTAAATCATTAGCCATGGTTATAAAAATTATTGAAATATTATAATTAGTTTTTTAATAATTTAATAATTTTAGAATAATTGACTATAAGATTCTTAATCATCACTTCTAGAACTTCTATCAAAGGAAAGACCTCAGAATTTACCTCTAGAAAATGATTTATAGGCTTCTTTTCAAGCTTTATCTAGTTGATTAAAATCTCAATAAGATAATTTTCACTCAAATAATTGACCAGCTCAAGCCTCTCATCCTCAAACATTCATTCTATTTGAATTATTTTGATTAGCTCCAAAAGAAGTTACTCAAGTTAATTTTGCTATTTCTTCTGGGCTTAAACCTTTTCCGAAATAATCATTAGCTTGTTTCTTTTGATCTTCATCTAAATTATGTTCATTTAGAAAATCATTAAATTGTTCTTGTTTTTGCTTTTTAGTATGGAATTCATTAAACTTTTCTTCGTTAAATTCTCATCCATTTTCTCAGTTTTCTGGATTCTTAATTTTTTTATTAAGATCTCAGATAACCCCTCTTGCACCCATTAACTCTGTTTTACCAGATAATGCTACTTCTTGTAAATCTTCTAAAGACATATCTTTAATATTATCTTCATTGATTTCATCAAATTTTACCATGTTACTGTTTGGTTACAGAAATAAGTTGTTTTGTGTCTGCTTAAAAGACAAATATTCTTTTTGTGAGAGAATAAAACTCGTATCTATAAATTAATCTTTTTCTTTTCTTTGTCAAAACTTTTTTATACATCATTAGGCTCATCATCATCTGGATCAAATCATTGATCATAGACTGGCATGATGTCAGATTCCTTATACTCTGCAAAAGTTTCCACCTCCTCCATGTTTCCAGGGATCTTTAGAATATTTGTCATAGCTTGTAAATAAATACCTTGATCTTTTAGAATTTTTACTTGTTTATCATCATCCCAATTTACATTTGTGGTAGATAATCATAATTCTATTTTATGAAGTTCAGCTAATTCCACAAGTACAGCCCATCAGTTTTGTTCAGTTAAACTTTTAAGATCTCTCAGTTTTTCTGGAGTAAATCTTTTTTTTAATTTATCTATTATATCATTACTATTTAGCATGTTTCTTATGTTTATTTTTTAATTTCCTTTTTTTTCTTGCTCTATTTCTTTTTTCTTGCTCTCTTTTTTGATAGTCTGATTTCTTTTTAATTACTGGATTCTTTTCAATTCCCATAATTGCCCTTACAATAGGTGTGTCATAAAACCAATCTAACATATATTTTATTTATTAGTAATTAATACTCTGAATTTTTTATCAAAATCTTCTATTAAATGTTCATATTTCTTTGGAAGTTCTGCTTTTTTGAGTGTAAAATTTTTAAAAGCTTGATAAGTTTTATCATCAAGATCTCAATTTATTCATTTTGCAATTCAAAGAGCTTTACCATACCTTTCTCAAAATCCCTTTGGAACTGTAGTAGAGTACAATGCTCTATTTGTTTTTTTCTTAAAAATGGTACATGTAAATTTTTCCATGATTGTATATAAAAAAATAAAAGCTTATATAGTAGAAACACCCACCCAATCACAAGTAGATGCTTCTAGTATATAAGCTTTTGTGATTGGATTTTGGTTATAAAATTAGAATAAATATTTTCATTCAAAAAGCAAATCTTTTTTATGCCTCAGCTCAAACAGTTTCAGAATTTGCATTAGCAGACATTTCACTTGCTACCACATTTCAAGCCTGTGCTTGACCCATTTTATCCACCTTTCACATTTCTGGAGGTACTGGATTATTAATTTGTTCTCAAGTGTAAGCATCCATATATTCTGCAATAATTTGTTGTTTTGCTGGAGAATCTTTAGCTAGTGAGTAGATATTTAGGAAAGTTCCATAATCTTCTCATTGAGCTGGAGAACTTGGTTTTTCTTGGAAAGCATTTAATAGATTTAATCATTCTAAAGCTACTGTTTCAGATGGAGTATAGTCAAAATATGTCATATATTCATCTCTAGAGAATCATCCATCATCCATATATTGCCTCATATATTGATTAAATGCATGAGATCCTTGCTTTAAGTTGGCTAAAACTGTACCAATCATTACTGATCTTTTAGCAAATCTTTTACTTTTTTTCTTTTCTTCTTCTGATTTACTTACAACTCTTACAATTACTGGATATTCTAGTAAGAAATCAGATCTTTTAAATTCAAAACTATCTGATAAACCTTGTCATTTAGTCAAAGTTACATACTTTTTACTACTAGATGGAAGATTATAAACATAATATTCATACCATATTTCCCACCATAGTTTTTCTTCTTTCATCATCAATGTATTTGAATACGAAAGTAATTGATTTATATTCTTTGTAAGTGAGTTTATCTCTGCTTTTGTTTGATCTCATTGAGGAGAAACACCGAAAGCGATACTAGAAAGCCCAGTTTCTTCTTGTAAACCTTGTTTTAGAGTTTGCCTCATTAATTGTGGCATTTGTCCATTGGTTTCAAGTGGTTCCATCCAGACAGCATTATTCATGTTTTCATCTTCTGTAAGCTTAACTGGTACATTTCTACCACCTGGCTTTTTACTATTCATAGATTTAACATCAATTTTTTTACTATTGATATATCTATCAGCCCCCATCGCATTTTTTCTAGCCAGAATCATCTCTAGATTCAGTAAAATTGATTCATTATCTTGATATTGTTCTGTTTCATCCATAACCGAAACACCAAACCACGATCAAAAAATAGGTTTAGCTCTTTTTACAATTACTGGAAACTTAACTCTAGATATATCTTTTCTTTGAGCTTTTGTTCTAGGTTCTACCTCTGTAATTCAGATTAATAAAGTTCTACTATTAGCCCATTGAGTATAGTATTTTCTTCATTTAAATTTAATAAATACAGTCAAAGTATCAGCTATTTCATCATCTGCAATCATTGTATTATAACCTTGAGATTGATCTCTAGCTTGAGTATTTAGATTTACTTCTGTAGATGAAGATCCAGCCATTATTAAATGAGTTTTCATTAAATCTCATCCATTTTTTTCATCTCTTTCTCTAAGATCTCATAATTCAAATCTTTCTTCAAATCATAAGAATCTTTTTACATCTCTACTGCTCCAGTCTTGTGGATCTGGCACTACTGCAAGTGGATCAATTGATTTTGCAATAGGTTGTTCTTCTACCTCATCCCATCATGTAAATACTTCTACAGCATTTCACAATAAACCAATATTCCATGATGATAAAGTTTCTATATCAAACTTATCCATAGCTTCATAATCATACTGAGCTACTTTATTTGCATTATTCCCAGCTTCTTGAGATCTAATATCAGTTCCTTTTGAGATAAATGAAACATCCATACCATCTAAAGTATTGATCGACATGAATAATTGCATATATTTCCAGATCACTCTAGAATATATTTTACCTAATTTTTCTGGAGTTGGGAAAAGTTTCTTTAATTGGTTTCTTTTCTTAGTTCTTTTTAGTTGTACATGAGTCAAACCAGCTTGGTACATCTTTTCTACATGTGATCTTAATGCACTTGGATCAGCTTTGATCCCCTCAATTATTGCATCAGATTCTTGTTTATTCCATTTGATAGGCATAGTTTAAAAAAATTAAGTAAATATTTTTTCTTATAATAATTAATTTTCTGAAATTAACAACTTTAATTAATATCAGAATATTTTTTTAGCATTCTCTCTAATCTTTGTCAGTCTTTCCAGCTTTCAGCAATATAATGTTTATCTTCATCCATCTTAGTCAGTACCTCTCATTTCTGAATTTCATAAACTCAAGATACATCATAAAAATCTTTACCTATTTTGGTTACTACATGATTTTTATCCACCATGTAAGCTATTGATTCTGGAAAAGAATGTTTTAATATTTCATAAAATCAATAACAAGCTCAAAATAAATAAACTATTTTCGCATCTTCAAAAGACTTTCTTAAAACTTTAATAAAGCTTAAAATTTCTCTTTGTCTTTTATCCATAATACTATTTTAAAAATTAAAAGCAATCATCAATATCTGGAGAATACACGGCTTCGGTTCAAGCAGTTTCATCCATCATTTCACTTTCTAACCATTTACAAGATCTAAACATATATCAAAGAGCATCAGCATCATGACTGGATTCGTGGTTATGTAGTGGATAACCTAATCATAATCCAGAGGTATGATCCATTTTTTCCCTGTACTGAGCTATTAAATCCAATAATTTCATTGGTAAAAGCTTCGGTCAAATTCAACATTCTAATCTTTCATCTACCCAAAGTCTACTAAACATATCCCTGGCTAGATTGATTCTATCCATGATGGCATTATCTCTAGTTAATTGTTTAACTTTATATCATAGATCTCTGAAATAATTAGATGTAGAAACTCAATCATTTTGACTTCTTTTCGCTCAATCATGAGGAGTAAAAACTTTTTCTAATTTATATCAAAGCTTTGATAGTTTAACTGTGTGTAGATCTTTTACAGAATAATTTGATCATCTGAACCAGTCCACGATTCTAATCTCTTTTCAAATCATTTGAAAGAAGATACAAGACATTGCATCAGCCATACCTAAATCCGTTGCTAGATAAGTTGGATATGCTGGATCTCTCTTAAATTTACAAAGTCTATGATCTTTTAATAATTCTTGTATTTCTTTTTTATAGTAAGCTCATTCTACAATTACTTCAAAGGCTTCTTCTAAGAATGATGGATATTCTCTACCCATCTTGTTTTTAAGCCTTTTCTTTTTCATTTGCCACCACTTTTTTTGTCAAAGCTTTATTTCAGTTACTCAATGTTCTGCTAAAAGATCTGAATGTTCATCTTCTAGTTTTTCAAAATATCTTTCTGTTTCAGTTGTAAGTTCTAAATGTTCATCTTCTAAAGTATAGTTTGGATCTTTCCACCATGGAACAAAAAATAGTTTTGGCTCCAGATGATTCAAGGGTTTTCAAGTAAGTTTTAATTGTTCAGCTTCTTTTACTATAAAATAGAACTCATTTTTTCCCTCTGCTGTAGATTCTATAAAGATTATTCATCATTCTCAAACTGCCTCCATCGCCCCAGATATAATTTCTTGAGCTTTTTCTGGAGATTTGTGAGCTATTTTTCAAAACTCTGAGATGTGTAAGAATTGTAAAGTTCAAGATCTAAATGAAGTTGAAACATAAATAGAAGATCAGTTTGAAAATTCTAGTGTACTTTCATTATTTTTTACGATCTGACATTCTTTTTTAATATTTTGTCATAGAGTATAAAAGTCTGCATTCTCTGGAGTGTCTGGTCATCCTAGATTGTCATAAGGAAATTTTACTTTAGTTTTAAATATTTTATAAGCATCATCTAAAGTATGTGCAATTATTCAAGCAGATATATTTTCATTAAATATACATTGATCAGTGATAAATACATCTATATCAGTTGTAAATCATCTTTGTCTTGCTTTTGGTATTACATTGAAGTAATGTAAATTCTCATTCAAATAAAGCTGATCATCGTTTGGAACAAACGGAACAACTTTAGCCTGTTTATCTTGAATATAATATAATTTTCAAGTATGCATTCTATTTTTCCAATCACTTAAAGCCTCCTGGATCGCTGTTAGTTCTTCTTGTTTATTCATAGTGATAATTAAATAATACAACTAATTAGTAATATATTAGTAATGTTCTAGTAATGTTATTTTAAAAATTTTCAAACTACTTGATCTCTTTTTGAAGTTAAAGCACCAATCAAAGATCAAGTATCTTTAATTTCTCCAGAATGTTCTATCTCTTTTTTCTCTACTTCTTTATATCCATGATTTACATTTAAAAGCATCTTTGAAATGATAGGATTATATTTACCAGAGATGGCTCAGTTAAGCAACATTTCCTCTTGTAACTCAAAAAGCTCCTGTAAAGACACGGAAAATCTAGCAAAAATATCCTCTGAATCTTTCAATTCTTTACCTTTATTTTTCCATTCATTTAATGTATCTTTATTAATTTTAAATCATTTAGAACGATAATATTTTAATAGTCAAACATAAGTTGGGAGATTTACATCTAATTTATATTCAAACGATTCTCAGCTAGATTTTAATCAATCTGTATATCATTTTTTAAATTTAACCCATTCATCTTTACAATCTAATAAATATTCATCGATCATTGTGATATATTCTTCACAAATTTTAGTTGGTCTTCATACCATATTAAAAAAAATTAAAAATAAATTCTGAATAAATATTACTAAAAACTATCAAAAAGACAAGATTTAATTAAGTTACATGTAACCGTTACAAGTGGTTACATCAAAGGTTACATCCACTTTATCGCATAACAAAGCCAAGGTTACAAGGTTACATCAAAAAGGGCTAAAAAATTCCTCCACCATTTTTTATAGATTTTATATTCTTCTACCTTTTTTCTATTTTTATATTATATATATATTAAATTAAATATAAATGTAACTTATGTAACTATGGCTAAGGTAAGGGAAAAAATCACTTGTAACCCTATGTAGAAGTTACAGTAACCTTTTAAAATGATATAAAATAAAAAAAAAGTAAAAAAAAGTTTTGACAAAAATAAAAAAAAGTATATACTTACTATGTAGTCAGGTAAACAACTACTTACTTTAAAACATTACTTCATATATTATGAAAACATTTACAAAGATCAGAGGTTGAATCAATATAGATTTCGGACATACAATTGTTAATATTGAAAAAGTTATTAAGGATGGAACAAAAAGAGAATTTTTCAGATTAAGAGTTAATTGAGAATCTATTCACTCTACAATGTTTGCAAGATTATACGATGCTAAAAGAGTTGCAAAATTACTAATGACAAAAAAGCCTCTTAATTGAGGCACTTACTTTAAAACTTTACCATAATATACAAATGAAAACATCTATAACTATACCAGGAGCAAATAAAAAGAATCAATGAGTTATTAAATTAACTAAAGATGGTTTATTCTTTGCACAATGTACGAGAGATTGAAATGCTACGAGAAATTTCCCATTTAAAAGCTTTAAAACTGAGATGGGAGCATACAAATATATACTTAGATTTTTAAAAGCAGTTTCTTAATTGGAACTGCAAATACTTTATAACTTTACTATAATACAAATGGAATTACAAGACCTTGATAAAGAGTTAAGAATGAGAAAATCAATAGGATCGAATATTTGAGAAGTTGCGAATGCTTTTACTGGAAAGATCCAGGATCTAGAAGATAAATTAAAAAACGAATATTGTTACTGACAAATATATTTAAAACAATGAACTTGATTTATATATTACTATCCACACACTAAAAATTTTATTGTATTACTTGCTAAATGTGGAAATTTAATACAAGATATATCAATTCATAAGCTTTCAGAATTGGAAAAAATTATACAATATTACTAATATAAAAAACCATGTGAAAAAAAATATTTACAGATATTTCAATAAAAGATATGCTTGATAAAACATATAAATGAATAATAGAGTATAGGAAAAAGCACTCCCCTATGTCTGAATCAAATCTTTTTATAAGTATTGATCCAGCTTGAGAAGATAAAGAATGTACTATAAAATGGCACTATAAAGAAAATACAATAGTTATAGATGATATTATATTTGCTAATGAAAAACAAAATGAGAGTTGAAATTAGAGATAAAAAATCTAAAAAAGTTTTCTTAGATGCAGAGATCTGAATACTAAAAGAATGAGGGATAAACGATTTACAATTATTGATAATATTTAAAGTTGCTTTCATGAGTACATATATGTTTATAGCTCATGGGATGGCAGAATCAAAAGATTTTGATAAAGAATTTTATGAAAAATTAAAAATAGAATTACGAATCTTTGAAGCCAACCAAAAAGATCCAGATAATAAAATGGTAAAAATAAAAGAAGTTTTAAATAAATTGATGTTATCAAATTTTGAAAAAGAATATAGTTTAGAAATTTTAGAAATGTAATTTTAAAAAAAATGAATAATATATCACAAGGTAAAAGTATTTATTGAAGTTGTATACATGAGGATCTAGTTGATGCCTTAAAATATTCACTACAATGACTGATGCCTATAAAATTAATTATAAATCCGTATTGTAAGCGATGACAACCAAATAAAAAGCAGATAAAGAAAATAATAGATAAATATTCTATGATTTGTTCAGCTCAATGAAAAGATCTTTTTATTACAGATAATCCAGATTATAGAGTATTTGATCCCAGGAAGAAATTTAGAGGTAAAAATCCTAAATATATTCCAATGTGAATTGATAAAGATCTTCTGAAAATGAAGATAAGAAGACCAGAAATTGATGTAATTAACCCCTATACCATGCATCATAATTTTACAAACTGATCCAAAATAAAGGTAATGGGACTAAATAAATAATTTTAATTTAATAATAATATTACCCATGTTAAAAGATATAAAAGTATGAGATAAAATAGTTTACGATTGGTACGAAACAAAGAATTTTATTTTAGTAGAAAAAATTGAGGATGTAGAATTTTCAATACCTCAAGAAGATGGAACAACTAAACCATCTGGAGAACTTAGTACAATGATCAATGATAAGTATTCTATTAGATGACCATTAAGAAAACCATCAAAAATAGAATTAGAAAAAGAAAAATTTATTTGATTAACTAAATAATCCGATGAATAAATCAGATAAAATAGAGGCTATTTATGAGAAAATAGCTGATAAACAATTAAAATTTTGATGTATAATTAAGTATAAATATAATTGAAAAGAATATATAAATACATATTTAAGTCAAAATCCTCGCAATATGAGGCATCAAATTATTATGAAAAGTATTTGATGTGCTGATACTTGAAAAGTTTGTACAATCAATAAAAAAGATATTACTAAAATTATATGACATAAAGTTATGATCTGAGATGTGTTATACAATTGGAATTGAAATACAACAACTCATGAATTAGTTGTTAGATGACTATGGAGATATTTAAAATATCCAATAGAAGAACAAACAGATGATTGTATAGATTTTGTTCATAATTTAACAAATCCACCAAAAGAAGAAAAAGTTTGTAATTTTTGTTTAACAGAAGATCAATTTGCTTTGAATGAAGATGAACAAATTTGTACTTGTGATTTAATAAATATGACTGAGGAAGATTTTAAATAATTATTAAAAAAAATGTTTAAGCATATACATGTAATAATAAATGATGAATTAGATAGAATTACAAAATGAATAGATACAGTTTTGTGAAGTGGATCTAATACAAAGGCTTGGAATGTTTTGCAAGAAGCAAGAAAAGAATGAAAAATATATTATTCTTGATGTGATAATATGACTCAAGATTGATCATGTTGATGACACGAAAATAAAGAAAAAAAACTTTGACAAAAATAAAAATAAAATTAAAATAAACACACAATATTTTACAAATAAACTTATGGCAATGATCCCAGAAAAAATTTTAAAAAGAGAGAAAAGAGAAGAAACGGCTACCATTCTTGAAAAATTAACAAGCTATTGATATTCTAATATAGAACTAGGGGAACTATTAAAAACTGATAAATCAATAAAAGTTAAAATTTGAGGATTAAAAGTTCAAAAATGAGATTATCCAATTTCACTAGAAAAACTTGAACCAATCACAATTAAAGCAAAAGAGCTTTTAGAAAAAATAGAAAATAAATAAAATCCACACTTATAATATTAACTTTTAATTAATGAGAGCTAGTGATAAAATAAAAAAAGATGTGGATCTTTTAGAACATGTTAAAAAAAGACTCTGACAGGAACCTATAAAACAATGATGAGGGAAGTTTTTCTTTAAAGCCCATGCAAAAGACAATGATGCAAGTTTATGCATCTGGGAAGATAAATCTAGAGGATATAAAGATTTTTCTGATCATCTATGAGCTGGAACCGTTATAGATTTTGAAATTCATTTTTCAAATATAGAACTTAAAGATTCTATAAAACTTCTTTGTGAAATGTATGGAATAGAGTGAGATAAAACAGAGTTCAAAAAATCCCCTAAAAGATGTGAATTAGCTGAAAATTTTGAATCATATAGAATGACTTGAAATACTGCTTGATTCTCTAGATGGTTACAAAGTAGATGAGTAACATACGACCAAATACAAAAAAACAAAGAGAGAATAAACGAGATGGCAAAAGAATTTTGATTTTGCGAGAATGTTTGGATCTCATGAAAATGAAAAGATGCTTTATATAAAGATGTAATTATTTTTCCTTGTCTGGATTGAGATGAAGAAAAAACTTTAATTGGGGCTAAATTAAGAAGAACTGATTGAGAAAAGTTTACATATAAAGGAGGGGCTTTAAAAAGTGTAAGTGTTTGAAAACCAGCAGATTATAAATGAAAATTTCAATTTTCTACTGGATTGGTTTATGATAAAATTTCTGATGATTATGTAATAATTGCAGAATGAGAAGCAGATTATAATATTTTAAAACTTCTTTGATTTGATAGTGTTATTTGAAATGAATGATGAGTTTCAGCTTGATCTGATAAAATACAAAAATTAGTAAAAAATACTAAAAAAGTTATTAGTTTTTATGATAATGATCCAGCATGAATTAAAGCAAATACAGAATTAGTAAAGAAAATTTGAAGACCTATTAGAACTATTGTTTATCCAGAAATAGAATGAAAAGATAAATTTGATGCAAATGATCTTTTTAAGATGGGATATAATAAAGAAGATTTTCAAAAACTTTTAGATAATTCTGAAATAATGGATCTTGAAAAAGCAAAAAAAGAATCTGAAAAAGTTGAATTGTATAATAATAGATTTTTTTACAACAATACCAAAATGGAATATTTTGATGTAAAAGATTTTAATTTTAAATGATCTTACACTTTAGCAAGACATCTATTTATAAAACCAAAAGAATTAGAAGATTTGAGATTAGAGAAAATGATCCCTACTTTTGAATGAATTTGTTATTTAGATTGATGAAGAAAAAATTATTATAATCTTTTGGATAAATCAAAAATGATGCATCCTAGCAGAAATCCTAAAGTACATCCAGAAATAAAAGATCTTATTGCAAATTTATGTAATCACAACGATGAAAATATTCTTTGGTTACTTGAAGCAATAGCATATAAATATACTCATCTCAATGATGTTTTAATCCCAGCCGTTGTTTTTCATGGTGTTTGATGAACTTGAAAAGGTTTATTTATGAAACTTCTAGAACAAATTTTTTGAGAAAATAATACACAAATTTGATTAACTCAAGATAGTTTAGAAAGTAGATTTTCTGCTTATTCTGGACAAAAATTAATTGTAGAATTTCAAGAACTTTCTGTAGATAATACAGCCAAATGAAAAAAGAACATGCAAAAACTAAAAACATTTATCATGGCTGAGAAAATCATGGTAGAAAAAAAATGACAAGATGCCGTTTGAGCTGAAAATATTGCATGGTTTATAATGAGTTCTAATGAAGCAAAGCCAATACAACTTGATTCTGTAGATTCTTGAAATAGAAGATTTACAATAATGAAAACTTGAGAAGCAGTCGGATTATCAAAATGATGAAAAATTGCAAGAGCTATTGAAGATCCAAAAAATGTAGAAAATTTTCTAGCATGGTTATTAGAAAAATTTCCAGATATAGAAAAAAAAGAAAATATTTTACCTTTAGATAATGAAGATAAAAAAGATCTAGAATATTTATCTGAATCAGTTTGAAATTTATTTTTCAAATGGGTAGAAAATAAATATCCAGAAATAAATAAAATTACAAATCATGAAAGAAATTATTTACTTGATATGTATAAAATGGATGTTTGAGATCAAGATTATCATGATGATAGATATAAAATACAATATTTTAATTCTAATTTATCAGTAAGATATAAAATCACTTCTTTAAAAATAAACGGAAAAACTGAAAGAGGTTATAGAATTGATAAAAAAGTTAATTGATGCTGACATTTTCCAGAATGAAAATTTGAGGATGAAGCACAAGAAAGAGTAAATAAAATAAATTCTAAATAAAATAATATGCCTAAAATAGAACTTAAAATTAATTCTAGATATTGAAGATTAGTTATCATAGAAGAAGCTGAACAAATATGATATGTTAGATATTTTAAAACTATTTGCGATTGTTGAAATATTAGAATTGTAGCATTTAAAAGTATAAGATCGTGAGCTACAACTAGTTGTTGATGTTTACAAAAAGAAAAATTTACTAATACATCCCATAAAATGACTTGAACAAAAATATATCAAGCATGGAAAAATATGAGATATAGATGCGAAAATAAGAAACATAAAGCTTATAAAAATTATGGATGAAGATGAATTACTGTTTGTGATAGATGGAAAAATAGTTTTGAGAATTTTTATGAAGATATGTGAGAATCTTTTGAAAAACATTTTTTTGAAAATAATTGAGATACATCTATTGATAGAGAAGATAATAATTGAAATTATTGTAAATCTAATTGTTCTTGGAAGACAGATAAAGATCAATGTAGAAACAGAAGAAGTAATGTAGTTTATAAATGAAAATGTTTAGCTGAGTGGTGTGAAGAACTTTGATTAAATGAAAGAAAAGTATGGACTAGAGTATCTAGATGATGGTCTTACGAAAGAGCTTTAGAATTAATATAATAAAATAATGTCAGAATTAACACTTGTAGAATTAAGGGCTAGACAGAATTTCTTAACTATACGAAAACAAGAGTATAACATCCATCTATGAAGAAATGTAGAAAGAGTTTTTAGACTTTATGATAAAGCTACTAAAATTTTGCCTCCTACTATTGATTATATTTATAATACTCCTGGATCTATACAACTGGCACCTATTCAAAAAACTCTTTGACTAGAGGTAAAAGAATCAAGCCCAGAGGTTAAAGAAAAATTTTCTGATCTAATTGAAATTCAAAGCGAAGTAATGAGGATAGTTAAAAAAAGAAATGAGGATTTTTCTTATAGATGTGGATTAATAAAATTAGTAACCGGATGAGGTAAGAGTCATGTTATTATAGATCTAGCAAATTACTATCAAACAAATACTTTGGTTTTGGTTCATAATATAAAAACTTTATGAGAAATGGTTCAAAAATTTTCTAATTATACGAATATAAAACCATCTCAATATTGAGACTGAAAAAAAGAAGTTTGAAATATTACGATCATGACTAAAAAAAGCTTTACTACAGATTATAAAAATCTGGATATTGATTTTTGACTGGTTTTAATTGATGAGGCACCAATATATTTTTCAAAAGGTTTTTGGAACTGAGTGAATGCTTTATTTGATTGAAAAAAATGAATTGCTTTATATTGATTGAGTTGAACTCCATATACTATTGATTTAAATGAAAGTAATTTAAATTTATGGTTCTGATCTACTATTGAAGTAAAGAAAAAAACTAATAATGGATATAATTTTATCCCAGATTTTACAATGTATGATTATATTGTTGATAAATTTCTTTATGAATATGAACATCCAGCAGAAATGAGAACTGTCGTAGCTGAGAATATGAATAGATTAAACGATCAAAAAGAAAAAATAAAAGAATTATTTAGAGATAGAAAATGTTTATTGATCTTAACAGATAGAAAACTTGAAGCTGATAATTTTTATGCAAATAGAAAAGATTTTTGATTTACTTTCTTGATGACATGAGATACAAAATCTCAAGATGATGATAGAAATATTGAATCTGCTAGATTAATGGTAGAAGCTTGAAAAAGAGTTTGTATAATATGAACCATCCAAAAAGTTAAAGCATGAGTAGATATTCCTTTTATTGATACAATTTTTCTTGCATCTGCTATAAAATTTGGAGCGAATGTAATCCAAGCAATTTGAAGATGAGTAAGAATCTGTGAGGGTAAAACTAGTGTATCTGTTTGAGTCTGGAATGACTTGCCTCATTATAAAGGTCAAAAGAGTGAAAAAACTAAAGTAATTCAAACAGAATATTTAGTAAAACCAGATGATATTAAACAAGTAAAAATTTTAAGAAAAAGAAAAAAAGTATTTTAATATTTTATAATTATTATGGAGTTACTAAAAACAAGAGCATACTGAGCCTGTCCTAATTGTTGATGTGCTTATAATGAATGTGAATGTAAAGATTTAAGGCAAGAAACTAGATTAAAAATTAATGATATATTATGAATGAATTTTTTGAAAAAATAAAAAATGATTATCCATGATCCAAATTAAATAAATATTGATCTCATCTTGAATTATTTCTAAAAAAAGATTCAGAAAAATGATGAATTAAAATATCTGGTACAAAAGAACAAGTAAAAAATACTGTAAATTTTATTATTAATTTAGAAAAAAATGAAAAAATTTAAAATGCTGATGGAATTAGTAGCAAAAAAAGAAACTGAACATTGAACTATTTGACTTGTAGAAAGTTGAAAAATGATGACAGCATTCTCAAAACTTGCTGAAAAATTATGATTTGATATTTATATTAAATGATATCCAAAAGAAAAAGTAGATTATACTCCTACAAATAAAACTATTGAAATAAAAACAGTAGAAGATATTGCTAAATTAGATGAAAAACAATTTGAATTTTTTGTAGATGATTTAAGAAGCTGGTGCAATTTAACCAGAGAAATGAATGCAATTAATGAGATAATGCCTTGAAGTGTAAAAACTAGTAAATGAATAACTTGGCTTGATACTTGATTAAATGAAGCTAAAATAAATATTACTACTACTAATAAAATGTAAATGAAAAATTTTTATATAAAAGTCCCATGAAAATATCTACTTGAAAAAGATTTTAATACTGCATATTTAAAAGTATGGAAAGAAACACATAAAAATTGGGGATATAAGATCTCTGATATGGCTAGAGTACAAAAACCTACTGATACTATTTTAGCTGATGAGACTGGAGTATATATAGCTGAATTTAAGATGATTAAAAGTAATGTTTTAGATATATGACAGTTTGAACCATGACAAATGAAAGCTTGAAGAACTGTATCTTGATTATGTTGAAGAGCAATAGCGATTGTTTATTCTATAAAATTCAATAGATATAAGGTTTTAGACTTTAAAGATATTATAGAAAAAAAGGATAAATGAGAGATGGAGATCAGATTATTATTCTAGTAGAAAAAAATAAAAAAAACTTTTGACAAAAATAAAAAAAAGTATAGAATACCTATGTACTCAAGAAATAAAACAACAGCCAATTATAAAATGGTACTTGATAAAAGATTTTCTTAAAAGGTTATATATTACTTTCTAGATATATTTGCTAATAGGTTTCCTCCTTTAATCCTATGGTAATATATCTAGACAGTAGTATATAACTACAGATCAAAGAAAAGATTCAAACACTCATGGACTTCATGTAAAAGAATAAAATATAGAACTAGCTTTTAGGTTTTGGGCGAATAAATAAAAACCAAATTATATTAATTAATAATATACATATATTATGCCAAAAAAAGTAAGTTACAAAGAATGAGGTGGTGGTTGATATTTCAAAGCACCAGCCGGATGACATCCAGCTATTATAGTTTGAGTTATGGAATTAGGAACTGAAATGAGATCTTTCAAAGAATGAGAAGAACCAAAAGCAATGGAAGAAATTAGAATCTTATTTGAAATTGAAGCAGAGCAAGAAAAATATGATTCTGAAAAATGAGAATTAACTTGAGAAATGGAAGAAAAAATTGGTATTATCTGAGCTAATTACAATGATGTAATTTCTGATAAATCAAAACTTGGAAAAGTTATTAATGCCATTTGTGATGTTAAATCTGTAAAAGAAATTAAAGATTTTTCTCTAGATCAATTACTTGGTATGAAATGTTTTATTGATGTAGAAATGAAAGGTAAGGATCTAAATTATGAAACTATTACATCTGTTTCATGACAAAGTAAAAAAGTAAATTATCACGAACAAGAAACTAAATCTTTCTATTTTTGAATGGAAGATCCAGATGACTTTTTAGATATTCTTGATGATGATATTGCTAAAAAATATTTAAAACCTTGGGATCTTGATAGAGTTAAAGCAAGTCCAGAATTTAAAGCTTTAATGAAATCTTTCGGAATTGAAGTAGCTGAAACTATGGATGAACAAGAAGAAAACATGAAAGCAGAAGCAGAAGAAAGAAAAGAAACTCAAGCTAAAGCTGATGCTGAACCAACTGTATCATCTGATGATGCAAAAGGAATATTTAACGGAGAACCAGAAACTACAACAAAAGCTAGAGCTAATGCAAAAGCTAAAGAAGAAGCTGAAAAGGTTGAAGCTCCAGTTGAAACTGCTCCAGAAGTTCCAGAAGTTGAAGCAAAAGAAGAAACTCCAGTTGAAGTAAAAGAAGAAGCACCAAAAAAAACTAGTGCTTTTGAATAATATAATCTAACTACCAAAAATATGAATGCTAGAAGACTTGAAAGAATTGCAAATAGAGAAATAATCTATATTTTTTCAGAAATTAAGTACATACTTTTGGTAGCTTTTTTAATAATTTTATTTTATAATTTTGTATAAATTATGTGGATGATAGCAATAGCATTAATAATATTTTTAACAATCTCAGTATTTCTTCTTTATGTTGAAAATGAAGAAAAAAAACAAACAATTTCAAATCTTAGACAATGAGCTAAACAATCTAAAACTACATATATTTCTATGTTTGGTAAATTAAAAAGAAGAAATTGAAGAATAGAAAGACTTGAAAAACAAATCAAAATAGGGGCGATCTGAAAGCCTGTAAAATAATTTAAAAATTAATTCAAATATACAAATGAAAGATTTTAAAGATATTCCAGAAGAAAAATTTGAGAATATGGATAAGGCTATTCAAAAAAGTGTACAAAAAGATATCAAAAATCTAAAAATCAATTATATAGATATTCAAAATTTCAAAAATATAGAGTATATCTCTACGGAATTATTTGATTGGAATATAATTTGAGGATGGAACTGAAACGGAAAAAGTAGTTTCTTAGAAGCTATTTTAACAGCAATCAAATGACACAAATTCTATTGAACTGGTGCAATTTCTCCATCTAGCTTGGTGCAAAATTGAGAAAATAAAGCAACTGTAAAACTGATGATAAAATGAGAAGAAACAGAAATTATTGTTGAAAGAATTTTTATCAAAGGAACTACTAAAAAACCAGCTTGAGATCATAAATTAAAAGCAGAAATAAACTGAAAAAAAATATCTCAAACAAGTTTAGATGAATTATTAAATACTCTTACACTTGATCCTTTAGCACTTTGAAAACTAACTAAAACGGAACAAATAAAAGAAATTAAAAATACAATCTGACTTGATACAACTGAAATTGATAAAAAGATCCTGGATCAAGAAGAAACTACTAAAGAAAGTAGAGCCTTAAAAACTCAGTCTTTAAATGTTTACGAAAAACATACTACTCCTAGTGTTCCAGATAAAGTAGAAGAAGTAAAACTAGAAACTCTTTTTGAAGCAAAAAACGAATATATGAATATTTGAACTCTTGTGAATGATAAAGATAGAGTTTTAGATCAATACAAAGCAAAAAAACTGGAAATTACAGAAATAGAAAAAAAGTTAGAACAAGCAAAAATAGATCTACAATGATTTATGGATGAATGACAAAAACTTGAAAATAAGATTGAAGAAACAGAAGAAGCTTTAAATGAAAAACATTGAAGCAATAAAGAAATAGATGAAAAAATTGCAGATGCTGAAAGTATAAATGAAAAAGCTGGTAAATATAAAAAATATTTAGAAGTAAAAAAAGAAAGAGATGAAAGTCTAGATGATTTCAAAAAAGATGAAGAAAAACTTGATGGATTAAGATCAGATAGAACTAAAATGATTGCTGATTCTAATATCCCAGAATATATGAAAATTTCAGAAGATTATGGAATTTTAGTAGATGAAGTTGAATATAAATTATTGAATACAGCTAGAAAAATTGAAGTTGCAATAGATTTAGTTCTAATTTCTGGAAGTCCATTAAGAATGATCAGAATAGAACAAGGGGGAGAACTTGATACAAGGACTCTAGAAGCGATCAAACCAAAAATCATAGAGCATGGTTTCCAAATATTTATTGAAAGACCTGTAATTGATAAATATGATTCTATAATTATTTCTGATGGGGAAATTGTAGAAGATAAAGAGGATTTTATAAATAACCAATAATATTATTATGAAAATTAATAAAGATAATTGTGCTAGAATGACACTAAAATTAACTGGAGCGATTTGAGAAGTTTTTAATGAAGAAAATATACATCATATTCCAGAACCAAAAACAGAGCAAGAAATGAATGATTTCTTATATTCTTTATTAGCTCTTATGCCAACTAATATAGTAAACAAACTATGAGTATTATGAGAACAAGATATTTTAGAAACAAATTATACAGCAAACAGATTAATTGCCGTAAATATTAATAACAAATAACCAATAATCACATGTCAAATGTAAGAAGCTGAAAAGCTATAAAAAGAGAAGTTTTTGAACAACCAAATAATACTCTAATCATTTTTGAATGAAGTAATGTAGAGCATTTTTCAAAACTTGAAGATAAAGTTGCAGTTCTAGAAAATTCTATAAATGATGATGATATCATTGTATGTCTTGTATGGGTATGAGCTAAAAGAAGCGATGTATTCAAGCTAGATCAAGAGGATATGGAAAGATTATTAGATAATGATTAAAAATTTATGTCAGAAAAAGTAGATTTACAGTTTGAGCCAGAGGCGATAAAAGCTCTTACTATAATTGAAAATACAAATCAATGTTTGTTTTTCACTTGAAAAGCTGGGGCTTGAAAATCTACAACAATAAATTTTTACAAAGAACATACAAAGAAAAAATATGTATTGCTTTGAACTACTGGAGTTTCAGCAGAAATGATAGGAGGCGAAACAATACATAAATTCTTTGCTTTGCAACCATGAAAGAAGTGAACATATTCAGCATTAACTACCGAATTAAAAGAATACATTCAAACTATTGATGTTTTTATTATAGATGAGTCATCTATGTTAAGAGCAGATCTATTTGATCTTCTTGAGAAATTAATGAGAAAAATAATGTGAAATGATTTATTCTTTGGATGAAAACAATTTATTTTTGTTTGAGATTTATATCAATTACCACCAGTACCAGAAAAAAAATATTTATCTGATTCTCATAAAAAAAAGGATTTAGTAAATCCAGCATGGGAAAGATATGAAGCAATATATAAATGATTATACTTTTTTCAATGAGTTTCTTATCAAGAAGAATTTTTTGAAAAAGTAGAACTCCAAAAAGTATGGAGACAAGATGATCCACAATTTGTGTATATGCTAAATAGAATTAGAGCTTGAGAAAAAAGTTTAGATATTATAAATTATTTCAATAAAAAAGTAATAAAAAAAGAAGAAATTCATGAACATTCAATACTTGTATCTACTACAAATGCCATAGCAAATAAATATAATGATGAAAAATTAAATGAATTGCCATGAGAACTAAAATATTCTAAAGCCTTTGTAGATGGAGAATATCCAGATTATGAGTACCCAATGGAAGAATGGATCAGATATAAAGTTTGAGGGAGAGTAATGTTTACTGTAAATGATAAAGAAGAATATTATAAAAATTGAACTCTTTGAACTATTACAGAAATATATCAAAATAGTATAAAAATACTAAAAGATGATTGAACATCTATAGAAGTTTGAAGAAAGACCTGGTTAAATGTAGATTGAGAAGATTCTTTTTGAAATAAAATAGTTTTGTGAAAATTTATACAATATCCATTTAAAACAGCCTTTTGAATTACTATACATAAATGTCAATGAAAGAGTTTTGATCATGTAGTTATTGACTTTGGATGGGGTGCTTTTGCATCATGACAAGCATATACAGCTATCTCTAGAGGTAGAACTTATGAATGATTACAATTCTTAAAAAAGATGAAATTATCAGATATAAAAGTTTCTGATGAAGTTGTTAATTTTCTAAAAAAATAATTATGAAAACTTTAGTATTATTAAATGAGTGAACACAATTACTTATATCAAATACTTTTAATGAATTAGAGGAAAAAATCAAGAATCATATAGAGAGTAATTGAAAAAACTTTATATATGTACCTTGTGATCAAGTAAAATTTTCTGGAGATTCATTTTTTAGCAAAGATATGAAATGAAAAAAATTTAAATTATACTTTAAAAGGATACTATTCTTTTACGAAAAATAAAAATGAAGATTTATATAACATTAACAAACCATTGTATAGATCAGATAAAAGATAGAAATCCAGACTACCCGACAAGTAAAGAAGCATGTAAATTTTGAGAATATATGTTTGAAAAGTTTATATTAACTTGAGAGCATGAGTGAAGAAAAGTAAGGTATTCATATACTAAAGATGGAAAATATAAAATTACTGATGGACTACATCAATTTATTTTTGCCAAACCATATAAAATAGAATATACATTAATAACTTATGTGAAAAGACAATTTGGACTTTGAGAAAAGTTACGACCAAAAGAAAAATATATCAAGCCAAAACTTAAATAGATGAGATCTTGAGTATATTGAGTCTGGATATCTATCTATGGAAGATATACAATACATAAACCGAGAAAAAAGATAGAAATTAATCTATCTTTTTTATTATAAAGTTTTTCAAGTCATATATTGATATTCTAATTCTCTATACATTTTCCAAAATCTAGCTTTTACAAATTCTGTATAAACTGCTTGATCAGTCATAGACCAATTATAAACAAAAGTTTTTATATCTTTTTTGTAGTGAAATTTGAAATATCTATTTGCAAACCATTCTCTACTTTCTGTATGAGAATTGAAAGTAATAAATCCGGCTGGATGATTTACTCAATTTCATTTCATCCCATGACAATTTTTTTGAACAACACATTTTCTTGATTTTCCAAAATCACTTTCAAAAGCATAAATTAAACTCATGTATGTTGCACATCTCACGGCTGGAACTTGATCATATAGAAATTGTTCATTAATTCCACTATTTTTATATGCTTTTTGACAGATTTCTAGTCTTTCTTGTCTTATTTGATCACGAATACTCATATTTTCGCCTGTATCGTATGCTTTTACCTCTGGAGGTGTTATCATACCCCAACCGAACAAACAAACGACTACAAACCACACTATTCAAGCAATACTTATAATTTTCATAAATTTTTCTTTTAATATTGTAAAATCAGATTTTTTACTGTCTAAATATTCTTGAGCCATCATTCCTTTTAAATCTATTGTAAGATTTCTTTTATTTTTGTTTTTAGTTATCATTTTTGTATTTTTATTTTTAAAATTATTTTTTATATGTTACGAATGTAACAGTTTTGTAACATTAGTTACTTTTCATGTTACAATGTAAACTATTTAAGCTTTCCAGTTTACAAGATGGTCTTGATTTATATCTTTTAATAATTCTCTAGTTTCTTGTAAAATTTCCTCTTTTTGTTTTTCAGAAAATTTCATTTTTCATAATGTATGCATTTGTTTTTGTTTTTATAAAATATTTTTGTATCTTGCAAGGTACAAATAAATTGTAACATACTTGTTAATAGCTTGTCAAAAAAATGACAAAAAAAAAGTAAGAAAAAATTAATTTCTCTTACTTTTGGCTTCACATTCCTCTTTAAACATTATATCCGGATCCATTCAATACTCGTAAATATCATTATTATCAGCCATAATTTTCTTTCATTTCAGAAATAATGTCATCTTTAACTCTTTTTAATACAGTCATTGCTTCTTGTCTACTCATAGGATCTTTAGGATTTAAACCATTCCAGTATCATAAATCAAACATTTCTACAGCTCATTCTAGATCTATATTTTCTCTAATAATTTGTTCTTCTGTTTTGATTGATTTTTTTTCTATTTCTTCTTTTAGCTTTTTTAATACATCAATAGCATATTCACTATTTTTTTCAGTATCAACTACCATTGATATTTTTGTATTGAAGAATACATCCTCAGCATATTCAAACGGAACATAGTAATATCCAGCATCTCCCCATTTTTCCCCCCAGGTATTTTCTATAATAAAATATCAAGTATATTCTCTGCCATCAATTCAAACAATTGTTTTATTTTCTTCATATCAAGCAATATTCATATGATGTCATCCACCATCTCAAAGAGTTGCAATATAATTATTTTTTCTTGTAGCTCCCCATGAAAGTTTATTAGTACCAGTTTCTACTGCTAATCCATAAGTAAGAGCTTTTTTGATTTCTGCTATAGTTTTAATATATGAGAATCATTTAATCCAAACTAATTTTCTTGCTCCTAAAGGTCAATTTTTAATATATGTACCTCTTTCACTAATTTTAGGATCAAGATGAGTTTTTATATAATTCACTAGATCTTCTGGATCTTTACCTCATTTCAATCAAACAGTAACAAGTCCATTATTTACTCAATCTGTAGTTCAGAATGCTACACAATGATTAGTTGGTCATTGATTAAGTACATTACCATCAGATAATAAAACACTATCTTCTAATAATATATCTCATGCAATACTTCAAAATAATATTGCTTTATCATCTAATTCACTATCTAGAGCAGTTGTATTATTGTCTAAATAATGATCAAATTCTAATAATTTTCTATTATCCATAAAAAAAATTTAAAAAATTAAACTAGTTTAGCTTGTTCTCTTGGTGTTAAATATTCTGGTTCATCATGTTCTATTTTGATACTACCAGCTTTTTCAAGATTATTATCCATATCATCTTGAGAAATATTTATATTTATAGATCTTCACATAATTAATTATTTGGTTTAATAATAAAATTAGTTTCTATCGGTTCTCTAAGAAAAGCATCTAAATTATCAATTTTTGTATTTAGATCTTTAAAGTCTTGTTTATAATCCTCAGCATGATTCCTATAATATAAAGAAAATCAAATAAAGGCTAATAAAATTATAATTATTAAATCGGTTAATTTCATTTCATTACTTACCTGTAAATTTTTCATCTATTTTATCTTTATAGGAAATAAGATACTTCTCTAAAAACATTGGTGTATTATATCATAATAATCTAAACTTTTTCAATATAGAAATTGAATCTGTTATAATCATAAATGCTATTAATACTCATATAAAGAATTGTCAAGTATGTAGACTTTCATCTAGCGAGATCCCGATCAAAATCAAAATTCAATACATCAAAATTTTACTAGCTCACATGAAAAACTTTGATAGACAGAACTCTGATTTTTTGACTGCAACTATCAATCAAAGAATAAAATCAAAGAAGTACAATAAGAAAATTAACATTAATAATAATTCATTTCATGCCAGGATCCTATCTAATAATAATATAAATATAGCTGTAACGGATTTTATTCACACATTAGTTCAAAAGGTATTTATTACTATTCAAGTAGCTGTACCAGAAGTATTTATAGGCATGTTCCTTTTTTTATATAAAAATAAAGTTTTAAGTTCACTCTATTTTTAGTATAGCAAATTTAAAGCAATAAACAAATTATTTTCTGAAATTTCTAGAGCCTCAAATCCTTATAGCTAAGTATCAAAGATATACTTTTCTTGACTTGTCTACTCTTTCAATTTTTTCAGCTTCTTCATTAGCTCAATGTAACCAAATCAGATCTGCAAATTTTCTAGTATATAGAAATTCAGTATATCATTTATCATTATCAAAATGAGAAGATGTTCAATATCAGTATTTTTCTAATCTCTTAAAAGTGTCAGATAAATTATCAAGATCTTTAATAATAATTTTTCATTTTTTATCAAAAAGTCTATCATGAATTAAGGCTATCATAAATTCATCCGTATCTACTACACAATGTCAAAAACATGGAGCAGAATTAAAATCAAAAATATAACTAGCTGGAATATCTATATATTCATTTTTATTTTTATAATCTATATAGTATCTAATAGGATCATTGCAAGTAATGAATTTTTTCCTATCAAGATAATCTATACAATCTCATCTATTTCTTACTAAATAAGAATATTTTATAAATAATTTTCCATCATCCTGGATGAATTTATTTTTATCATAGCTAGTCATAATTTTTTTATATTAATTCATCTAAAATACTTTCTCAATGCTTTGTGATTAATCCAGTAACACATTTATTAAATTCTATTGTAGCATCCTCTCATTGTATAATAAGTTTAGCTAATTTCTTTTCTTTTAATAATGATTCTGGCATCATTTCAGCAGTCAAATATTCAGATCTTAATTTTACTGATTTTTTTTCTATTTCTCTATATTCTGCAATATCTTTAATTTTTATATATTCTGGATCCTCAGTCAAATCAAAAGTATAAACATCTAGATTTTCTACGATATTTTTTATTTGAATTTCTTCTTTTTGAATGATTTCTCATTCATCATTTTCAACATCCACCATTTTAAGAACTTTCTTTTTTCAAAGAATTACATCTTTTTGTCAAACAATTTCAGAAGATAAAACAATCATACCACCATGGATATATTTTTGTTCTGTATAAAGTCATCATTCCATCTTCTGATTAGAAAATGAAACGATGATATTATCTTTGATTTTAGCAAACATATTTTTAAAATTAAGAAATATAAGAAGTAGGAATTAAATATCAATTATGATTTAAACTTGAGTAACTTACACTATCTCAAGGTCATAATATTGGTAAATTCGCTGTACTATCAGCAATATCTGTACTATTCAAGTTATAATTTGGAGATCATCTATAAGTAATCCCTCAAATTGAGAATAAATTTTGAAAAGTAGCAGAGTTTGGTCAATTCATATTTGTAATAATATAATATTTACCAGCAGGAACTGTATATAATCAAGCTGTAGTAACTGGAGTTATATCAACATGTTCATCTACCTCATATCAAGCTACAGATCATATTTGAGATGCTTGTCTTACATCTATAGAATCAGTATCATTTAAAATCAAAGGTCTTTCTAGTGAAACTCTACCTTGTCATGCTTGAAATCAATATAATCACATAAGTACACCATTTATATCTAACCCTTGGAATTGAGAATCTGCTATAGTAATATATCAAACTTTTCAAGCTGGTGGAGTATATGATATTAAATCTGTAATTTGCTTTGCAAAAGGAGTAAAATTTACTCTTTCATGAGGAAAACTAAAATCAAATTTTCATGGAGCTGGAAGATCATCTAAATATGCAAAAGTACCATCTTTATCTTGAAAAGCAACATTTCTAGTTGTAGCAGTTGTAATAGCAGAAGCATCAGTTTGTACTTTTTTTGTAGGATCAGCACTATTAAATATTTCAAAAGTACCATCTGAAAAAGCAGAAGCAGAAGCAGATCCAGATCAAGCACCTTGTCATCCTTGTCAAAGTGGGAAACCTCTCTCATCTTGTATATCAGATCCTCAAACTAGATTTGTAATTGTACCAGAACCAGTAGTAGAATATTTTAATACAACTCTACCGATTCTAAATAATGTTTCTCATAAATTTTGACTAACAGAAGTTACTGCAAATTTAGAAATATCACTTAATGCATCTGTATCAGATCCATATTTTCAAGTTGGAAGCAATACATATATCCTATCTCAAACTGGTCAAGAATTTTGTCATCCTAACATATTTAA
>Ga0209121_10000584_pt1 | contig 38391 bp, 35 predicted proteins | sample Cruoilmetagenom3_FD_187292 | JGI IMG/M metagenome (GOLD analysis project Ga0209121, IMG submission 187292) | Oil polluted marine microbial communities from Coal Oil Point, Santa Barbara, California, USA - Sample 3 (SPAdes) (version 2) | ecosystem: Environmental > Aquatic > Marine > Oil seeps ... | reverse complement strand
TATGGCGGAATAATCGTCAATCTTTGGCGCTTTATTTACAAAATAGAGTGTCAGAAATCTTTGCAGTTGATATCCATCCGGGTGCCCAGATTGGCAGTGGCATAATGATTGACCATGCCACGGGTTTGGTCATCGGTGAAACAAGCGTGATTGGCGATAATGTCTCTATGTTGCACTCGGTGACTCTGGGAGGAACGGGTGCGCAGGCTGGCGACCGGCACCCAAAAATTGGTTGTGGTGTGCTGATTGCTGCGGGGGCAAAAATCCTTGGTAATATCAATGTGGGTGAGGGTGCCAAAATTGGTGCTGGCAGCCTGGTTTTGGATCCCGTTCCTCCACACACCACTGTTGCAGGTGTGCCAGCTAAAATTGTCGGTCACCCGACTGAAGCGGAGCCTAGTCGTGAAATGGATCAGAGGATTGATGGAGATGGCATTTGAAAAATAAACAGGCGGCAGTTCTGGGCTTGATGAAGCGACGGATTATCGGTGGGTTTACATACTCCCGTCAGGGGCTGGCGTCCTGTTTCAAACACGAAGAAGCATTCCGCGTGGAAGTGATATTGGGCGCTATTTTGATACCCTTTGCACTGATATTGGCAGGCTCAGCGGTAGAATTGGTGTTGTTGTTAGGTTCTCTTATACTGATATTAATTGTGGAATTGCTTAACTCGGCAGTTGAGGCTGTGGTGGATAGGGTTGGCGAAGAGCACCACGAGTTGTCGGGCCGGGCAAAAGATCAGGGGTCCGCAGCTGTTCTATTGGCGATGAGCTTGGGGTTATTTACTTGGCTGGCGATAGGTTTTGGATAGCATCGCAGGGTCGTATTATCATTAGAACTGACATTGTTGAAAGGGTCGTATCGACTTGAGCTCAGGTGGTGCAGTTATTAATCGATTTAATGATGAAAGGTTTAACTATCTAGGGATGGTCACGTTATGAGTGATGAACTTTTTGAAGTGGTTTTTCGCGGGGACGTAGTTGCAGGGCAGCCGGTTATGGAGGTGAAGCAACGCTTGGTCCAGTTATTTAATGCCGATGCAGAGCGTATTGAAAAGATGTTTTTTGGTCGGCCGGTTGTCGTTAAGCGCAACCTGGACAGGGAGACTGCCGAGCATTATCAATCGTCTTTACTTAAAGCGGGTGCATTGGTTGATATTCGTAGAGCTACAGTGGTTGAGCAGTCTATTGCTGAAACACTCGGTTCTGAACCCGATGCATCACCTGCTCAAGATGCCCAACCTCCGGTTCCGCAACATGTTGATTTTGATGTGGCTCCCGTAGGCGCAGATGTGCTGTCCCCCGAGGATCAAAAAGACTTTACTCCTGCCGATGTCGATACCTCTGGTCTGAGCATTGCCGAAGCTGGCGCGGATGTGTTGGACGATGAACATAAGCGAAAGTTTGACGATCAACATGTGGACACCGCCAACTTGTCTCTCGATCCATCCGAGTAATTGCTGTTGCCGCTGGTCCATAACCCTGATGTGCCCCAGCGCAACTGAGCTTGTCGTTCACCTGAGTGGAATGCCGAGGTGGTTTTCATTCGAGAGTCTACGTTAATTTATTGTAGAACCTAAGCCCTTTAGCTTAAGGGAATCTTATAGCTGGGTGTCGAGGGGTAATTCAGTCGAGTATTTAATTTGGGTGACCGCTACATTGGAATGCATTTCTCTTATTAGTGGTAACTGGGCCAAATGCTGTCGTAGAAAACGTTCAAAATGCTGAATATCCCGGGTAATAATTTTTAAAAAATAATCCATGGTTCCTGTCACCGTATAACACTCTACAATTTCTGGAAACTGTTGCACTTGTTCTTCAAAGGTTTCCAGTGATTCCTCATCATTTTTTGAGAGCGAAATGCTGACAAACGTTACCATCTGCATGCCCAGTTTTTGTGAGTCCAATAGGGCTACCTTTTTCTTAATAATGCCTATTTCTTCTAATCGATTAATACGTCGCCAGCAGGGAGATGTGGACAGGTTTACCGTGCCAGCTATCTCCTGTGCCGTTAGGCCAGCATTGCTTTGAAGCTGCTTAAGAATATTGATGTCTATGCTGTCGATATTTTCCATGGGCTATTCATGCAATAAATTTCTATTCTTATTTAATATTAAGCAATATATTCCTTACATGTAGGATTTTATGAGAAAAAAAGCAAATCTATACCCGGAACAACCCGCTATGCTATTTGCCAAAGAGGTTACAAAAGCAGCTCATAAAACTGAATGGAGATTGCTGAGCGATAAGGCTGCTAATCACGTTGTATTCAACGTAGGGAGTGCCTGTGAAAACGCCATCGAACGTTCCGTTAAAAGCAGCACCAGACGGAATAAAAAAAGTTAACAAAAATGGTGCAAAAAATAAGGCATCAACAGTGTCGCTGGATGACAAATATCTGTTGGATAAAGGTCGTGCTTATTTAAGCGGTATTGAGGCACTCGTTCGTTTGCCCATTCTTCAACACCAACGAGATCAACAGCGAGGCCTCAATACGGCGTGTTTTATCTCCGGTTATCGTGGCTCACCTGTGGGTGCATTGGACCAGTCACTATGGAAAGCCAAATCCTTTCTCGATAAGCACAATATTCATTTTCAGCCTGGAATTAATGAAGACCTGGGAATGACGGCGGTGTGGGGTAGCCAGCAGGTCAATATCTTCCCCGGTGCCAAATACGATGGTGTCTATGGCATGTGGTATGGCAAGGGGCCGGGGCTGGATCGCAGTCTTGATGTTCTCAAACATGCCAATGCATTTGGTACATCTAAATATGGGGGAGTCTTAGCTGTCGTGGGAGATGATCACGCCTGTAAGTCTTCCACATTGCCCCACCAGAGCGATCACATGTTTATTGGCGCTACCTGCCCCGTACTAAATCCTGCGGGTGTGCAGGAGGTTCTGGATCTCGGCGTCTATGGCTGGGAGTTGTCCCGATACTGTGGGTGCTGGGTCGGCATGAAGGTGATCACGGAAAACTGTGATGCAGCTATTTCGGCAGAAATAGACCCGGGGCGCGTGAAAATTGTTTTCCCCAAGGATTACGTATTGCCGGAAGGTGGTGTTCATGCTCGTTGGCCCGATACCCCCCTGGAACAGGAAAAACGCCTGCAACGGGACAAAATCTATGCAGCTTTGGCTTTTGCCAGAGCTAATAATCTTAATCGCATTACCTTGGATAGCCCCAATGCCAGGCTGGGCATTATCACAACGGGTAAATCGTACCTCGATACGTTGCAGGCTTTGGATGACCTGGGGATTGATGAGAAGCTTGCTCAGGAAATTGGTCTGCGGCTCTACAAGGTAGGGATGAGCTGGCCACTGGAGCCGGTGGTGACTCATCAGTTTGCCAAAGGTCTGGATGAAATACTGGTCATTGAGGAAAAACGCAGTGTTATAGAAGACCAGTTGACCAGTCATTTATATAACTGGCCAGTTGAGGAGCGCCCCAGAGTCGTTGGTGAATACGATGAGAATCGTGAATTGCTAGTGACCAATTTGGGTGAGTTGACTCCAGCAATTATTGCTCGGGTGATTGCCCGTCGAATCGGTCAATTTTTTATCAGCGAAGCCATTGAAAAACGATTGGCATTTTTATTGGCCAAAGAACAATCGTTGGCCAATAAAACAGCGCTGATCGAACGTAGTCCCTGGTACTGTTCAGGGTGTCCGCATAACACCTCCACGGTTGTACCCGAGGGCAGTATGGCCATGGCCGGTATTGGCTGTCACTACATGGTGCAGTGGATGGATCGTAGTACCTATACCTTTACTCAGATGGGAGGTGAGGGGGCCACCTGGATTGGCCAGGCACCATTTACCGATACCCGGCATGTATTTCAAAATCTGGGGGACGGTACTTATTTCCACTCCGGATTGTTGGCGATCCGGGCGGCGATTGCTTCAGGGGTGAATATTACCTACAAAATCCTCTTCAACGATGCGGTGGCGATGACGGGGGGGCAACCGATTGATGGAGACCTCTCGGTCGAGCAGATGATTTACCAACTCCGCGGTGAGGGAGTTAAACGAATTGCTGTCGTCTCGGACGACCCGGATCAATTTGATCGGGACTTTTCTACCCCGTTAATAAAAAAATTAGACGGCCTGTCGATACATCACCGCGACCAACTGGATGCGGTACAACGTGAACTTCGCGAGATTCCTGGCACTACAATTCTGATCTATGTGCAGACCTGTGCAGCCGAAAAGCGTCGTCGCCGTAAAAAAGGCACGCTGGAAGACCCAGCCAAACGGGTATTCATTAACGAGATGGTCTGCGAAGGTTGCGGTGATTGTGGTGTGCAATCCAATTGCCTGTCTGTGATTCCAAAAGACACGGTACTTGGACGCAAACGGATGATTGATCAGTCTGCCTGCAATAAGGATTACTCCTGCGTTAAAGGTTTCTGCCCGAGTTTTGTGACCGTCCACGGTGGTCAATTGAGAAAGAATATTGCTGCTACCGACGAGGGGTGCCGCGATGGGCACAGCCCTTCCCATCACGGTGAAACCTGGAACGAGCTTCCAGTACCGACATTCCCCGCTATCGATGTACCTTACAATATTCTGGTGGCCGGTATTGGTGGCACTGGTGTGCTAACCGTGGGTTCCATTTTAGGAATGGCGGCCCACATTGCCGGGAGGGGAACTTCCGTGCTGACGCAGACGGGGCTGGCACAAAAATTTGGCTCGGTCACCAGCCATGTGCGTATTGCCAAAACACAATCGGATATTCATGGGGCCAGAATTCCTGCTGGCGATGCCCATCTTTTGTTGGGTGCAGACCTGGTGGTTTCCACCAGCAACGAATCTCTGTCCAAGGTCAACCGGGAGTTTTCCTCTGCAGTGATCAATAGCCATGAATCCCCCACGGCAGAATTTACTCACAACCCCGATGCGGTGTTCCCCACATTGGCAATGACTCAGGTTCTTCAAGACGAAACCGGAGAGGATCGCACCTGGTTTCTCGATGCTACCCAGTTAGCCACCTCGCTCTTGGGCGATGCCATTGGTACCAATATGTTATTGCTCGGGTACGCCTGGCAGTTGGGGGTAATACCGGTACCTTTGGAGGCGATAGAGCAGGCGATTACGGTGAATAATGTTTCTGTGGAGATGAACCTCAAAGCACTTCTGTGGGGTCGCCGGTTTGCCTGTGACCCCGAAAGAGTGAAAACATTAGCCGGAGTTGAAAACCAAGTATCCCGTCCTCAAACACTGTTGGAGGCGATCAATTACCGATATGACGTTTTAACCCAGTATCAAAATCGCGCTTATGCCGACCGCTATCGTTCAAAGGTGGAAGAAATTTACAGGGCGGAGCAGGTCAAGTTTCCCCATCATGATGAGAGTCAGATGTTGTTGACCAAGGCCGTGGCCAATAACTATTTCAAACTACTGGCGATCAAGGATGAATACGAGGTCGCACGATTATATACCGATGGCGAATTTGAGAAAAAATTGAACGAACAGTTCGACGGTGATTTTAGTTTGAAATTTCATCTGGCTCCACCGTTGTTGGCCAAGCGCGACCCAGTGACCGGCCACCTGAAAAAACGGGAATTTGGCGGTTGGGTTTTACCCCTGTTTCGCCAAGTGGCAAAACTCCGATTTCTTCGCGGCACACCGTTTGATCTGTTTGGTTATTCTGCGGAGAGAAAAATGGAACGGCAGCTTCTGGCTGAGTATGAGTGGACTCTGGATGATATCTTGGACGGGATCAATCAGAGTAACTATCAAACCGCAGTCGAGGTCGTTTCGCTACCCGAGAAGATACGCGGCTTCGGTCATGTCAAAGAACGTAGCCGAGTACTGGCCAAAGCAAGGGAAGAGCAGTTAATGGCCGCTTTCAGGGCCTCACCGGTCACCATAGTTGAGTCTGCTGAGGTTGAAGCAGAGAAATCTCTAAGAGTAAAGGAGGCAGGATAATGAGCGTATTTAGTCACCCCGAATACGATGGCCATGAAAAGCTGGTGTTTCATCACGACAAGTCCACCGGACTGAAAGCAATCGTGGCCATCCACAACACTAACCTTGGACATGCCCTGGGCGGCTGTCGCATGTGGGACTACGCCACGGAGGATGAAGCCATTGCCGATGTGCTCCGGTTGTCTAAGGGGATGACCTACAAGGCAGCGATTACCGGCTTGAATATTGGTGGTGGTAAAAGCGTCATTATTGGTGATCCCCACAAGGATAAAACGCCCGAGTTGCTGCGTGCCATGGGGCATTTTATGAATACACTACACGGCGAGTACATCACCGCTGAAGATGTAGGTCTAAACGAGGAGGATATTAGTATTATTGCCGGCGAGACGGATTATGTGACTGGTTTTGATCGGCATCATATTGGCGTAGATGGCCCCTCACCCTATACCGCTTATGGCGTGTTTCGGGGTATTGAATCAGCGGTAAAATTTAAACTGAGCCGCAACAATTTACAGGGCATACGAGTCGCCATTCAGGGTATGGGTAAAGTGGGCTTTGGTCTGGCCCGGTTACTGATTAAAAATGGCGCCACAGTTTACGGTGCCGATATCTTTGCAGAAAATATTGATCGCGCAGTGAGGGAGTTAGGTGTTATCCCCGTGTCTCCAGACGGTATTCTGCAGAAAAATGTGGATGTGCTTTCGCCCTGTGCTATGGGGGCCACGTTAAATGAAGAGAGCATCCCGCAGCTCAATACGCCGATTGTGGCGGGTTCTGCAAATAACCAGCTAGGTGAACTCGCCGATGGCCGGCGCTTAACCGAAGCGGGTATCCTCTATGTCCCAGACTATGTCATTAATTCTGGTGGGCTGATTAAGGTCTATTATCAATATTTTGGTGCCGACAGAGAGGAAGTCATCAGTCATATTGACCAAATTGCCGATGAGACCTTGCCGAGAATTTTCTCTGTTGCCAGAGAACAACGGAAGCCAACCAGTGTTATAGCCGATGAGCTGGCCAGAGAGCGTTTTATGTCGGGAGAAGTTGAACAGACAGATGCGGCTTAAACCCTGCTGGGGATATAATATCGCGGCTCCTCTATGGAGGTGATTATATTCGGGTGGTTAATGGGCCGGTACCAGTGAACGACGACGATACAAAGTTATTCCACGAAGAAATGGGTGATGTTCAGCCGCTTAAAAAAGCGGTTGATCGTGTACACCTGAAGAAAAGCACCGAGCAGATTCCTGGTCTCGCAGAGCGCCGCCGGGCTGCACAGCAAGAATCGCCCAAAGACTGTAACTCACTGTCATCGGAAGAGTTTATCCTCCCGGTAAAGCCCCGAGATGTCCTCAGTTTTAAGCGCGATGGCGTACAGCATGGCGTGTTCAAAAACCTTCGCTTGGGGAAATATGCTGCCGATTCTCGGCTCGACCTACACCGGCTGACCGTCGTGCAGGCGCGGCAACAAGTCTTCCAGTTTATTAAAGACTGCGTCAAGCATGATATCCGCTGTGCCCTGATTACCCACGGCAGGGGAGAAAACCGCGAAACCCCGGCATTACTAAAAAGCTGCACCAACCAGTGGCTTCGACAGCTGGACGAAGTGTTGGCCTTCCACAGTGCCCAACCCCAGCACGGCGGCACCGGCACCACCTATGTGTTGTTACGTAAGAGTGAGGAGAAGCGTGCAGAAAACTGGGAGCGTCATCAAAAGGGCAAGCATCGTCCTCAGTAAATGCTTGTTTCGTATTTGACGGAGTATAGTTAGCTAGAGTATTCGGGGGGAGTTATTGCATGTTGGATATAAAAAAACTACATCAGGCCGAGGCAGATTTTCTCTCTCAGTACCCGGGTGGTTTTAGTAACCCGGTGATCATTGAGGTTATTAAGAAACACCGAATGGACAAAATGGTCAGCTTGACCAATGAGTGTTTTTCCAAGGCAGCATGTTCAAACGTTGAAGCGACAGCTGACAATATGGTCAAGGTTATCAGTCGCTCATCCATGGTTTCCCTGTTTGAAAAGCCGAAGTTTAAAGGGTTTGTGCAGCGTTTAAACGGAGATGAAAAAGCTTTTTTAGTGAACGCTCTCAGTCAGATGTTACATGGCAACCAGAACGCGGGGTTTGAGGCTATGGTCAGCATTCTAGCCACTGAAAAACTGGCCAAATGGACCCTTGTTAGCATTATTCCTGCCTACTATGCACCGACAAGGGAGGTGTTTGTAAAACCCACCACGGCAAAAGGAATTCTTCGACATTTCAATATTCAAGACCCTGTTTACAAGCCATTGCCAAGCTGGGATTTCTACAAAAAATACCGACACCTCATTAACGAGGGAAAGAAACAGGTCGATCCGGGGTTATCACCTTCCAATGCCGCCTTTTCAGGATTTTTAATGATGACGTTGAAGCTCTAACGGCCAGCTTCCTTGGGTGGTACCGAGTAGGTGCCGACCACATGGGCGACAGGTTTTGAGTTGCCTTCAGAGTATAAAGACACCTCGCCGACAATTAATGACCTTCCGGTTTTGATAAGCTGGCAAACGCCAATGATATCTTTGTCAGGTGAAGGTTTTCGCAGAAAGTTGATGGTGAGGTTGGTGGTGACGGCGAGCGGTACTAAGCCAATTTCGCCCAGAATGGCCACGTAAAGTGCAACATCAGCCACAGCCATTAACACTGGCCCCGAAACCGTGCCGCCAGGGCGCAACTCCTCAAATCCAATCGTATGTCTGACGGTTGCCGATTGTTCACCGAGCGCTTCTACCGTGCACTTTGTCTGAGGGAATTCTGTATTTAAGAACGCCGACATTTGTTCTTTGGATATCATTCAGACCTCTTAAATTGGCAGTCAAATACCGAGCGTTATTTACTCTCTAGATACAGCCTGACAGCATCGACACTATTAAAATATTCCACGGATTCAATGGCCAGGTTGTTCAGTGAATAAATAGCCACAAAACCGTTTTTTTTTGGCCAAGCTTCTACGACAGTATTGTCCGTCACCAGAGCAATGGGAAAAGCATAATTGCGCATTTTTGGTATCGCAAATAGCTTGGTGATGAGTGTTGGCATGCCGGAGATATTGGCAACGTAAAGCCAATGATGATCATCCATACTAGAAATTTCTATGGCTTGCAGCGCCTGCTTAACCCAGGCTGAACCATCCTTGTGGTGAGAAAAAATAATCAGCTCAGTGTTGCTGGTTAGCCGTTGCTCATGGCCCCACTGATCCGTAAAGACCACGGGTTGAAGTTCATCAGCTTGGGTCGCCGTGGTTAACAACAGCAGTAATAAAATACTCAACCAGTTACGCATAACACACCTTGACTAATATCGAGCTAAAAAAGCATTTTAACTGATTCTGCCAATAGGCGACTTACAGAATAGGGCTGTTCCATAAATCATCTATTACCTGCCACATGCGACCCTGATTCTTTCGGCGGGAACACGTAACTGCTCGATTAAATACAATTTAAACGATTCATCGTAGGGCTGTGTCTCTACGGCTTTCTGCATGCATAGAATCCAGGCATCGCTTTCCCCCGCACCGATAGGCAGGTGTCTATGCGCGCCGGGAATATTAATGGACCCAAACGCTTCAGAATACAGTTTTGGGCCGCCCAGCCAGCCTGATAAAAAGTAGGCCAGTTTTTGTCTGGATTCCGTTAGGTCAGCATTATGCATATCGCGAATTTTTTTGGCTTCTGGAAGTGTCTCCATAACGTCATAGAATGCATCGACAAGCTGTATCAGGCCCGGTAATTCGCCTGCCGACCGATAAGAGCAATCGCCGATACCGTATTGATTATTTTCAGAACTCATGACTTGATCTCTGGTTGATGTTTTACCCAAGGCGATTTTTACTTATGAGCAATGGGTTTTTCGGTAAATAGATAATCCTTTAATTCGTGATCAAAGGCCGGATCGTTACGGCGAATCCACTCAAGTACCATCGCGGCATGTTCTTTTTCTTCGTCACGGTTGTGGGCAAGTATTGCCTTTAGTTCAGTATCTTTGCATGCGTCTACACGCTGGTTATACCAGTCGACCGCCTCTAATTCCTCCATTAACGATGTGATTGCTCTATGCATGTCTCTAGTCTCATCCGAGAGTTCGCTAATTGGTTCGTGATAACCTTCATTTGACATTGATGTTTCTCCATTTTGTCATGGTGATTTTATCGCCTAACGCTAGCCTTCGTGGCGACCGAAACGCAATCTAGACTGGCCCGGCCACGCAGGGGCGAACAACAGCCTTTGTTAGTATTCATCTTCAACGATATACCCCAATGCGGATTGCTTTATGAGTCATTCAGATTTTATTTCGCTGTCTGGTATCTGACTATAAAGATTTTATGAGAGGCAATAATGAAAAAATATAGCATTTTTTATAGAGGTTGGTTCCAGTCGATAGCCACATGACCTTCTGGAGTAAGGTCTATCTCTTGCTACTACATCCTGTTTCTTGATCTTAAACAGCACCGTCTAAAAACAAATAGTTAAAACGCTTTTACTGACAACGGGAGCTTATGGCGCCTTGTCTTGAAAGTAGGAAGACCGGGTTGAAAGCTATGCTGAAAATGCCAGCCGAGTCAGTATTACTGCTTACGCTTTAACAGCAGTGAGTCGATGCCATTGCCCGCCAGCCGGCTTCTTGCATCCGCCAGTTCTGACCGGTCACTGAACGGGCCGACTAATACTCTGTGCCAGGTTTCGTTACGGCGTGGACTGACGGTCTCTATGCTGGCGCTGAGGTTTAGTAGCAATAGACGGGCACGAAGGCTGTCGGCATCGTGACTGTTTTTAAAGGAGCCAACCTGTAACAGGAAGACTTCATCTGCGCGCACGGGGTGATTTGAAGGCTGTTTGGTGTCCGGGGTGTCGGGAACGATGACTTCGGAATCGCGCAGTAGGGTGTAGAAATCAAACCGAGGTTTGGTGCCACTGTCTTCTTGGGCTTCATTTTGCGAGTTTGCACCCGTTTCTTTGGCAGCCTTTGCCACGTCCTCGGGGGACACTTCCGACAATTGCATTAATGCCATGATAAGCGCGCCGATCAGTACACCGGCTAACAGCCATAGCCAGCCAGGAGCGCTCTGGTTGGTGGCGCGTTTTTTCGTCTGACGTTTATTGGTGGTTCTGCGTCGGCTAGATTTTTTGGCGTAATCCCTGGTCATGCGATTGTTTATATTCCTTGAGAGCACCTGAATAGCACGTGGTCGCTATTGTATTGAGAAGCCGGCCGGTCTTCCAGAGCTTATATGAAGAGTCGTGATACCCATACCTATTTTCTAGATGCCAATGGATTAGGTCATATCCTGAGGGTCGACATCGATAGACCAGCGTACCCGTTTGGCTAACTGTGATTGTTCCAGTTCTTGACAGAGGGCTGCCATCATTTTTTGCAGGGTGGGGCGTTCACTGCATATAACGCTTAATTGGTGCCTAAACCGGCCACTGCGTTTTTCCATCGGGGCGGGTAGCGGACCAAGATAGCTGGTTTTGTTCGTGGCGGGTAATAGTCGCTCTGTAGTTTGTCGAACAAAGTTAAGAAATTGTACGGCGGCTTCACTATTGACGGCTTCGGCGCGAATCAGGGCCATATGTCGGTAAGGCGGCAGTTGAGTCAGTTGACGCTCCCTGATGAGTTCTTTGCTAAAGGCGCTATAGTCCTGATGCGTGAGGGTCGCGATTAACGGGTGGTCGCAGTGGTGGCTTTGCAGAATCACTGTGCCGGGCTTTTCTCCCCGGCCAGCGCGTCCTGCCACCTGGGTGATCAGCTGCCCCATTTTTTCCGGTGCCCGAAAGTCGGGGCTGAATAGTCCGCCATCGGCATCCAGTATGGCGACCAAGGTGACATTGGGAAAGTGGTGGCCCTTGGCGAGTAGCTGGGTGCCAATAAGAATACAGGGTTCGCCGAGGTTAACCTGATCGACAACCGCTTGCATGGCCTGTTTGCGGCGGGTGGTGTCACGGTCGACCCTGATAATTGGTGTGTCGGGAAACATTGCCTCAAGGGTCTCTTCACTGCGCTCTGTTCCCTGGCCAATACATTGCAGTTTTTCGCTGTTGCAGAACGGGCAGTTTGTCGGTATTGGTTCCAGGTGCTCACAGTGATGACAGAGCAGTCGGTTGGGACTTCGGTGTACCGTCAGTCTGGCTTCACAGCGGTGACAGTTGGAAATCCAGCCACATTCGTGGCAGCTCAAAGTGGGAGAAAAACCACGACGGTTGAGAAATACCAGCACCTGATTGCCCTCCGCCAGGGTTTCGGTGATGGCGTCAATCAATTCCCGGGAGTAGCCGCTGGATAGGTTCGCTTTGCGGATATCAACCGGTTGCCAGCGGGGTTGCACGGCATTCCCCGGTCGGCAGTTCAGCATCAGTTTGGTGTAGCGGCCCTGTTCGCAGTTGTACAGCGATTCCAGTGAGGGAGTGGCCGAGCCCAGAATAAGAGGGATGGATTCCCGGTGGGCGCGAATCACGGCCAGATCTCTGGCAGAGTAGCGAAAGCCATCCTGTTGTTTGAACGAGCTGTCGTGCTCTTCGTCGACGATTAATAAACCGGGTGATTTTAACGGAGTGAAAATGGCAGAGCGGGTTCCCAGTACAATCGGCGCTCGGCCGGTGCGTGCCGCATCCCAGGCGAGTGTTCTTTCCCGGTCGGTGAGGCCGGAATGTAATACTGCGATGGGGCAGTTAAAACGCACCTGAAAGCGCCGCTGGGTTTGGGGGGTCAGGCTAATTTCAGGAATTAAAATCAGCGCCTGTTTGCCGTATCTCAGAATTTTTTCGATGGCCTGTAAATACACTTCGGTTTTGCCACTGCCGGTTTCACCGTGAAGCAGGTAGGGGTTAAAGCCATGCAGTTCAATGTTGTCCAGTGCCTGTTGCTGTTCGGGGTAGAGGGTCAGGGGTTGTTCTGAGAGCAGCTCTTCCAAGTTGAGACACGAGGTATTTTGCTTAACCTCGACCGCAGTGATTAAGCCTTTTTGTTCCAGTTGCCGCAATACGGTGCTGGAAAGGTTGCGCCGCTTGAATTCGTCTTTGCTGACCGTGTCATTCTGTTGTAACAGGTTGAGCGCCTGTTGTTGTTTGGGTGCCCGGCTCAGCGCAGATTCGGGTAAACCCTTGCCATGCTCGGTGAGCTGCCAGTGGGTGTCAGTTTGTTCTGGGATGGCTTCGCCTTTGCGTAACAGCGCCGGAAGGGCACTACTGAGGGCATCGCCAATGGGATGCTGGTAGTAGTTGGCAGCCCATTTGTATAAGTCGAAAAGCTTCTTCGGTACCAGTGGCTCGGTATCGAGAACGCCGTCGATAGGCTTTAACCGCGACAGTGAAACGCTGCTCTGCTGGGTGGTGCCGACAATAATGCCGACGAGCTTCCGCCGGCCAAACGAGATCAAAACCCTGACCCCGGGCAACAGGGTGTGAGGGGTGTTGGCGGGGGGCAGGTAGTCAAATAAACGCCGAAGGGGCGATGGCACTGCTACGCGGTAAATTGTTGGTGTTGTATTACTGGTCATCTATTACGGGTCACTTGTGACTGTCTTGCTGAGTATTTGTGCTGAAACCTTGAATGCGCGGTGTTTTCTGGTAGTATGCGCGCTTCGTTTGAAAGCGGCATATGGTACTCAACAGTATGATGATTGGGTGGCGGTATGCAAGACATTGAGGCTAAGTGCACATGAAAACTGAAATCCACCCAAATTATGGTCAGCTGACTGCAACATGTAGCTGTGGCAACGTTGTTGAAGTTGGTTCCACCCTGGTCGACAGCATCCACATTGATGTGTGCTCCCAGTGTCACCCATTCTATACCGGCAAGCAGAAAGTTGCTGATACCGGTGGTCGAATCGATCGCTTTAACAAGCGTTTTGCGGGTCGTTCTGCCAAGAAGTAACTTCATAATGTTTGCCTTTCGAGGCAGCGAAAAAACGCTCCGGGCACACGCCTTGAGCGTTTTTTTTGTTTTTGTACTGGCTACATTTGGTTTTATTACCACTGGTGTTGCCGAGAGTTCTCTTGCTACACCTCCTTCGCCTAACTATTGCGCTCCCTTTGCTAAAACCGAGGTGGTTCGCGTTGCCAGAATTTACGATGGCGACACCCTGACACTGTCTGATGGTCGAAAAATTCGGCTCGTGGGTATAAACGCCACTGAGCTGGCGCGTGATGGCCGGCCGGGCGATCCGTTTTCTCGTCGTGCCCGGCAAGCGGTCAGTGAATTCGTTCAGCAGTCTCGGCGCATGGAGTTATTACTGGATACTGAAACCAAAGATCGCTATGGGCGCTGGTTGGGGCATCTTTACAATGACTCGGGACAAAGCCTCGAGCAACATTTACTACAGCGGGGTTTGGCTTACCACGTGGCAATACCACCTAACCTGAAGTTGGCTGAATGCTTTGCCACTGCAGAACAAAGGGCCCGGGATGCCAAGTTGGGCTTGTGGGGCGATGAGGGGCCCTTGCCATTAGCGGCCAAAGCCATTCGGCGTGGTGGATTCCATAGGGTTCGAGGGGTGGTGACAGCCGTTCATCTGGGTAAGCACTGGCACCTGACATTAGATGACAATATTTCTGTGATGATCTATTCAGAACATCACCACCGATTTACTAAAGCGTGGTTCTCTCACCTCCTTGGACAGAAGCTTGAGGTGCAGGGCTGGATCTACAAGGTTAAGGGGCAGTGGCGTATTAAGCTGGAAACACCTTATGGGGTGGAGCTTTTGTAGTTTTCGCCGTATTCTCCTACGCTGGGTAGGTGTTGCTAATGTGCCAAATTATACGCATTCGTGGTTCTTCACCTCTATTCTGGGAATCCTGATAAAGGAACATGAAGAAGATGATCAATGAGTATTACTCACAAGAGAATCATGGCCCCTTTGAGCTTTTTGACCTGGGTGATTTTCAATTAGAGAGTGGCGGGACGATCAGAAACTGCCAGCTGGCGTATTCAACATTTGGTGAGTTAAACGCGAATAAAGATAACGCCATTTTGATGACTACTTGGTATTCCGGTACCAGTAAAATTATGGAGCAGGTTTACGTCGGTCAGGGGCGGGCAATTGACCCCGATAAATATTTTGTCATTATCATCAATCAAATTGGTAATGGTTTATCCACCTCGCCTCATAACACACCGCCACCTCTGGGATCGGCAGCCTTTCCGCATGTGAGAATCGGTGACGATGTTCGCGCTCAGCATCGGCTGCTCACTGAAAAGTATGGTATCGATTCATTGGCTCTGGTGGTCGGCGGGTCGATGGGTGCTCAGCAAACCTGGGAGTGGGCTGTGCGCTACCCGGATATGGTAAAGCGGGCGGCACCTATTGCCGGAACGGCTAAAAATACCCCCCACGATTTCTTATTCACCAAGACATTAAATGAGGCCATAACCTCTGACCCAGCTTGGCACAATGGTTGGTATTCAGATTCAAATAATGTTCATTGTGGGTTGCGTCGGCACGCTGACCTTTGGTCTGTGATGGGCTATAGCACAGAGATGTTTAAGAAAGAGCTATGGCGTGAGTTAGGTTTTTCTTCCCTTGAAGATTTTTACGTAGGGTTCACCCAAGGGTATTTCTTACCCATGGACCCAAATAATTTGCTGTGTCTGGCCTGGAAATGGCAAAGAGGGGACGTGAGCAGAATTACGGGTGGTAATCTCGAAGATGCCTTGGGCCGAATTAAAGCAAAAATGTTTGTGATGCCCATTAGTACCGATATGTTTTTCCCTCCCAGAGACTGTGAAGACCACCAGAAAATGGTGACGAATAGTGAGCTTAGAGTGATTGATACCGATTGGGGGCATTTGGGGCTTTTCGGCATGGATCCAAACTACACCGAGCAGGTCGATAATCACCTGAATGAGCTGTTGGCGATACCGGTTTAAAGGGTTTGAGTTAGTGAGGGTGAGGGCATTATTGATGATTCGGGCAAGACAGGGGCGTGAACATGCCCTCAGATAATTCCTCTAGCAAACTCAGCCGCGTAGTTGCCGAAGCTCGTCGCACTCGGGAGGAACGAGAAAAAGGCTACCGTGAAAAGGCCTTGAAAATGTATCCCTGGGTGTGCGGCCGTTGTGCCCGAGAGTTTACCCGGCAAAACCTCAGTCAATTGACGGTACATCATCGCGATCACAACCATGATAATAACCCGGCGGATGGCAGCAATTGGGAATTGTTGTGCCTCTACTGCCACGATAATGAACACTCGCGCTATACCGAAGTCGATGGTGGTAATACATCGACGGATACGGAGAAAAGTGCTGCAACGTATAATCCCTTTGCGGGTCTTGACGCGTTATTAAAGGGTGACGAGACAAACGGTAATCAATAGAAGGTTACGCAAACCTGGTCTTCTAGGGACGCGTTGGTCTCTTCTTTTTGTGGCCTGATTTCCCGCCTGCCGTACTGTTCGTCGCCCGCGTCTTGTTTCTTCCCCCAGGTTTTTGACCACCGGATTTGCTGCTGAAGTTTCCCCCAGAACGTGCACCCGTTTGTTGGCCAGTTTTTGGTTTGTTCAAGTTTTTGGGTTTTTTAGGCTTTTTGGGTTTTCTCGGTCGTAGATCTAATTTTGATTCCGGGACATTATGGTCTGGTTCAAAACCATCCATTAGTTTTCGAGTTAATAACTGTTTTATTAACCGTTCAATGTCCGTCAGTTGTTTGAATTCATCAGCACTGACCAGCGAAACTGCTTGCCCTTTTAAGCCGGCCCGCCCGGTTCGCCCTATCCTGTGTACATAGTCCTCAGCCACAATGGGTAGGTCAAAATTGACCACCTGTGGTAGTTGGTCGATATCCAGGCCCCGGGCAGCCACATCGGTGGCGACTAAAATTTTTATCGAACCTTTTTTGAAGTCTTCGAGGGTCTTTGTTCGCACCGCCTGACTCTTGTCTCCGTGAATAGCTGCCGCTTTCAACCCATCGTTGGCTAAGTATTTGGTGAGCTGGTTGGCACCTTTTTTGGTCTTGGTAAAGACCAGAAGTCTCTCCCATTTATTTTGTCTGATCAGTTCGATGAGTAGCGCCGGCTTTTGCTTTTTATCAACGGGGCAGATCCACTGTTTAACGGTAGTTGCCGTGGTGTTCTGAGGATTGACCGAGATCTCGATAGGATCTTGGACTAAGCCCTTGGCGAGTTTGCGGATGTCATCAGAAAATGTTGCAGAGAACATCAGACTTTGACGATGACGGGGTAATAGTGCGAGTACTTTTTTAATATCGGTGATAAACCCCAGATCAAGCATTCGGTCGGCTTCATCCAGTACCAGTATTTCCAGCTGGTTAAACCTCACCGCATTTTGTTGGTACAGGTCTAGCAGGCGTCCCGGTGTTGCCACGAGAACATCGACACCTTTACGCAGTTTCATCATCTGGGGGTTTATCTTGACGCCGCCATAGACCACGGTAGAGCGCAGTGGTAAATATTTACCATAGGTTTCGACGCTATCGGCAACTTGAGCGGCCAGTTCTCGTGTCGGCGCTAGAATTAGAGCGCGAATGTGGTTGGCTTGGGCGCCTTCACCTCTGGCGAGTTTGTTCAGGATTGGCAAGACAAACCCTGCTGTTTTTCCGGTACCCGTTTGAGCTGCAGCCATGACATCTTTTCCCTGGATTGCCGCGGGTATCGCCTTGGCCTGAATCGGCGTTGGCGACTTATAGCCCTGCTCGGCAATAGCTTCAAGGATTTGGGGGCATAGACCGAAGGTGGAAAAACTCATTCAGCAATCTCTGCATGTCGATGTGGGTGGTTGAGGGATGGAGTATAAAGGGTTGGCGGTAGATTTCTGACAGAATTATTAGGGAGATTTCAGCTGGCCTGCTAGTCTGGTGCTAATTGCTAATTGCTAATTGCTAATTGCTAATTGCTAATTGCTAATTGCTAATTGCTACTTGTAGGTAATAAAGGCTTGGGAGCCTCATATGAAAAAAATGTCAGTTTTAGCCGGTGTTTCATTGATGTTATTGCAAGTGCCGGTCAGTGCCGGTAGCTGGTGGGACACGGGTAAAAGTTTATTGGATAGCGTTGTAAATACTCAGCCCCAGAGCGAGAACAGTGCTACGGATACCGCATTATCCACACTCAGTGTGGAGGAGATCAGTGCGGGCTTAAAGGATGCTCTGAAGGTGGGCACCGAAAATGTGGTGAGTCAGTTGGGCAAGCCCGAGGGATTTAATCTTGATGAGGCGATTCATATTCCACTGCCAGTCCAGATTCAGCAGGCAAAGAGTTTGCTCGATACGGTAGGTATGGGCTTCATGTTAAGTGAGCTGGAAACCAAGCTGAACCGAAGTGCAGAGGCGGCGACACCGAAAGCCAAGCAGCTCTTTTGGACGGCGATTACCGAGATGAGTATCGATGATGCCAAGAAAATTTATAATGGCCCCGATGACTCAGCAACGCGCTATTTTAAGGAAAAAATGAGTGTGCAGCTGGCCGATGAAATGCGCCCGGTAATAGCAAATAGTTTGAGTGAAGTGGGTGCGGTGCAAACCTACGATACGATCATGAGTAATTATAAAACGATTCCATTTGTACCCGATATTAAGGCCAACCTAACCGAATATACGGTTAATAAGGGGATGGATGGTATTTTTTATTACTTGGCCAGGGAAGAGGCTGCCATCCGTAAAGACCCCGTTAAGCAAACGACGGCATTGCTGAAAAAAGTATTTGGTCAGTAGGAATCAAAGCTTCCCGCCATGCCCTTGTTAGCCGGGACTTGGTGCCAGCGTAATTTCAATGGCGGGGCTTCCCCGTGGTGGTCGCCATCTGTTGCAAGGCCCCAGCCACACTTCTACCGCAGGTGAAACAGGCCTTGGTGCCGCGTTCAATAGGTCGCTGGCGTCTCTCTTTACTGACAGTATTCACAGATCGAGCCGTGTCCGAAAAGAGTGATTGCTGTTGTTCAAGTGTCATCGGATGGTTGGTAGTAAATTGTCTAATAGGCGATGCCATGAAGTCATGTGGTATTAAAAGTTTTAGTTATTCTGCTCTTATAGATTGCATCATGGCCAAAAAATAGTTTCCGGGAATTTTTATATGATCCGTTCTGTTGCCGGAAATTATTATCTCAAGGTGGGTGGTCATGGAGTCGACAACATCAATAAAATCCAGTCTTATCGCGAGCTTCTCTTCATATTGACAGAGGTCTTTTTTATCGCAGGAGAGTTTGGTTTTTTCCAATACAACAAGAGGTAGCTGGCCTCCTCCAGCCGTTCTTGCCTTTGTGTAGTTTCGCCAGTCATTATCGCGGTAGAACCCGGTAATATGGAGAGTGAAGAGCTCTTCATCATCTATTTTCATCGACCTGATCAGGTAAACCTCAGAGAAGTCATCGCTGGAGACTTCATCCGAAAGTGCAAAGTTTGGGCCGTGGGTGACCTCGCCTCGTTGAGGCTCCAAGGTAAAAAAAATGTGCTCCTTGATGTCTTTTTTTGATCGCCAGTCGATATTGGGTTGCACCGTGTCTTCAGCAACTACGTTGAATGACAGAAAAATAAAAAGAGTCATTATTACTGTGAAAATATTCATTCAATTATCCGTGTTGATGACAGTTTTTTTCAGCGTCGATGAAGTCTTGTACGATTATATTGAGCCTAGTAGTTCTGATGCCAAACCTTATTGTTCGTTCAGTTTGCATGGTTTTTAGTTCAGGGTTTGTTCAGCGCCCAATTGTAGTGGTGGTCTATAGATCCAGCATAGTTTGTTAATTGCTTGGCCAAAGGAGGGTCTGCATAGCTAATTAAATGAGCAATTAATGTTTGGTCAGTTCCACCAAAATCATCTTTGTACCAATGATAAATACTGGATACCTTAAGTTCAGAGTTTTCAAAGCTCACCCCGCGCCGATGGTTGACGTATTGATGCGCGGCCTGCTCTAGAAGGCTGTCTGTGTTATCAGCAGTAAACGCCGTAGGGAGCAGGTTAGGACAGCTGAGGCTGGCACAGTTCACCGCATAATGAATGCGGTTGTCATGGAATAACGGCCTTAGAATGCGGTGTTCGATATCATTTAGTGAGAGTTTTTGACCTTCAATTTCTGCAACCTTGTCGTCCCATGGGCCAAAGCTGAAAAAACTTTCGCCCAACTTGGTAATAGACTCTACCGGATAGTTTTCCAGGATGATGGTTACTGTGAGGGCATTGTAAATATTAATCCAATAGGCTTTTTGTTCGGCATGATTAAAGTTTCGAGGGTTTAGTTGCTGCATCTGCTTTAGATAGAGTTTCAGGTTGTCATTGTCGTTATCACTAACTTCGGCATAGCTAAAACGGTTTATTCCACTTGGATGATTGTGAATGACATATTTATCTAGTAATGACTGCCAGTGGCTATGGTTTATTGCCTCCATACTGTTTTCATTACTTGTAGCCCAGAAAGTTAAGGCGTCGCTATCGGGTGCAGCATGTGAGAATGGTACAAATAATGAAAAAGCCGAAAGTATCAGTGCGGTAACTGCATAATTTAAACTTGGCCGTAATGATGTCGCTCTTTTCATTAAAGGGTTTTTCCTCGGTATTGGCTTGAGTCTGTTAGTGATGGGGTGCCATAGCGCAGCTGTCTCCATCGAAGTTTGGCTATCATCGATAATATTCCTACACCCGCGCCAATAGTACCTCTCACCGTGCCGCTGATTTTTGACCTGCCCAGGCGGTTAAATGTGTCTACAGGATGCTCCTCCACCAGCATGTTCATTTGGATGGCCTTAATCTGCATCTCTATGGTCCAGCCAAAGCGTTTATCTTCCATGGCTAGTTGTTTTAGAGCCTGTTGTGAAATAGCACGAAAGGGTCCCAGATCGGTCACTTTTTGATGCCATAAAAATTGGATCAACTGGCTGGCCAGCCAATTTCCCCAACGCTGGGGTAGGGTGATCGCCCCCCTTGCCATACAACCTAAGTTGCGTGAGCCTACTGCGAGATCTGCTCCCATTGCTACGGCGTTAATGAGTGGTATTGCCTGTGTGGCTCTGAATGCATTGTCACCATCGATAAACAGTAGAATGTCTGAGCTCCGTGCATGATTTAATGCTGTTAGACAGGCGATGCCGTAACCGAACTGGGGTTGGTGAACAACTTTGGCCCCTGCATTTTTGGCGATCATGGCGGTGTCATCAGTGGAGCCATTGTTGCAGACTAAAATGACGTCAATAATAGGACTGCCATCTTCATTGTGCAGTGCTTTAAGTCCTTGGATTACCAGCCCGATAGCCTTTGCTTCATCGCGAGTAGGGATAATGCAAGTGACATTTTTTTTCTGGTACATCCGGCCACTCCCTAAAAGTGTTAGTTGGATTTTGAATAGAGCCTTATCGGGGGCCGAAGTATTCGTTGAGATAATGGGCTACTGCCGCACGCTCTTTGTCATTTAACAGGCTCATTAATTGCTTATCCGTATTAAGTTGTTGAATAAACACTTTTGCCTTATCGGCAGTTAGGGTGGTTTTTGCTAGAGGGCATGTGCCGCAGGCTAACTTTCGGTGATAGGTGACTTTGCCCAGATAGTAGGGGTCATCGAGAGAAGGCGGGGCCATATTTATGGAAGCCAGTGCCATTGGCGTGCACAGTGTGACGGCTATGAATAAGAAAAAAGCCGGTGCGCCATATACTCGAATTTTTATCATTTGCATTGCCTGTTTGTTGAGTATTTTTAATGACCCGCTTTATGGTAACTATAGAGTGTCGAGTGATTTATGGTAACTATAGAGTGTGGAGCGATGAAATAGTTCGACGTTATAGGTATTCGTTAAATTGGCTAAGCCGGCATAAAAATGGTTTTTGTGCTAATTTGGTTTTTTCCTTATCTCGGGCTTAAGTTTCTTGTAGTTTTCTTATCAACGAAGTTGCTTAGCGATGAATGATGGTGACACGGTAAAAAGTAAAAAAAATAGCGTTTTTTATTTAAACAAAAGTTCGCCTTCCTTCAGTTGGTCTTTGGATGGGGCTGGACTGATTTGTGCGATCTCTTACGCTGCCCTGGCCTGGTATTCACTGCGGCCAGAATTTCTTTCGCTATGGATGTTTTACAGCTTTTTAGGCATTTGCCTGTTCGCAACCCTGATAGCATTTAGCCGCTCGGATGAGCAGTCCCTTTCACCCATGCGGTTGCTGTTTTGGACGTGCTGTTTCCATCTTATCGGTGTGTTGGGAGATCCTTTATGGGAAGACGATTTTTTTCGTTATCTCTGGGACGGCTACCGGTTTTATGAAACAGGAACGCCCTATGGCGTAGCGCCCTCTGAGTTTTTCGGTGATGGAGCTATTCCAGAAAAATTTCAGGCGTTGCTGGCCAGAATCAATTACCCGAATATACCGACAATTTATGGGCCGACACTAGAGTATACGTTTTTGTTGAGCCACGTTTTAGCACCAGCAAAAATTTGGCCATTACAGTTAATTTATACCCTGGCTGATCTAACCCTCGTTTTACTGTTGTTGCGATTGGTGAGTGCACGTTGGGTACTACTGTATGCCTGGTCTCCGTTAGTGATCAAGGAACTTGCTTTTACGGCACATCCGGATGGTGTCGGTGTTTTGTTGATGATGTTGGCATTGTATTTTCGGCAGCAAAAGGTGTATTCGCTGGCGGCCGGCTTCATCGCGCTGAGTGTCGGAGCAAAGGTGTTTGCTCTACTGATGGTGCCATTTGTTTTATGGCGCACGCCCTTACGCTATTGGGTATTGTTTTTGATGCTGTTAGGCTTGTTATACAGCCCCTTTATTTGGCGAGGGGCATCGGATATGCAGGGGTTGTTGACCTTCGCCACGCAGTGGCAGTTTAACAGTTCCATATATGCTTATTTGCTTCAGTGGTTTGACGCTATGTCGGTCAAGCTGATATTGGCCAGCGTTTTTTTAGCTGCGTATACGTGGATATTTTGGCGACACTGTAGAGCGAATACCTGGCAAATGCCTCGCGGCGATATCATCTTTGGTTTGTTTCTTATTATTTCGCCTGTGGTTAACGCTTGGTATGTAATTTGGCTACTGCCATTTGCCGTGTTTTTCCCTCGCCTGTGGAGTTGGACATTTTCTATCTGTGTGTTGTTGTCATATGCTGTTGGAATAAATATGGCGTATGTGGATGTTGAGCCTTTGCAAATACCACTGTGGGTGCTGCTTCTGGAGTATGGCTTAATTTTGATTGCAGCCTGTTTGGATGCATGGTTTAGAGTATCAGGTAGCAATTGCCCTTATTTTTCTAAGGGTAATTTAGAAAAATCAAACGCACAGCATTAAATGTTGTTGTATAACTACAAATTAGATTAAGGTTTTTTTTAATTAAATAATTTAAGTCGTCATAACAATAGGTTTAGAATGGCGGTGCTTGGAGCACTTATATAAAAAGAACTAGAGACCATTAGAAAAACAATCAAGCATTGTGCATTTTAATTGCTTTGTGGTTCGAATTGATAAGCTGAGTAGTCACGGTTGGGGGTTCCCTAAAGGGTTCACCTGTTTGCTTAACCATGGTGCCTGAATTATGCGGGTTTGGGCTGGGAGGAAGTGCTGATGATGAAATTAGGTATACCTAAAGAAGTTTTTCCAGATGAACGACGTGTAGCAGCAACACCTGCTTCTGTTCAGAAGCTAATTAAACTTGGTTATGAGGTGGTTGTTCAGTCTGGTGCAGGTGATCCAGCACACTATGACGATGACGCTTACATGGCGGCTGGTGCCGCCATCTCCGTTGACGCTCCATCCCTTTGGGAGCAATCAGATTTCATCCTGAAAGTTCGAGCTCCGATGATGCACCTCGAGTTAGGCCGGCACGAAGTCGACCTGATGAAAGAGGGCGCTTATCTTGTTAGTTACATTTGGCCGGCCCAAAGTCCTGAGTTGCTCGATCAGCTTGCCGCAAAGAAGGCGACTGTTTTTGCTATCGATAGCCTTCCGCGTATCAGCCGGGCACAGAAAATGGATGCGCTGAGTGCTATGGCTAACATTGCGGGTTACCGCGCTGTTATTGAAGCGGCGAATCATTTTGGTCGCTTTTTTACTGGTCAGGTCACCGCGGCAGGTAAAGTGCCCCCAGCCAAGGTAATGATCATTGGTGCTGGTGTTGCAGGTTTGGCTGCTGTGGGTACTGCCAATAGTATGGGAGCGATTGTTCGTGCCTTTGATACTCGGCTGGAAGTAAAAGAGCAAGTCGAAAGTATGGGGGCTGAATTCCTTGAGTTGGATTTCTCCGATGAGGATGGCAGTGGCGGCGGTGGTTACGCCAAACAAATGAGTGATGAATTTATTGCGGCTGAGATGGCGCTGTTCGCCGAGCAGGCCAAAGAAGTCGATATCATCATTACCACTGCACTGATCCCCGGAAGACCTGCGCCCAAGTTAATTACCGCGGCAATGGTCCAGTCCATGAAGCCGGGTAGCGTGGTTGTCGACCTGGCCTCAGAGCGGGGCGGTAACTGTGAGCTTACGGTGCCGGGAGAGGTTGTCGTGGATCACGACGTCACCCTGATAGGCTATACCGACTTACCCAGTCGCATGGCTAAGGTTTCAAGTGACCTTTATGCCAGCAATCTGGTGCACCTGTTATCTGATTTGACCCCCGAGAAAGATGGCCAGCCGCAGGTGAACATGGAAGATACCGTTGTTCGCGGTGTCACTGTGGTCAAGGACAGTGAAATCACCTGGCCACCACCCAAAGTTGAAGTCTCTGCCAGTGTCCCTCCAACGCCGGGTACCGAAGAGCCTTCTCCGGCAGGCGAGGAAGCGGCTAAACCCTCACTTATCAAGAAGTGGTTAGGAAAAGGGGTAATGTTGGCTGTGACTGTGGCTGCACTTTTGGGGATTGGTGGTTATGCACCGGAAAGCTTCCTCAGCCATTTCACGGTCTTCGTGTTGGCGTGTTTCATTGGTTGGCAGGTAGTCTGGAATGTAACGGCATCGTTGCATACCCCGCTAATGAGTGTAACTAATGCGATTAGTGGCATTATTGTGATTGGTGCCATTCTTCATTTGGTTCAGGCCGGAAACGCGGCGGTTGGCATTATGTCGTTTGTGGCGGTGCTGATTGCGACGATCAATATAGCAGGTGGGTTCAGAGTGACCCATCGTATGCTCAAAATGTTCCGCAAATAGGAGACACAGATCATGAGCACAGGATTTGTCAGTGTGGCCTATGTTGTGGCCAGTATATTATTCATTCTCAGCCTAGGTGGGTTGAGTCATCAAGAGTCGGCAAGACGTGGTAATTTCTACGGAATTGCCGGAATCTTCATAGCGGTGGGCGCGACTATAGCCGGTGTCAGCATGGGGGCAGGCGGTGTTGTAGCGATTGTCTTTGCCATACTTATCGGCGCCGGGGTTGGCATGCTGCTTGCCAATCGCGTAGAAATGACCCAGATGCCGCAACTTGTTGCATTGCTGCACAGCTTTGTTGGTTTGGCCGCGGTATTTGTCGGCTTCTCAGGTTATCTCGATCCATTGGTCATTACCCACGGTGCAGAACACACCATAAAGTTGGTGGAAGTGTACCTCGGTATTTTTATTGGTGCCGTCACATTTACCGGTTCGCTAATTGCTTGTGGCAAGTTGGATGGACGCGTCCCCAGTGGTGCGATGACCTTGCCCGGACGCCACCTGATGAACTTGGTGGCGCTGGGTGTTTCGGTCTTGTTGGGTGCGTGGTTCTTAGGTGCAGATAGTGTTGCCGAAGGCATGTTTCCTTTGATTGTCATGACGGTGATAGCCTGTGTGTTAGGTGTCCACCTTATTATGGCCATTGGCGGTGCAGATATGCCCGTGGTGGTTTCCATGCTGAACAGTTATTCCGGTTGGGCAGCTGCATCCATTGGCTTTATGCTGGGTAATGACCTGTTGATTGTGACCGGCGCTCTGGTGGGTAGTAGTGGTGCCATTCTGAGTTACATCATGTGTCGGGCAATGAACCGCTCCTTTGTCAGCGTTATTCTGGGTGGCTTTGGTCAGACTTCAAATGGTGCCAGCGCGGTAGTTGATTCAGACTTAACCGTACAGGAAACCACAATTGATGATGTTTGTGAGGAATTGACCTCGGCTGAGTCTGTAATCATTGTGCCGGGTTACGGTATGGCCGTGGCGCAGGCTCAAAATGCGGTAGGGGAGATCACCAAACTCTTGCGAGATAATGGTGTGACGGTTCGTTTTGGTATACACCCCGTTGCGGGTCGCTTGCCCGGCCATATGAACGTACTTTTGGCCGAAGCTAAAGTGCCTTATGACATCGTGTTGGAAATGGACGAGATTAACGAAGACTTCCCAACCACCGATGTGGTTCTGGTTATTGGTGCCAACGACACGGTTAACCCTGCTGCCATGGATGATCCAAACAGCCCGATTGCCGGTATGCCGGTAATGGAAGTATGGAAAGCTCGCCAGGTTGTGGTTCTGAAGCGTGGTATGGCCTCAGGTTATGCTGGTGTGGATAACCCGCTGTTCTTTAAAGATAATACTCGCATGTTGTTTGGCGATGCCAAGGAGAGTGTCGACAAATTACTTGGTGGTTTGCGTAACACCTAATGTCTTTAAACTGAGGCTGGCTATACTGGAGATCTTCTGTGAATAGTCAGCCTCAATCTCTTTAACTCCTTATCGAGTTCATTGGTTCAGGCTGTGGCCTGCCACCGCTTGAGGGCGCGTCGGCCAGTTATCTTAAGCCAATTTTGTTTGTCATCGGCGATAACGAGCCGACACTCGATTTTCATGAACATTGACAGTTGCTATCTCAACGCAGAGGATGGCACTAGTTATTCGATTGTTGATCTCAAAAGCTTTTATGATTATGAGATAGGTGTATTCGTAGCGATATTCAAAGTATTAGTGCTGCTGAGCTAACTATTAGTCGTATTTGCTGTCACTATATTGGCGATTAAAGATAAAGGTCAGGTTACCTAATGATTAAAAAGTGTGCATTTTCAATATTGTTTGTTTCACTACTTGTGACTGGCAACCTCTATGCAAATGAAGCAGAGGTGTATATCTGTCCCGTGGATAGTGTTTATAAGGTGTCAGCGGGCCGGTCGCTCGATATGGATGGGGGTGAACTGGAAATCACCATCAATGGGGATGATGTGGTTGTTAAAAATAGTCGTATTGAGGGGTTTGGTACCCATCATTTAATGCTGAAGGTCAAATCGGGGTACCAAATAAAAGCACTTAATAAATCGATGATCTTTATGTACAGCGTCAACTCTAAGACGTTTGTATTACACACAGGTATTGGCCCTTCGGGCTTTAGTTACACGTCGGGCGGACATACGGGTCGTCAGATGAGAGTTTCTGGCTTGTGTTCTAAGAATTAAATAGTTGTGTCTGTCATCAGCATGAGCCGGGGCTAGATACCCTGTCACGCAAAAAGAATACATCAAACAGCTAGTTTCAGTTTGAGAGCGGTCCTCATCCGGTAACTGGGGAGTACGCCTTTAGTCTATATTCATCCCGTCAATTAAAACGTTAATGAGCTGGGTTCTTCTCCGGTGATTTGGCGGCTGTTGTTCGAGCGAATAGAACTGGGATCCAGGCCGGAAATCGGTTAATCGGTATAAATTCTACAAAACTGCTGTGGCCTGAGAGCCCCGACGTTGCTAGCGTTAGGGTTGATTTGGGCAAATGGTAGGCTGGCTGACGAGTTCTCTAAGCTAATCTTTTAGTCTTTGTTCTCTCTGGGTATAGATTTTTCACAAAGTGCCTGCTTCGCCGGGAGTCTAATTGCTTTGATATACGTCAAAAAAGCCTTTTTTCCTGCCTGTAGTTTTTTTACGACCTATAAATTCTCGGTGTTTTTCTGTATGATCTGCACCCAGAATTTATAAGATACAACGCCTATTAGTGACCTGTTATTTTTGTGAGGTCGGCTAGGCAATCAGAGAGGGAGTGACATGACCGAACAAAAACCCAAGATCATCTATACCATTACAGACGAAGCACCAGCCCTGGCAACCTATTCCTTGCTTCCAATCATCAATACATTTGCCCATGCGGCTGACATTGATGTTGAAACCAGCGATATCTCTCTTGCAGCCCGAATTCTTTCAGCGTTCCCCGAGAACCTGACGGAAGAGCAGAAAGTGACCGATGCGCTTAGTGAGCTCGGTGCACTGACCCAAGATCCTGATGCAAATATCATAAAATTACCAAATATCAGTGCCTCTATTCCTCAGCTCCTAGAAGCGATCGCTGAGCTTAAGTCGCATGGCTACGATATTCCTGAATACCCTGAAGCACCCAAAAATGCCGAAGAAGAAGCGGTTAAAGCAGCTTACGCAAAAATATTGGGTAGTGCTGTAAACCCGGTGTTGCGAGAAGGTAATTCTGATCGACGCGCTCCGGCAGCGGTGAAGCAGTATGCGCGCAACCACCCTCATTCAATGGGAAAATGGAGTCAGTCATCCAGAACACATGTTGCACATATGCGTGGCGGTGATTTCTATCACAGTGATATTGGCACCACGATGGATAAAGCCGACAAGCTCAAGATCGAGCTCGTTGAAGAAGGCGGCAAGGTAACCGTTCTGAAAGAAAATATTCCTGTTCAGGAAGGTGAAATTATTAGCGCCATGTACATGAGCGTTAAGGCACTCCGCAAGTTTCTCGATGAAGAAATGGAAGGGGCCAGAAAAGCCAATATGCTTTTCTCCTTGCACTTAAAAGCAACCATGATGAAGGTTTCCGATCCGATCATATTTGGTCATGCGGTGAAGGTTTATTACAAAGATGCTTTTGAAAAATATGCCGATACCCTAAAAGAGTTGGATGTTAACCCCAATGATGGCATTGGTAGTGTATTAAGAAAAATTGACAAACTGCCTTATTCCAAGCGTGTGGAAGTTGAAGACGAGTTCCGTCGTTGTTATGAAACACGCCCAGAAATGGCGATGGTTGATTCGGATAAGGGTATTACCAACCTGCATGTACCGAGTGATGTGATTGTTGATGCATCCATGCCCGCGATGATTCGTAATGGTGGCATGATGTGGAATGCTCACGGTAAATTGAAAGACACGAAAGCCGTTATTCCCGACAGCTGCTATGCCACTATTTACCAGGAAGTAATCAACTTCTGTAAGCATCACGATGCCTTTGATCCTACAAAAATGGGGACTGTTCCCAATGTAGGTCTGATGGCTCAGAAAGCTGAAGAGTATGGTTCTCACGACAAGACCTTTGAAGTCCCTGCCGATGGAACAATGCGAGTTGTTGACCAAAGCGGCAATGTCCTGCTTCAGCATGAAGGTGTGGGCCAAGGTGATATCTGGCGCATGTGTCAGGCTAAAGATGCACCGATTCAAGACTGGGTAAAACTGGCGGTGACTCGCGCACGGGCAAGTGGTATGCCAGCAATCTTCTGGCTAGATGCAAAGCGTGGTCATGACTCAGAGATGATCAAAAAGGTGAATAAATACCTTAAAGATCACGATACCGAAGGTCTTCGAATTTATATCCTGTCTCCCGACCGCGCTATTCGCTATACCATGGAACGCCTGAGACACGGCAAAGATACCATTTCTGTTACGGGTAATGTCTTACGAGACTACCTGACTGACTTGTTCCCTATTCTAGAATTGGGTACCAGTGCGAAAATGCTTTCAATTGTGCCTTTGATGGCTGGTGGCGGATTATTTGAAACGGGTGCTGGCGGCTCTGCCCCCAAACATGTTCAGCAGTTTGCAGAAGAGGGGCATTTGCGTTGGGATTCACTGGGTGAGTTTTTGGCTCTGGCCGTTTCTCTAGAAGAAGTGGCCGGTAAATCGGATAACCCGAAAGCACAAATTCTGGCCAAAACGCTGGATCAGGCCACTGGCAAGCTGCTTGAAAATGGCAAGTCACCTTCACGTAAAGTGAGAGAGCTGGACAACCGAGGTAGCCACTTCTATCTGGCACTCTATTGGGCACAGGCGATTGCGGATCAAACGGAAGATACTGAGTTGCAGGCTAACTTTGCCCGGCTGGCCAAAGAGCTTAAAGACAACGAGGAAGCGATTGTTGAAGAGCTCAAAAACTGTCAGGGACACTCGGTTGATATGGGCGGCTACTACCAACCAGATACAGCAAAGGTTGAAAAAGCGATGCGTCCTAGTGATACCCTCAATACGTTGTTGAGCAGTTTCAATGAGTCATTGAGCCATTGATTGTTCTATAACCGGTAGAAAAAGCTTCAGGTAAATTTTCCTTAGCTTTTATTATCACTTAAGCGCCCTGTAGATTCGTTATTTACAGGGCGTTTTTACTTTTAGGTTGACTCAATAGCTGGCGAAATAGCGTTTTTGTATTCTAATAGACGGTTGGAATCCGCCGGTTTTTCTGAGGCTCCGCTCTGAAACAAAAAAGGTCTGCAAGATGAATTGCAGACCTTCGCATAGCCACCGACCTATAAACTGGTGAGTGGAGGCTCCGAACTTAACCAGAGGCCTAAGGGCCTCTGGTATCGTCGGGGTTAACGTTGATCAAAACGGTCTAGGGTCATTACCTTGGTCCATGCATCAACAAAGTCTCGAACAAACTTCTCTTTTGCATCATTCGAGGCATAAACTTCCGCGACAGCTCGCAGCTCAGAGTTTGATCCAAAGATAAGATCGACAGGCGTCGCCGTCCATTTGAGCTTGCCGGTTTTGCGGTCGTGGCCCTCGTAAATGCCCGCTAATTTAGATGACTTCGACCATTTGGTAGACATGTCGAGCAGATTGACGAAGAAATCATTACTCAGGGTTCCGGGTTTGTCGGTGAAAACACCATGCCTGGACATTCCCGTGTTGGCATTTAGCGTGCGCATACCACCGACCAGAACGGTCATTTCAGGGACATTCAGCGTCAGCAGGTTTGCTTTGTCGACAAGCATGGCCGCAGGTGACAGTCGGGTATCTTTACCAAAGTAATTACGGAAGCCATCTGCAGTTGGTTTGAGCACAGCGAAGGAAGCTACGTCTGTTTGTTCTTGCGAGGCATCCGTACGACCAGGTATTACCGGTACCTGCACATTCTGTCCGGCATCCTTTGCGGCCTGTTCAATGGCTGCGGCTCCACCCAGTACGATCAGGTCGGCGAGTGAAACTTTCTTGCCGTCGGATTGCGCCTGATTGAAACCTTTCTGAATACCTTCCAGCTGTTTTAGCACCTTAGCCAGTTCACCGGGGTTGTTGGAATCCCATGTGTTCTGTGGGGCCAGGCGAACCCTTGCGCCGTTTGCTCCACCACGCATATCGGTGCCGCGGAACGTCGAGGCCGATGCCCAGGCAGTTCTGACAAGTTCGGGTACGGTTAATCCGGATGCCAAAACCTTAGCTTTCAGTTGCGCGATGTCCTTTTCGTCTATCAGATCATGGTCTACCGCAGGCACAGGGTCTTGCCAAAGCAGTGCCTCTTTTGGAACGTTAGCGCCGATATAGCGTGCACGTGGTCCCATGTCGCGGTGGGTTAGCTTGAACCATGCTTTAGCGAAGGCCAGCTCAAAGGCTTCGGGGTCTTCCTGGAAGCGTTTGGCTATTTCCCGGTAGCTTGGGTCGAATTTCAGTGATAAGTCGGTAGTGAACATAATTGGCGCATGGCGCAGGGACTCAACGTGAGCATCGGGTACCAGATCTGCGCCCTGATTGTCAGCGGGAACCCATTGGGTGGCTCCGGCAGGACTCTTGGTCTTCACCCATTCAAAGTTGAACAGGTTGTTCAGGTATTGAGAGGTCCAGGCCGTTGGGTTGGCGGACCAGGCACCTTCCAGACCACTGGTAACGGTGTCTTCGGCATTACCCTTGCCGCACTTGTTTTTCCAGCCAAAACCTTGTTCCTCTAGGCCTGCAGCCGCGGGTTCAGGGCCTACGCACTTACTTGGATCATGGGCACCATGAGCTTTACCAAAGGTATGTCCGCCAGCGATGAGTGCAACGGTCTCTTCATCGTTCATTGCCATGCGGCCAAAGGTTTCACGAATATCTTTGGCTGCGGCGAGGGGGTCTGGATTACCATTAGGGCCTTCCGGGTTGACGTAAATCAGTCCCATTTGAACGGCCGCCAGCGGTTTCTCAAGTTTCCTGTCGCCGTGGTAGCGCTCATCGGCGAGCCACTTGCTTTCAGGTCCCCAGTAAACGGTATCGGGTTCCCAGTCGTCCTCTCGACCGCCAGCATATCCAAAGGTTTTGAAGCCCATGGATTCCAATGCAACGTTACCAGTCAGAACCATTAGGTCAGCCCATGAAATATTGCGGCCATATTTCTGCTTGATCGGCCAGAGTAACCGGCGTGCTTTGTCTAGACTGACATTGTCAGGCCAGCTGTTGAGCGGTTCGAACCGTTGCTGGCCGCCACCGGCCCCTCCGCGCCCATCATTCACGCGGTACGTGCCTGCACTGTGCCATGCCATACGAATGAAAAATGGTCCGTAGTGGCCATAGTCAGACGGCCACCAATCTTGTGATGAGGTCATTAATGCCTCAATGTCTTTCTTAATAGCATTGATATCGAGTGTTTTGAACGCCTCAGCGTAGTTAAAGTCATCGCCCATCGGATTGGATTCAGCATCCTGTTGGCGAAGAGGTTGTAGGTCGAGTTTTTCAGGCCACCAATCGTGTGTCGACATTGGTTCACCCTGAGCCGGACTTGATGTCATTAATGGCGATATAGCTATCGCCAGAATAGTCAGTAAAGGCAGTGTATTTTTTAACATTGAAATAGCTCCCTTATATCTTTTAATAAATTCGCTCCAATTAAAGTTAGCATAGCGGTAGGTAATCGGGGCATTTTCATATGCTATTGAATGTATTGGAAAATTCTATGGCAGGTGGTTATCCGTCTTGTGGCGAACCCATATATCGTGGAAGTGGGCTGCTAGATCTACCTATTGGTCTGGATTGTTATAGATATTTAAAGTGGTCTTGTGACAGAAGTTTTTTTCAGCCTCCGTTTGAATCAATCGAGTGACGTTGTGGGGTAAAGGGTATCCCGGTTCGAACTAAGGCGTTCTTTTTTGATTTAGGCGTCAGGACTAAAAGCGGTTAATTAAAAATCCAAGCGGCGTCATTTTTTTGTCTCGATAATATTGAGGCTTAAGAAAATGACATGCTTGAAAACAAGAGGAAATATAAATTTATAACGTAGGTGCTGGCAGCTTCTATTAATTGTAAGCTGGCGAGAACTCGAATATTGGATCACTGATACGAAGAACCCCTATTGCGTTTATAGCTTCTTCACGATCGTCAAGGTGAATAGTTTCAGATTTCAAAATTTGATAAGTTTCGTGTCCTTTTCCCAACAGAATAACAACATCATTTTTTTTCGATTTATTCACGATAAATTCTATGGCTTTTTTTCTATCCTGAATCAAAATATATTCTTTGAAATTAGGATCAATACCACTGACAATTTCGTCCATAATGTCCTGGCTTTCCTCTAGGCGAGGGTTGTCGTCGGTGATTACCAGGTAATCTGCCAGTTGACTTGCCACATGACCCATTTTAGGTCGCTTGCCACTATCTCGATTGCCTCCACATCCAAAGAGAACTAAAAGCGATCCATTGCGACTTTCAGCGATTTCTTTGACCGTTTTCAAGACATTTAAAATAGCATCAGGTGTGTGTGCATAATCAATCAACATCATAAATGGTTGTCCCTCGTCGACACTCTCTAACCGTCCTCGAGGGGCCAGGCACGATGATAAGGTTTTTTGTATGTGGCTTTCGTCGATACCAATGTGTCGAAGAATGCTGACGGCAGCCTTGATATTTAGCAGATTGAATTCACCTAAAAGGCTAGGGCTGAAATCGATACTCGTTTCAGAAAATGACTTTGGCATAATTTTGTGGGAATCCCCTACGCCCATGAACCCCATTTTTACAGCCGTGTATTGTTCGATGGTCTTGTGGTAATCCAAGTGATCTTGGGTAATATTTGTAAGTAGTTTTACATTAAATTCAACATCCAAAACTCTACCCTGATCTATTCCTTCTGAAGTAACTTCCATCACAAAATGAGTCCCTCCCTGATCTACGTGGTTTGTCATGCACGTTGAAATATCAGCGGCTAAAGGGGTCGATAGATCGATGTTTCCGGAATTCAATGTCCCCAAAATATAGGGAATATGGCCGGCAGATTTCAAAACCTCTCCGACTAAATAGGCAACGGTTGTTTTGCCATTTGTTCCGGTAATACCAATCACGTAAAGATCTTTAGAGGGGTGCTTGCTAAAACCAAGCGGGCGAGGTTTAACTAATTTTGGAGGAATAACAGCAACAGAGTTAACTTCAATATTGGATTGAATATTCATTTCAATGAACCACAGGGTTAAATGCGTTGGACTAAAAAGCCGGCATCATGAAATAAATTCAAAGAACATGGATTGAAATCATAAAATCGACAGACATGCTTACCTGTGACATCTAGGTAAATAAGATAAGTTTTCCAGTGTACCACTTAAACCGGGCCCTCACTGGGATATATCAGACTTATATTCGCTGAGAGCTGCGTGGTTGACCTACGGCAGAACTGGGGGTTATGGCATGTACAAGAGCCTTTCGACCCATCAACAGTGCCTGGACACCGCTGGCCACATACAAAGGCTTTGCATCACAGACATACCAAATAAATACCCCGCATCGCTAGTGGCTCGCTTCTCTTGAGTAAAGCCAACGTTTGCTGGCTTGTAATTTGATTCTCAACCAAATCCTTCACTGACAAAATCCTGCGTTGCACGTATCATTTCCCCCTGTTTAACCGTGGAGAACAAGGCATGACTGAATCCCCTGTACGCCTGACCGAATACAGTCACGGCGCGGGTTGTGGCTGCAAGATTTCCCCCAAGGTGCTGGACCAGATTCTGGTGTCGCAGCTCGCTTTGCCAGACTTTCCTAACCTGTTGGTGGGCAACAGCAGTAAGGACGATGCGGCGGCCTTTGATTTGGACAATGGTCAGGTAATTCTCAGTACTACAGATTTCTTCATGCCGATTGTGGACGACCCGTTTGATTTTGGACGCATTGCTGCGACCAATGCGATCAGTGACATTTATGCCATGGGTGGTCGGCCATTAATGGCCATCGCTATTTTGGGTTGGCCGATTAACAGCTTGCCGCCCGAGGTGGCACAGCAAGTGGTTGAGGGTGGCCGCCAGGCCTGCGCAGATGCAGGTATTCCACTGGCAGGGGGGCATAGCATCGATGCGCCAGAGCCCATTTTCGGACTCGCGGTGACCGGGTTGACCCAACGCGACCAGCTCAAGCAGAACAACTGTGCAAAGCCCGGAGATAAGCTTTATCTGACCAAACCGCTGGGTATCGGTATTCTCACCACCGCACAAAAGCAGAAAAAACTACAGCCGGAACACACGCATCTGGCCCGCGATATTATGTGCCAGCTGAATACCGTTGGCGCTCATGCCTCCAAGCTGGCCGGTGTTAATGCAATTACCGATGTGACCGGTTTTGGTTTGATGGGTCACCTACTGGAAGTCTGCGAGGGCAGCGAGGTGCAGGCTGTGATAGAGGCCAGTACTGTGCCGATGATTCCCGAAGCGCTGGATTATCTGGCGCAGGGATGCGTACCGGGCGGCACGGGCCGAAATTTTGACAGTTACGGTCACAAGTTGGAGCCTATGTCAGAGCGGTTGCAGCACTTGCTCTGTGACCCACAGACCAGTGGCGGTCTGTTGATTGCGGTACAGCCAGATCAAGCGCTTGTGCTGGAGTCGTTGTTGGCTGAGCAGGGGCTTTACGCCGCCAGTATTGGCGAGTTGCAGGAGCGCGGTGGCGGCAGGTTAATTCAGGTGATTGGCGAGGCACCACAGTGAGCTACTCCAAGACCAGTGCAAAAGCTTGTTTTAAAGCTCGTCCTGATACCGAGGATTTTCTATCGATTTTCCTTAACGATATTCCGCTGATCGATACTCGTGCTCCCGTGGAATTTGAGGCCGGTGCTTTCCCTTCCAGTGTTAGTTTGCCGTTGATGACCAACGAGGAGAGGGCGGAAGTAGGTACCTGCTATAAACAGCAGGGCCAACAGGCGGCCATCGAGTTGGGTCATAAGCTGGTCTGCGGAGAGATCAAGGCGCAGCGGGTTGCCGCCTGGGTTGATTTCGCTCGTCGTAACCCTCAGGGCTATCTGTACTGCTGGCGCGGTGGTCTGAGGAGTCAGATCTGCCAGCAGTGGGTAGCAGAAGCCGGCTATGACTATCCGCGTATCAGTGGTGGCTACAAGGCCATGCGCCGCTTTCTCATCGATGAGTCCGAACGTATCTGCATAGAGCAGCCGATGCTGCTTCTGGGTGGTCGCACTGGCTGTAACAAAACGGCGCTGATCCATGAGGTGTCCCGGGCGGTAGACCTGGAAGGGTTGGCAAACCATCTTGGCTCCAGCTTTGGTCGCCGTCCCGGTGGTCAGCCAACCCAACTCAGTTTTGAAAATGCCCTGGCGGTCTCCCTGCTGAAGGCGGAGCGTCAGGCAGCACCCACGGATCAGTCGATCTTGCTGGAGGACGAGGGGCGTATGGTTGGTCGTTGTGCGGTGCCGCCGATGATGCAGCAAGCCATGACTCGCAGTCCAATCGTGGTATTGGAAGTGCCATTGGAAGAACGCATCGAGCACACTCACCGCAACTACATTTTGATCAAGCTGGATGAGTGGCAGCAGAAATTGGGCGATGTCGCTGGTTTTGATGCCTTTGCCGACGATCTTACCCAGTCTTTGTTTCGAGTACGAAAACGCCTTGGTGGTGTACGTTATCGAGAAATTAGTGACCTGCTGGAGCAGGCATTGAGAGCCCACCGTGATGGCGACACAGAGCAACATCGCAGTTGGATAGAGCGGCTGCTGGTCGATTATTACGATCCCATGTACGACTACCAGCTGAGTTCTCGAACAGAGCTTGTCGTATTTCGTGGCGATCGGGCTGCAGTGAGGGAGTACCTCGCTGCACATCAAGCCAGCCCTTCAAACCATCACTGAAGAAAAGGAACATTTATGTCGATTCTGCATCGTTTACAGAAACTGCCTTTAATCGCAGCACTGCTGCTGTCGGGTGTGTCTCAGGCCGATACTTTCGTCTTTACCGCTATCCCGGATCAGGACGAATCCCGTCTGCAACAGCGCTTTGGCAAGGTGGCCGACTACCTGAGCGATGCCCTGGGCGTGGACGTTCGCTACATCCCCGTTAAATCCTATGCGGCCGCTATTACCGCATTTCGCAACGACCAAGTGCAGCTGGCCTGGTTCGGGGGGCTGTCCGGTGTTCAGGCACGCGGTCTGGTGCCCGGTTCCGAAGCGTTGGCGCAGGGCTTTGAGGATCAGTTTTTCAAAACCTACTTTATCGCCAATAACAGCGCCGGTGTTAAACCAGCCGAGACATTGACCGAGGCGCTGAAAGGCAAGACCTTCACGTTCGGTTCCAAGGGGTCTACCTCGGGTCGTTTGATGCCGGAGTTTTATTTGCGAGAGCAGTTTAATAGCGCTCCCGAAAAGGTTTTCTCCCGCGTCGGATTCTCCGGTGATCATAGTCGAACCATCGCGCAGGTACAGTCTGGTGCCTATCAGGTTGGCGCGGTGAACTACGCTGTCTGGGACAGCGAATTGCAGCAGGGCAAGATCGACAAAAGCAAAGTGCAGGTGATCTGGACCACGCCAACCTATCCGGATTATCAGTGGAGCATTCGCGGCGATGTGGACGCCCGCTATGGTGCCGGGTTCAAGGAAAAAGTGCGTGCCACACTGCTGGATATGAAAGATCCTGAGTTACTGAAAAGTTTTCCTCGGCAGAGTTTTGTACCCGCGAGCAATGACGATTATGCCCCCATCGAAGCAACGGCCAAAGCGATCGGGCTGATGGATGAGTGAGAGCATGACCAGCTCTGCCGTGTTGTTTCAGCTGACAAACCAGTCGTTGAGCTACGGTGAGCATCGGGTGCTGGACGACATTACCCTGACCATTCGTCAGGGTGAAAAGGTCGCACTGCTCGGCCCCTCGGGGGCGGGAAAGTCCACACTGATTAACCTGCTGCACGACCAGCAGCCACAGTGCAGTGCACTGCAACCACAAGGTGGCGGGCTGGTAGATCTGCTGTCGGTCTACCACAACATCTTCATCGGCGGGCTGGATCGGGTCGGGTCTTTGGCGGCGCTATGGAATCTGTTGCGTCCGCTGCCGGCTCAGCGCCGAGCTATCACGGAGCTGGTGCAAGTGCTGGGTCTGGAAGAGAAGTTGTGGCAGTCCGTGGACAGGCTCTCCGGCGGTCAGCGTCAGCGAGTTGCGATTGGCCGTGCGCTGTTTCGTCAGCAACCGGTTTTTCTGGGTGATGAACCGGTATCCTCGGTGGATCCGGTACAGGCCCATGCGCTGCTTTCCCATCTTCTGCGGGAACACGAGACTGCCGTGGTCAGCCTGCACAACCGCCAGTTGGCACTGGATCACTTTGATCGCATTATCGTCCTGCGGGAAGGGCACCTTTGTTGTGATTGTCCTGTCACTGAGCTGAGCTGTGCCCAGCT
>Ga0209121_10000582_pt1 | contig 38402 bp, 24 predicted proteins | sample Cruoilmetagenom3_FD_187292 | JGI IMG/M metagenome (GOLD analysis project Ga0209121, IMG submission 187292) | Oil polluted marine microbial communities from Coal Oil Point, Santa Barbara, California, USA - Sample 3 (SPAdes) (version 2) | ecosystem: Environmental > Aquatic > Marine > Oil seeps ... | reverse complement strand
AAGCACCCGAATCAAACACCCAATCCCATATGCCACTTTCCACAGCAGAAAAAATTAAGGCATCTCGCTCCAAACAACGTGTTTATGGATGGGCACTAGATAGTCAACAAGCAACTAACTCATTTGCGATTGAAGCGATAGTTCGGACTGCAAATGAGCTAACTGCCAATTTTGATATTGTCAAAAACTTTCATCTAAGGCAGTTAGATTTAATTTGTACTAGCATGATGACAAAGAGAGCCTGACGGTATACTAACGCCCATATTGAGCTAACACCTCGATCACAGTTAACTCGAAACACTTCGACACTCAACTATAAAAGAGAAGCCTAGCGTAATGCTACACCCGACTTTTCCTCAAGCTTCTTACATATTGATTCTTTATCGTTCAAGCTTTGGATCCATATTTCCCCCTCCATTACCTTTAAGTCTACCAGCATCCGATACCAAAACCCCTGCATAAAATGAAAAGCAATACCTTTCTTACCATCCAGAAAGCCCAGCCGAATGAAGTAGCGGTAAATAAAATACAAACTCGGTCGCAAAAACAAGGGGAGTTGTGTATACAGCTTGTTTTTAATAAAGCGCTTTACTTTTGCCTGACCTGACAAGTGAATCTTCGACTCTAAAGGGCCACCAAAAAGTGAATATTTTTGATTAAGAACTTCCAGCATTTCCAAAGTTGCATACTTATTGTGCTTCTCTACCCACCAAGTGACTGAATTGAGGTTGTCATCCACAATGTTCCCCTGGAGTTCGCCAACCTCGCCAGTACTAACTACGACATGCTCATCCATTAAGCGCTGCTCTACTCTGCCGTAGCCACAACGCCATAAACGCAGCGTTTTTACAGGGTACATACTTCCGTATCGAATCCATTGCCCCATGAAATAATACTTTCGATTAAAATAATATCCGTTTACATTTTTAGGCGTAGTACTGAGCTTCGTAGCAATTTCATCACACAGCGCGGGCTCCATATATTCATCCGCATCGATACGAATTACCCACCCGGTATTAATTTTCAGGTTATCCAAAGCCCAATTAAACTGATGCGCGTGATTCACCCAAGCATTTTGATAAAACCGAACTCCCAAATTTTTGCAAATACTTTCCGTGCTATCTGTAGAAAAACTATCAACGACAATAATATCCTGGCATAGAGTACTAGCGCTTTCGATGCAACGCTCAATATGCTTATCTTCGTTGAACGTTAAAATGATTGCCGTCACATCTGCTTTAACCATGGCTGCTTTGCTCGTAATCATGCACGATTCGCTTTTTAATAAACTTTGCCGGATTTCCTCCTGCAACACTCCAAGCTTCAACATCTTTGGTCACTACTGCACACGCAGCGGCTACTGCGCCTTCATGAATCGTTACTCCTGGCCCCACAAAAACACGCGCGCATACCCATGAATACTGCTGAAGAATAATTTGTGCATGCGTGAGGGGGCGCGCAACGGATGTAATATCATGCGAGGCAGTACAGATATAGGCATCCTGGCTAACAGTCACATGATGCCCAACAATTACTTTATCAACATTATATATTTCACTCCCCCCCGCAAAGCATACGAAACTGCCAATCTCTAAATTCCAAGGCACCCAAATTCTACAATCAGGAGCGATTTTACACCCCTTACCAATTTTTGCGCCAAATGCCTTTAGTAACAAGACCCTCCATCCATGCAAAGTAAATTCAGGTGTAAAGCGAAAAAAGAGGAAATAACACAACTGCCAAAACATCCGTTTCACTTTCGACGACGTTGTAATAGAATCCTTGTAAATACGCTCAGAGTGCATATAAAAATACTACCAATAAATGTTATAGATTGTTTTTGTAAAATTAGAGCGAGGCTTCACTGGGAATCAATTTTCCATCCGATGCCATGATATTTTCCAATAAGAAATCTTGCCCCTCTTTTCGCCATGCCGCCACTTTACTGTTCACTTCCGACCAGTCTATTTCTTTATTTAAAAGAGCGTCCAGTGATTCCCTATCCGGATCAACTAACAAACGATCTTGCAGCCCAACTTTCCCCAGAAAGGAACGAGCCCTGGCGTTCAGACCCGACTTCTTGCCAGACAAGCCCACTGATACAAACGGCTTATTAAATAGCACACTAAAAACGGTACCATGAAATGAATTTGTAATGACATAACGCGCATCATGTAAGTAGCCCAACCATTCTTGCGGGCCTGGGAAAATGGTCTTACCGTAGGTCTTCCAGCGTCGCATTGGATTATGTGGCGTTACCACTCCCAGATTGTATTTCTCAGCCAAATAACGCTGAAGCTCAACAATATCTTTGCCACTTCTCAGTACATACGAAAATATATACGGGCGACTCTCGCTTGGACGATGAATCACATTATCGTAATTTTCAATCAGCAAGGTAGGATCAGGCAACCAGTGCACGGGCTTGCTGGACACTTGCTTTACAATATTAACGCCCGTTTCTTCTCGAATAGACACTGCATTAAATTTATCTATATAACTTCCAACTTCATGAGAAAACCTTGGCTCCAAACTGTCTTTCCCGAAACTAGCTGCGTAAGAAATTCTTGTCTTAGCCTCATCCCCGAAGCTAAGAAAGTAAGCAGGGTCCACACCAAATTGGGGGGAGGGATTCCATATCTGATCACTACCGCATATATAAACTGGTTCTTCCGGTGGTGATTGGAGTAATTGCTGTAAAGTCGAATAAGGCGTTTCACTAACAAAAAGATGGTTTTCTCTAAAAGAGGCACTTTTTAGCACCTGCTCTTTATTACCAAAAGTAGCATTAATAAATTTCGTCATCTTCTGGTACGCTATAATAATATCAGCGCGGATATTCTGCTTTGAAACTGGCGGCAAAAAGGCACCGCCATCTTCCACATGTGCGGGGTGGTAATCAACTACGTGCGCGTCAACGCCCCGGCTGCGCAGAAAATTGGCCAATCCGTAGGTTTGCAATAACGCTCCGACATTATCCGAAAAATGAAATGTGAATATTGCTACTCGCTGACTCAAAGGGTTGCTTCCTTTTGTTGGAAATAGTTTAAATCAATATCTTACTTTATTGCATTGCCGCTTGCTCAAGTTAGCGAATCAGCATTGCATATTCCTACCAATACTGCGCAAAACGATCAAAAAACAGTGTTAAAAAATTTTATTTGTTTAGACTAATTGAGGCATGCAGTGACTTAAAGTACCCTTAAAGAAATTCGCAAGGGCAAGACGGGAGTCCATACACCGACAACCTTCCGAACTCGCCAACTCACCAGCACGTTTAACACAACAATAGGCACAGCCACCCCAATCGCCATTCCAGCGAGCCCCCAGCCCCCTGCGCCAATGAACATCGCCAGCACACCAATTATTAAAGAAATGAATCGAGAGCGAAGTACGTAGCCCTCTTCTCGGCACTGATTTGCAAATAGTAAATTCGCACCCGAGAGCACATTAAATAACTGCCCAAATAACAATATTGCAAAAACAATTACCAGCATCGGTATCAATTCTATTTCAAAAAAACCTACCCATAGCGGCATAGAAAAAAGAAAGGCAATCAACATAATCACAGACATGGGTACAGCCAAAAACAACCCATCCCTGGCAGTAATAACCAGTTCATTTGTTTTCTTTTCACGAAATTGCCTTGCGATACGTGTACTCATCGCCCAATTAACAACCACCTGGGGCATAGAGACTAAGTTGGATATTTTTCGAAAAAGAGAGTACACGCCAAGTTCCCATTCGTTTAAAAAATACTTGGCAATTAATAGGTCCGCTTGCGCCATTGATGCCCCAAGAATCGAACTGCCCCAGAAGGATAAATAGCTTCTTTGTTCGTCACTACTACTTTTTGTGATAAGAGATAAAGATTGCTCATTTCTTACTAACTGCTGGATGCTCAATAACAACGAACAAAGTGCACATATAAAATATGATATTGCCAAAATTGAAACCATTTCCCAAGCTGAAATTGATTCATAAAAATGCATAGCGAATAAGAATAATGTCAAGAACAACAAGAAAGGCATACAGTCACTCCAAACCATTGCTGTTGTCGCTGACCGCGTATTTCTTAACAATGAAATAGTGACATCCAACATACTAATAGCATATCCGCCTGCCAGAATCACAAACCATTCTTTGTTTTCTTCTATAGCTCGCAAAATTAGTTGCAAAGAAGATACTGAGCCTTGCCGCTCAGAGTTGCCAAAAGAAACTATTGCCAACAACACCGCTATAATAAATACCAGCATTAGCACGATTGAGCTTCTCAGAATTTTTCGAAGATAACGTGCAAACATATCTGTTTTGCCGTCTACCTTGCACACTGCTAGCTCTCGCAACAAGTAACCTGTTCCCCCTAATGCCAGTATCACGGCAGATATTCGGGATGCAGCGAACAAAAAACTAAACTCACCAAATGCTTCCAGGCTGATCATACCTGCGATGAGAAAAAAAGTTATCGATTGCAGACCAATCGCTCCAAAGCGGCTTGCATACAAGGTCAGCACACGCACGTTAAACACGCTGCCTTCCACTTGATACAGCGGTTACCGACGATAGTCCCTGTTGCGTAAAAATCCCATTTCCAAACATTCGCTCCATATCAAGCTCAACGTTACCCAGCTCTGCGCGCAACTGCTCCTCCACTGCGGCAGTTAGTTGAAACTTGGGAATCTCTGCTTTAGGTAATAAAATCTTTCTCGCTTTGGTACGAACCACATCGGACACATAGGGTCGGACAAGGTTTCTATAAAATGGATTGTTTACAATAGTGCTTGCAAGCTTGGTGGTGCGAAAAAACTCTGAACTTTTGTTTTGAACCGTTGTTAAATCGGGATCTTCCGAAACAAATTCAAAGGCTACGCCAATATGCCTCGCCACTCGCTCAAGAACTTCTGTACGCCCTCTAATGAGATCTTGAAAACCAAGGCATAATATATTTTCCTTTCCAAACGCATCTATCCAGGGAGCAAGCTGCATAGGATAGTTACTGTAATTCACATAACTCTTATCCTCAATTACCTCCCTATTTACATCTTTGGCTTTAATTGCACCGGTACCAATATTATGGCGAAGATGACTATAGATTCGCTGAATCGGATCGCGCACGATCATTATCAATTTCAAATTATCTCCGCAAAGCATTTTGGCTTTACTCGCCACACCTTCCGACTCGGGCAACATGGTATAAACTGTTGAGGCTTCGCCAGATATCATTCCATGTGGGCAACCAGCAAAATAGGATTGATATTTACGCTGAATGGTTTTGATATCATGGTAGCGATGCAGTATGTTGGGCTCTTTTTCAGAAGGCAATGAAACACCATTAAGATTCGCAATATCACTATGTAACGTGGTCGTGCCACATTTCATTGAACCTATAATCAGAAAATCAGGACTACTTTTTAAATCTGACATTTTAATTTTTCCAATACAAAATCAAGACTAATATTGCACTACAAGAAATAAGAATATTTCTGTCAATCGAGGTAGACGCATTCTGGTTTCTGAGCTTGACCATGCAACCAACGATACGTTTGTTTTGTATCTTGTGCAATTTTTTGCCACGAGAACTCTGACATCATCCATTGTCGTCCATTACGCCCCATTTCATTTAAACGCTCAGCATTTAGGCTTAAAGCTTCTCTAAGCGCACTTTCCAAAGCCTCGTCAGATATATCTATCCACCAGCCACATTTATTTTCACGCATTCCACCCCAAGGTGCCCCCTTAGTTACGATAGCCGGAATTTCGTACGACAATGCTTCAGCAACGACCACGCCAAAGTTTTCACTGTATGTCGGCAATATAAATAAGTTTGAAGAGCGATAAAACTCTTCTTTATCTTTGCCATACACCGGCTCGATATATTTTACATTACCCCGAGTACTGGAAATCTTTTGCTTGATCTCTGTAACGTAATTGGCTTCACCGGGGCCACATACCTCCAGCTTCCAGCTGGGATAATCTCCTTCAACTTTTTGCCATACTCGAAGCAGCCTTTCTATGCCTTTTTTGGGATGGACACGACTAATAAATATTGCTTTACGTTTACCCCTCGGTGCATTGGGCGCGCTTATCTTATTAGGCATATCGACACCATTGGGAATTAACGCAATCGGCCCTTTATAACCGTAACGGCGCACATCTTCGTATTCCGACTCCGCAGTTACATGAATGCAGTCGGCGTTATATATAACCGTATTTTGCCCAAGCGCACCGACGGCCCTTTTTAGTAGTTTTCGTTGATTCAGCGACCATTCTGCCAACATACCACGTGGAGAAATAACATACTTTGCGCGAGACTTTCTTGCGATGGCAAGCGGATATATATTTGGCATCATCCACAAACCGCTTGAGTGTATTACATCGCCTTCACTAACTCTTGACAATAAGCTTTTTTTCATTACTGGGGAGATGCCGAGCCGCTTTGCCAGAACTTGGCGTTTATGCTGTGTGATATTGACCCCCTTAGGGCCCTCAACACCACAATTTAATGTATCAATCGAAACGTCTAATCCTAATCGATGAAGATTTTCAGATAAACGGGTGACCGTGTATGACGGGCCTCCTGATTTGGCATCAAGGCCTGAAACTATTTGGAATATTTTCATATACTACACACACCGATATGCAAACTTAGGGAGGGGATTATATACACCTGATATCCTTGCAATTATTTATGATTCCATTTTTGGCGCCGCGAAAGGTTGTTCGAGAGCACGTATTGTTTGCCTGGATCTGGCATATTTCTTTCGCCGCGCTCATTTTCCCTTTCTCCTGTTACAAAATAAAAATATGTGAATAACGCAAATAATTCAGCAATATGGAGGCCTCCACCAGCGGTAAAGCATCGTACTAATGCAGGAACAAGCAGCGAAGCATATAAAATATTTTCCTTTGTCCCAAATAGCAGACTTGTTCCGTAATTTTTAAGGATAACGACAACAATCACTAGTGGCCCCAAAAAGCCAAGAAACCCTGACTGCATTAGCCCATCAAGTATATAGTTATGAGGATACTGTTGAATTTCTCTGTTATAGCCAGCCAGCCACTCGGGCAGCTCAGTATTAAATAGCACTTGTCCAATCACCCACGCTCGCCCACCCGTCGATTGGGAATCAAAAATTCGATCAAGCAGAATATCGGCAAACCAAGCCACTCCCCCTGGGAATAAAGTCATCGCGGCTATTCCTCCGAGAACTACTACAGCCGCAACAAATATCATTTTCGCAAATGCCGCTGGGTTCACCTGAAATAAAGCTCTTAACACTAATGCCATAATTAGCACTAGTGCTAGCCACGCGGAACGGCTAAATGAAAAAAACACTAAATAAGCGGAAGCCACAATAACGATAATGTTTACCAACGGCATAAACTTAAAATTAATCAATGAAAAGGCTATCAGTAACACTGGCGCCATCGACATAGTATGACGCAAACCTTTACCCTCCTCACTAAAAACACCACCGTAAAGGGTATTAAAAATAAATCCACTGGAGCTGCTTACGTTCATACTCATGGCAATACTCCCAAACGCCGTACGATAAGCAAAAAATGTAGACCCCAATATTACCAACGCCATAACGGGCCATAATTTTCCCCATACCGGCTGCTGGGATATAGCGCCATATGCTTGGGCGGCAAAGAACCCAGCAATCGCATATATCATTTGAGACAAAACCATTGTTCCACTCCAATGTGGGTTTTCATATAAAAAACCCGGCAACATCCAAACTGTAAAAAATGCAATAATTAGTAGCAGAGCTGAAGTGTCAGTTAACTTAAGTTTTATTTTTCCTTTCAATAAAAAATAGGCGACAAAAGGTATTGCCATAGCAAGAGAAGGCCTTAAATTAAACGAAAATGGAAGCAAATTAATCCACACCCAAGGCATAGACGATAAAAAGGCAGTAAACAATAAATATCCGATCACGTTAGAGTTATTCTCTCCGACAAGTTTTCGCCATTAATCTTTTTGTGTTTGAGTGAAGGAAACTTTAATAAAATCTTGAGTAATTCTCCACCACTCTAGTTCCTTGCTAAAATTTTTCTTGTAACCCCCCCATAATACCAATCCATCGGTGTGTTTTTTTAAAAATTCCAACTGGTATTGCCAATACTCTGCTTCTACGGGTGTTCCCGAGGGTATTTTTCCGCCTTGGCTGTGATAATAAGGCCATACAAAAGGGTATATGGGTTTGCCTGGCGCAATTCGGCGAGACTCATTGAGACTTGCCAACGCTCTAGTGCGCCAGTGTTGCGGACTGGAAGATATCGTGTAAAGGGATGGAAAAACAGCATCTACCTGATCTGCTATGATTTTCACGCGATCATTATCAACTTGCCACTTTTTATAAGCGGGCTCGCTGGGTGCCTGTATGGCTCTAGAAAAGTCTACGACCGGAACAACACCATAGTACCCAATTGGCACCCCTGGAACGCTCGCCTTAATTTCTTTAACTACACTGAGATAATTTCTTGCAGATCGCACCGCTTTTCGGTGAGAAACGTTTTTTAGGGGCCAGTGTTCTATATCTAGCACCGTGACAATCGATTTTTTTGTAATGATTGCTTTGGCCTTAACAAGGCTTTCCTGGGCAGGTAATTCATAGGCGCCTCTTTTAGGCCCTTTCGGGAAAAAATACCATGCGTACATCACGTTAATAGGTTTAATACATAGCTCTTGCATGTCAGGCTGATCTTTATAAAGCAGCGCATTAAAAACCTTGAACTCCTTATTAAGCTCTTTTTCTACTAGAACGCAGCTTGCCATAGTGACACTCGCTCCGCTAAGAAAAAGAGCAAAAAAAAGTAGGGTGACTCTAAACACTATATAGCACCAGTTGCTCCACCACATTCGCCATGTAGCTCACAGTTTTTATATTTTTGCACCAAGATGCATGAAATAAGGAACTTCAGCCCCACTAAACACAACCAATATCACGTAGCTCTTCGCCTTTAGCTAAAACCAAGCCAAATAGATGTTTCCAACGTTCAATGGACACCCCATAGTGATATTGATCTTTATAAAGCAATGCCGAACCTTTGCTTTTTTGTGTGCAAATAGATTCAACCTGCAGCTCAGTAATTGCTTTGCGCATCTCCTCTATGCCACCCTGCTGCACAATATATCCACAATCATGCTCGGCTAATAACTTTGAAAACTCTCCAGACCTTGAACCAATAAAAATAATGGGCCTCGCTACTGCCAAAATACCGTAAAGTTTGCTAGGAACGATTAACCCTTCCATCGCTGGGTCTAAGGAAACCAAATGCACATCAGCAACCGATAGGCTTTCCCCTAGCCGTTCAATCGGTTGATACGGTTTAAATAGAATATTGTCCAGGCCGAGTTTTCCTGCTTCCAGTTTCAGTGCATCCATTCCTGCACCACCGCCGATAAATAGAAACCTGACTTTTGAATCATTTTGATAAGAATGAATGGTGTCTAAAATGGTTTGATAATCATGCGCACGACCAAGATTACCAGAGTATCCGACTACAAAGTGTTTACTCAAACCCCACTTCTTTCTCAAAGTATTTTCTACCGATGGAACAGGTGCTATCTGGTTTCCTACCGTCCAATTGGGGATGATGATGGTTTTTTCAGGTTGATTCGTTTGCACATTTACCAGGTCAGCCATTAAGTGACCGATGGCAACGTTTTTTTCCGCAAACCTTAATGACCAGTTTCTTGCTTTAGTCAAAATAGGGTAAAGAGCTTTAAATTTGAAAGAATTCATCCCCAGGCCTTTCGCAACCTCTGGAAATAAATCCTGCAGCCAATTCACATGTTTTGCGCCTGTTAGCTTTGCGGCGATTGCCACGATGATGGAAATCAAAGGCGGATCAGTTTTTGCGACAACCACATCTTCAGATGATAGATTTCTAAGTAAATAGAAGAACACTGTGATATAAAATGATAAATAATCTATCGCTCGACCAGGCAAAAAAGCCCGCCCATAAGAAGTTGTCCAGACGCGGTGCACATCAGCACCAAATACGACCTCATTTTGCGGATATTTAATTGTGCCATCGTTATAGTTCAAGCGACTTGTTACAACCTTGACCTGATAATCATCCGAAATATTTTTCACCAAGTCGGTAAGTATTTGAGAGGTTGCCGAATGATCCGGATAAAAATATCGGTTAACAAATATAATCATAACATCCGCTTTGTCGTTACCGCTTTCATTGTAGGGTTTAGCGATTTGGCGCTAAGTTCGTATGGCTTCGAGATTCGATAAATACCAATCGTAAGTCCTTGATATACCTTCTTGAAGGCTGGTTTTAGCGCTCCATCCAAGATTTGTTGCGCGCGAGACATCCATTACCTTTCTTGGCGTCCCATCTGGTCTAGAAGAATCAAACTCCAAATCACCACGATATTGCACAATGTCTTTTACCAGCATTGCCAGATCTTTAATTGAGATGTCTTTCCCTACACCGACATTAATTACATCGGAATCAGAGTATTCATTCATGACAAATTCGCAAGCCTCAGCAAGGTCATCGACATAAAGAAACTCTCTCATCGGTTTACCCGTACCCCAAATTTGAACACTTTGAGCCCCACTTATTTTGGCTTCGTGAAGCCGCCTGATTAAGGCCGGTAAAACATGAGAGTTCTCAGGGTGAAAATTATCCCCAGGACCGTAGAGATTTGTAGGCATAATCGAAATAGCATCAAACCCATACTGCTTGCGATAGGCTTGGCACATTTTAATACCCGCGATTTTTGCCAGAGCGTACCACTGATTTGTTTCTTCAAGCGGACCGGTCAGCAGAGATTCTTCCTTGATGGGCTGGGGTGCTTCACGAGGGTAGATACAAGAAGATCCGAGAAGTAAGAGCTTCTTAGCACCATGCTTATAAGCAGAATCAATAACATTCGTCTGTATCTGAAGGTTGTCACGAATAAAATCAGCGGGGTATTCGCTATTTGCATGAATACCACCTACCTTTGCGGCGGCTAAAAAAACATATGCAGGCCGCTCTTCTAAGAAAAATAGATTCACTTCAGATTGAGAACAAAGATCGAGTTCACTTCGATCTCGAACCAATATATTTTTAAAGCCCTGATTTTCTAACCTTCGGAGAATTGCACCGCCTACCAGGCCACGATGGCCCGCGACATAGATCTTATCGTCTTCATTCATAATATTGCCCGGTGGATTATATATACTCTAGCGCTTCAGAAGCTCGCCTAAATCAACTTCGTGCTGCTGCACTTCTAACTGAATACAACCCACGCCATCCATAAGGGACGTTTCTTAAATGCCCGACCTGGAGTTGTTGTACACCACCCCTAAAATTGGCGTATCACCTAGTAAATCCGACATTTTCTGTAAGTCGTCTCTTTCGGTGACGCCTTCTTGAATCACCACCAAACAAGCATCTGCTTGCCCCAAAAACGCCAGAGCGTCATCTTCTTCCAGGATCGGGGGGAGATCAAAGATAACCACTCGGGAAGCATAATATGTTCTTAAATCATCTATAGTTTTCTGAACATTTGGAGACATCAGTAACTCAGAAGAGTGTAAAACTTCTTCTCTGCCAGGCAAAAAAACAAGGCCTTCAATTGAAGGATTAACAAGCACATCAGGAATGGTTGCTCTGCCTTGCAGCAAATCACTTACACCTGAATCGATGGGCGTTTTATATCCAAAATATTTATGGATAGCGGGGTTTTTTAAGTTAAAGTCGGTCACAGCGCAGGTATATCTATGCTCTCTCGCTATGCTAATACCCAAATTAACCGCTGTCAGCGAAGCCCCCTGATTCGAACGAGCAGTGATAACAGCGATGCTATTCCACTGATTTTGACTTAATTTTTTTAGCACCTGCGTCCGAAGAGTTTTGTAGGAGTTCATTACCGGCTTGGTTGAGTGATCATTTAAAACTCGCAAATCTTCCAAAGTTTCACTCTTTGGATGGCAAACCTTCGTATGATGGTAAGTAATCGGATAGGTTATTGTTTTTGTGCCAGCTGCCCTGCCTTCAAAAACATAAGGAAGTGTATTTTTCGCTCGGGTAACGAATTCTGGGGAGTTACCGATATCCTTCTTGGAACCTTGGAGGTTGAAAAAATTTCTATTCTTAATATCCATTTATTCCTCTACCAAATCTTCCGCAAGACTGTGTACCATAATACATCTAACGGCATTACAGTGATGTGAACGGAAACAGTCATTACTACCAACATTAAGCTAACTGACAGTAGTGCAAAAAAAGCAGTTTTCTTCCTTTGCTGCTCGTCCGACGTTGTTACTATATGAGGAATCGTTGCCAAAGGCGCTGAGCCAGTCATCTGTGTTATCGTGTTAACCGAATACAAAGTAGTATCAGTCTTTTCTAAAAAAACGACTAACAATCCAGACAAAAATAGCGCGGCAAACAAGCCTGCCACCACGATTAACAATCTGTTCGGCTTCACTGGTATCTGCGGCAACAACGGTGGCTCAATTAGCGTAAACCTTTCCCCTTTCCCCTCATCTTCCAAAGTCTTGGCCAAACTGGCTTGTAATTGCTTTTCCTTTACTTCCCTGTATTTCAAAGCAGTATTTTCGTAATCTCTTGAAAGTTGACGGTATTCCTTTTCAACACCGGGAGCACCCAACAAGGCAGACTCCAGTTCGGAAATCTTTTCTTTTAATTCCAGACGTGATTTCTTGAAATGTTTCAAATCAGAGATCACTGCCTCCAGATTTGTCACTGCCTGGATATAAACCGGATTATCAGCTTCTGCCACACTGACATTTTTCGCATCCACCACACCACTAAGCTTCTCTTCAAGCAGAGTAATTTTTCGCTCAAGCTTTGCTCTTTTAGCACCAATAATGCCTAGCTCTGGCGACTTATGTAGCAACGCCTGGTATATTTCAATTTGTTTCCTGAGAAATAGAGCGTCATTCGGAAGATGCCCCTCGCTGATAATCTCATCCAGCTCACGACGCGCGTCCAGCACATCAGGATGTTGACCTGTGTAGGTGGCACTCAAAGCGATCAATTGATTTTGAAGCACTTTCGCTCGTGCCTGGGGGGAGAGGACTTGTTCATAGTCACCCGCCACGATACTGGCGCGGGGGCTGATCTGACTGAGCTGGGATTCAAAGTTAATCTTCCTTTCTTCCATAGCCTGAATCTGCCTGCTCAGATCAAACAATTCTCTTTCCGAACGATCAATAATGTTCATATTGATAGCGGTCATTTCCGGCAGCATCCGCAGGTTGTTTTCTTTGAATTCAGCCAGCCTTCCCTCAAGTTCTCTCGATTTACGCTCCAGTCTTTTTACTTCTGCAGAAAGAAAGCCCTCCGCCTCACTCGCCATTTCTTTTCTGTTCTTGATATTTTCGCTCAGAAACAGGGTAGTCAGCTCATTTGCCACCTGTTGTGCGGTTTTGGCAGATTCGCTTTTATAGGAAAGACTAAAAGCGATTGTGGCTTCCATGGGCCGCCCACTTCTTGGATCGACCACATCAGCACTAATCATTTTTTGGCCGATATCCTTTCGCATCATTTCAACTATGCTTTCCAAGGGCTCCTTTTTGCGTTCATCGGGATAAAGCTCATATTTTTTTATGAGCTCGCTGAGTTTTGCAAAGGTCATCACTCTCTGGAGAATCATTTGAATACGCTGGTCGGCGTAACTCGTTACCGTGGTGCGCACCAAGTCCTGGGGAATTTCTTGCTGCTCGATTAAGATAGTGGAAGAGGACTTATAAACAGGGCTGGTCAATACGGCATATAGTAAGCTTGCCGCAAACACCACTGCAAAGGCCATCGACGCCGGCTTTTTACGCCGCTTCAATGCACCGAGAATTTCACCAAACGATAATTGATTTTCCACTTTGTACTACCCTGAACCCCTTTCGGCATATTCAGATCACTAAAGATCAAAATTTAGCCTACTTTCACAACATTTAAACAGAGCGGCCACTATACACCAGAAAAGTGAATGTTGTGTTTAAACTCTGCAACCCGCCAACCCCACTATAGATGCCGCACTTCTTAAATCATCTAGATCAAGCCTAACCAGCGCTTATTGAGAACGCGCGCGCTCTCTCCGCCCAACAAGCACAACACCCACCAGCCCTGAGAAAAACAAATAGGCAGCTGGAGGAAGTGGTACCGCAGCTAGTTCTACGCCATACATCCCCAAATTGTATGCGCGGCCAGCAATGCCAACGACAGACAGGTAATAGGTATCAGGCTGGTCGATTTCAAAAATAAGTGATTCGCTGTTGCTCTGCCCGCCTAATAGGAGGCTTCCCACCACCTCTGTTGAATTTGAAAAATTCGCACCCAAAAAGCTAAGTGCTTCAGGGAACTCAAAGTCAGTCAGCGTTAGGCTATACAATCCCGTATCGAGCTCACTAAAGGATTGGATACTTGTTTCCATACCATTAACGAATGCGAGCTCTTCATAGACAACGGAGCCGATAGGCGGGTCGGCAGAGAGTACAACTCTGCCTGCCAAGCTCGCAACAACGACAGCAAGAACAGAAACTATTCTACCCACAATTAACGCGCGGTAGTTTTTATTCTTCTTCAATAGCATTTTCTCCATAATATTTTACACTGGTCTATATTGGTATTGGTGTAGACGTCGGCGGTAAGCCTCGCTGACTTACTGCGGCCCTCGGTCAGAGAGAACAATAAAGCCCGCTTTGAATCTGCATTGCCGGATGGCTATTTCCAAAGCACCAAACACTTGCGCCGGTGTTAGCTTTCCATATGCTTTAGAATGGATGACCACCGTTAGGCTCATGCCCCTTGGCCCACCGCGACAACGTAGTTACATTGGCGCTTAAGTCGTGACCAACATTAGCCGCAACATCCCCATGGTCAACAAACGAGCTAATACTACCTAGATTAAAGCCTCTTGAGTACTTTTTTAGAGGTTATTTTTTGACCTCTAATTGAAATCATTACCTCTAAACTGGCTTGCGCATACTTATTAGACCACGTCAACATCCTGCTCAACCCTAATCCCGTCTAAAAACCGAACGCTACTGACTGCTATTTGCACGCTGCACGCAGCCCTGTAATATTTTCCACTACTGATACCTAGCCGGCTATCGGCATCGGCATAGATCGTGCGATGAGAAATTCAACGGTTTGCATCACCTTTGCACGAGCTGAAGGAAAGGCGCTTGCTCAGCATCGCTTGCTATTTCGCTGGTGCTAGGGCTAATTTGCCTTGATTGGGATTGCGGATAAATACGCCTTTCCCCTAAGGGCTGCATTTGTCAATCTGCCTCCACCAGCTCCCTTTCGGCGCGAGCTATAATATTCATGTTGACAGATGTCACTTCCGGAAGCAGCTTAAGATTTTTTTCTTTAAATTCAGCAAGCACTGATTCCAACTCCCCAGATTTCAGCTCAAGCCTGCTCACTTCCGCAGAAAGAAGCCCCCTATTTCATTCGCCATTTCTTTTCTAACTATTCGAGTTATGCACTTATCATTTGAATCCAAGTGTTATTCATGTTTTCGCTGAGAAATCGCGTAGCTTTAGCAGATTCGCCCTTTATGGGAAAGACTAAAAGCAATTGAGGCCCCCATGGGCCGCCCGCTTCTTGGGTCGACAACCTCAGCGCTAATCAGAGCGCACGAGGGAAGCGAAGCCCTTCTCTTCTTCCAACAAATACCAGTCCCACCAGTCCCGAGAAAAACAAATAGGCGGCTGCAGGAAGTGGCACAGCAGAGACACCGATCTGGCTTAGCTCTACCCCGTACATGCCCAGGTTGTAGGTGCTGCCAGCAATACCAAAAACAGATAGATAGTAGGTGTCGGGCTGTACAATTTCGAATATTAGCGTCTCACTGCTATTTTGCTCGTCCAATAACAAGCTACCCACCATATCCGTCGCACTTGTGATGCTTGCTCCTAGGGAGCTCAAAGCTTCGGGAAACTCGAAGTTGGTCAGGGTTAGGCTATACGTCCCCTTATCAAGGTCGCTAAAGGACTCGACACTTGTTTTTACTCCATCAACGAATGCAACTTCTTCATAAACCAGCGAACCAATAGATAACTTGGAAGAACTTTTTGTCAAATTCACGTCTTGGCTCGATGACAACGAAGATGAGGACGACCATGAATACGACGTTGGCGGCATGATAGAAATACGTTTTACCGGTGGCGGTGCAATTAGATTACCTCCTCCACCCGTAGACAGAACAATTGCACTTGCCGGGGTCGCAGCAAGTGCAAAAAGAACAGCAAACATACTTCGAACTATTAGAGCACGACAGTCTTTAACATTTTTCATAATATTCTCTCCTGATTATGGCAATTATTTATAAACGGCAAGGTCATCCCGACTTATTCGGGGCTGTGGCTCACCAGAAAGATATTTTCCGTAAAGGTATTCTTTTAGCGATGCGTCAACATTCTTATCTGACAGCTTGCTGCCCTTGTTTTCTGTCAGCTTAAATGTCAGGTAGTCGTGGCATACGTCGTTTCCTAACAAGGTCACGAAATCAAGATCCTCCTTTTCCACCTGTTTCGCCTTATCAATAACACCCTCATTAACGATGGAATCCAAACGCTCTGCATCTATATCTAGGTGTTGGGTCAAATCTTTACCGCTATCCAAGAGTGCTGGAATAAGATCCACGCCACTCACCCCCCCCTGCTGAAAAGGCAGCAATCTAGCCAAAGAGTTTTTGATGATGTAGCGGAATAGCTCTGAATCTTTCACCCCAAGTCGCTCAGATATACCCTTTATTTTTTTTATATCCGACTCGCTCAGCCGCACCGATACGCTCTGTTTTTTATTACTCACTATGCCTCCCCTTTTACCTGAATAAAAATTGCGTCAGACTTTACTTGTGACTTCAAACACGGAAAGTAATTTAACAAGTTATGTCTCGTTTCATATGACAAAAAGGTGATAGTTGCACCCATAAACCCCTAAAAATCGTCAAAGTTAAGCTGTTTTTTATTACACAATGTAATACATATATTATTCATCTTTTAACTAGAATTAAATCCAAGAATATACATCCACGCAAACAATGGCTTAGCCATACAGCCGTCTGCTCGATGGGAGTTCGGTCTTTTTTAGGGCGATGAAAAACAAAAAAGGCCCCGAATTAATTCGGAGCCTTAAAGGATGATTTATTACAGGTACTTGAACCCTGAAGCGGGCAAAAGGAGGGAGCTTAGTAATCTATTACAAGCAGATCTTCGTTTTCGTATTGGTATTCTTGTACCAGATTTTCAATCTGTACTTTTGACAAACCCATCATGGGTTCATTTTGTTTTAGTATGCTAAAAAGGCCTTTGTTTTCATATTCACCTAGAATCTCTTTGTTAACTTCGAATAATTTTCTGTTATTCGCTATACACAAAGAGAACTTCTTCTCTTCTAGGGCCATATCCCCTGCGAGAGCGGCCCTCTCCCTTTCAAGAACGACGTGGCTTTTTCGCAGTTCAATAAAATTATTTTTCAGCTCTTCGTAGTGCTTTTTATAGGCGTCTATTTTTGCACTTAGCTGCTGCGCTTGTTTTTTGCTTCCTTTTGCCTCTTGCTTGCGTTCCTTTTCGGCTTTCTTCTTATATTTATCAAAGGCCAATTGAACTTCGCGCTTTTCTTTTTCAATACTAACTTTTTCTGCACTAGCTTGGCGCAACATATACTGAGCTTTTGAAAGCGCGTTTTTAAGCTCTTTCTCTCCGGCTATCGTAGCCGTAGGCAGAACAAGTAGAAATATAAGAAATAATCGGGTGGCATTCATATTGTTTCCTCTCTATCTCAAATTTCGGAGTTAATTATTTCAAAAACTCATCTACAAATCACCGATAGTTTGGCGCGTAGTCTAGGTAGAGCTGCATCGGTGCCGTAGGTAGAGCAACACATAGAGAAGCTACCGGTGAGGCCCAACAATTTTTAATACGCGCTATCGCTACGGAATTAACAGGGATAATGTTGGGTTTCACTTCGTTCAACCCAACCTACCAAAATTTTTAGGCAGTATTTAGCAGCGCAGTTTACGCTGCATTAACTGCGATAAAACCATAGTCAGAATTTAGCGCTCACATCAAACTGGTATATATCCACACCTAAATCGTTTCCATCAACGGCCTCAGAGCTTAACCATTTGAACTGAAAGACGGTGTTATCGCTAAAGCCGTATTTAGCCTTTACAATAAAGCCTTTTCCATCTGTACCGCCTAGGTGAAAATCAGAATCGGTAAAGGCGTCCAGTGTTGCATCTCGCTCAAGATTTTTGAAAAATAGGGAACCCTGCCACTGCCCTCGCTGTGTCACGGCGGGCCACCCAAACGTAACACCGGCCTGCACTCCAAGCTCTCTTTCTTCAACCCTGTTATCGGCAGTATTAAACACTGAGGCAGCACCGCCTGCTCTTTTATCCATTTCGCCTTTGTCTAAGCCGATATTTTCCACCACGTCCAAGGTTAGTATGACATGATGAGGAGAAAATTCCGCGATGTCATAAATCATGGTGGCGTTGATTAGATGATAATCCGCCAACAATGCCAACAGATTTTCACTGCCATCCAGTTCGTTTTTGATATCAAATAGGGTATTCCCCTTTTGTACGAAATCTGGTGCTGTGTAATCTGTTTCAAAACCTTCGGGCTGGTTTATTTCCCCTGTTATATTTTCATAGTGGTAATACGCAATGGCGAAGGTGAGCTTATCTTGATCTAACCATTCGTAGTTAAACCCCAGCTGCAAGGCGTATAGCCATTTATCGTTTGGCTCTTGATCTATTTCATCAATAGGGAATAACCCTGCTATAACAAAGGGATCAAATTGAATATCCTCTTCTTCCCAATTATCATCATGCCGTAGCCAATAAGTACCCGCGAGCCCATCAAACTGGTAGTCACTGTCCCAAACCAAATCGGTGTGAACAAAGGGGTTTTGAAAGCGACCACCCACTACCTCATAATCACCTTCGAAGCGCTTATATTTCAAATTAGCGCGATCAAAACTGATGGCAAAACTTTCACCGTAATTTCCTAGAGTTTGGTTGGTGGAAACCGGGGCGCTACTTTTACCTGTAACCAATCTGGCTTGCGCTTCGATTCCTGATGTGACCTTTGCATTCATCCCTATACGCAAGCGAGTACGTAACCTTGTGCGGTCATCATTGATATTTATAAGGTCTTCGAGGAGGTTTGTGCTGAACCCCCCTCTATCATTAATAGCGTTAACATCTTTATAAGCGATGCGACTGCTTATATTGTTGTTTTTATCATCAAACAATATGCTTTCTGCTCTCAAGCGTATATCCCCACTCCATTTTATTTTGTGTGTCCAATGGGGCGTTGTACCGGGGACACCCCAGCGTTGCTTTTCAGCCTGAGACATCACATCGCCCACGACCTCTTCACGCAACTCCATGCGCACTTTTTCACGAATATCATCTCGGATATACTGGGGAACATAAGGCACGCGCACCACACCATCTTCAATCGCCGAAGCATCATCTTTTTTGGCCGTTTCAATGGTTTCCACTGCTGAGCCAAAATCATTCTGGGTTTGACTGCGTGCCTTATTTAAAATTTCAGCCAGTTTTTTTTCATCTATCAATTTTTGCTGAATAAGGATATTGATAATATCTTCTGTACTTACCGCCGGTATTTTTTCTACTCGCGGATTACTATTTGTGTTTTTTTCTGTATCCAAGGGTTCGGCATTCACATTCATTGCAGCCAAACCAAACATTACGTAGGTCAACAGTTGCCTGTACTTCATTGGTATTTCCTAGGTTTATAACTCTGATTGAATTCTTAGTTTGATGGGCTGTGGCATTTCCATGGGAGGGCTCGAGTCGAACGGTTCTAAACTTGCCAGCAAGATCCTAAGACGCTTTTTGGTATCCTCGTCACCATCAAAGTCTGAAAACTGAAAGCGCTCGATGCTTCCACTTTGTCCCACCCATAGTTTTAATACCGCCTGATAACCTTGGTAACGCAGCGCTTCATCCGCAGCAATCACATCGGTAATTTCGGCCTGTACAACTGCGCTGTACGCACTGCCACCACCTAATAAACCTCGGCCACCTTTGCGCGCCACTAATCCAAAGCCGTCGCTACCGGCTGAGCCGTCTCCATCAATGCCTAAATCTTCACCCGCCAGGTTTTCTAGAGAATCTTCCGGCATGGCTTCGTCAATTTGTTCCTCTACCACCTCTTCTTCTATCTCTGTTTCGGGCTCAGGTTCTTGCTCCTGAGGTGGTGGCGGAGGCGGAGGGGGCGGAATAATCAGAGTGACTTGTTGCACCACTTTTTTAGGCGGCGGCTGGTCTTCTAATATATAGTTTTTTATCAAAAATCCTAAAAGTACTGCGAAGAAGGTCACACCCAACGCAATAAGCAGAGGTAGGCGTTTCGCCAATGTTGTTTGTGTTGACATTTCGCTTACTTAACCAGCTTTTTAGTCACTAGACCAATTTGGGTAATTTCTAGCCGACCCATTAAGTCCAGCACATCTACCACACGCTGGTACTGAATGGCGGAATCCGCTTTTATTACCACCGGTAATTCTGGATCAACGGCTTTGTACTGTTGCAACAAAGATTCCAGCTCCTGGAGGCTGACGGGGTAGGTGTCTAAATAGAGAGTGCCATCTTCTATAATGGTCACCGCTTTGGTTTTCGGTTTAGCAAGACTTGGGGCTGCGCTGGCCTTTGGTAAATTTACCGTTATGCCCTGCACGGTGGCGGTGGTCATTATGATAAAAATAATAAGCAACACGTAGGAAAGATCTAACATGGGTGTCACGTTAATATCATCGTACACATCGTTTTCGTCGAGTCCGATCATGGTGTTAGTCTCTTTTTATTCGCCGTAGGTTTCCGCAATTCGCGTAATAAGTTCGTCATTAAATACACGCATATCGACAATGGCTTCTTTTATTTTTGACGCCAGCCAGTTGTATCCGAATAACGCGGGTATCGCCACAAACAAACCGGCCACGGTGGTTAACAATGCGGCCGCAACACCGGGCGCGATGGCAGCAACGTTAACATCACCTGTTGCGGCAATCGCAGCAAAGGTAATCATTACGCCCACTACGGTTCCCAATAAGCCTAGAAAAGGTCCGCCGCTTATTGCGATGGTTAAAAGCACCATTTGGCTATTCATTTTTTGCGCTTCTCGCATCATTTGTGCGTCCAGTGCGGCTTTCACTGCATCAACTGCGGATGGTGTTAATGCAGCTGCCTGCGCGCCAGCACTTTTACCCATTCGTTGATGCACTTCTTGAATCGAACGATGATAAAGATGATAAACAGGGGAACTTTGAAAATGATCATGACCACCAAAAATTGCCTGGGAAATTGGCGTTTGTGCCATCGTGCTTTCCTCTTTACTTTCTTCATGGTCAAGCATGGCGAGGTTGTCGCCGCTTAAGGATTTGAATTGATCCATAAAGGCCGCGTTGTCTTTGCTGACGTGACCTAGATACAGTGTCTTTCCAATCATCACCATCCAGCTGATTAGGCCCATAATTGCGCACAAAATAATAATGGCCCAACCCGACTCTTCTGTACTGCGGAAAATCACACTAAAAAAACCGTTGGAGCTTCCTGCCGCACCCAGTTGTTCGCCGGTTTGAACAGCAAGTAACTTGTCTCCGTGGCCTTGCTGTAGTGCGGCCAATTTAATCCAGTCTGCAGAGCGCGCGGTTTTGGAAATTCGAACTTCATCCATTTCCCCGACAAAGCCCTGGTTGCCAGCCTGATTTGCGCCGATATAAATATCGCCAGCACTTTCCACCAAACTTAATGGCACTGTCATCACTGAATTACCATTTAAATAAACGCTTAGCTCGCTTGCTTTAAATGCCACGGCGATATGCTGCCATGTCACATCACTAAGCATGATCGAACGTGGTGTTTCAAATATGGAGCCGCCATTTACATATTTTGCATAGAGGGTATTACCATCTATTGCGACAATGGTTTCCGTAGCACCCGCTTTTCGGTGCATTAAATAATTATCTAATTGTGCTCCCTCCGGCTTAATCCAGGCAGAAAATGTAAAGCCACTTTCCGGTATCATTCGGGTAGAGGGGTTATCCTGCACAAGAATTCGCTGCTGCCCGTCGAAACGAGCACCCGATGCAATCAACGAGGCGGGATTCAGGCTTGATGTATTTTCAACAATCAAATTTGTGTAAGCGGTTTTATCGACTACCGAGCTATCGCTTGCTTGAAAATGAAATGCCAGCGCTTCGTTCGCGTCAAACGTGCCCGCCACATCGGCGCTGCTTACCGCCTCGCTGTTGCCATAATAGAACCACACTTTTTCGGTGCTAAGATTTCCATTGATAACGGGAACCTTCACCCAAACAAACAGCATCTGGTTGACCAGATCGAAAAGTTCAACGTGATGCTTTAAAGGCGTGCTATCATCCATCGCCATAAATCGGAGATCGCTTAAATCTTCTTTAATCAGAAAGAAATCTTCGAAATTACCAGAGTGTAATCTCAACAGCACCGACACCTCTGATTCACTGCCTTGTATCGCGACCCCCGATTGCGAGGTATCCAAAGCCACGGCACGACGATAAGGCCAAGCCTCATTCCACCATGCTGAAGCAATGGCCGGATAAAGTGCCAATAAAAAAATACACCCTCTTAAAAAGGCTTGACTCACGGTAACCCCCAATTAATCGCCTAATCCAATAATTTCGACTGTTAAAAATGCCGCTTGCTGTTGACTTGATTCATCCGCAGCCCCCGAAACGTTCTCTGTCGCAGCATCCGTACTGCTACTGGCCAGGCTGCCCAGACCAGCCATGCCTGCGGAAACACCCGTATCCGTTGGAACCCCCACTGACACACCACCAACATCGACATTGTCCGCATTTAGTAGCTCACCACCTATCTGAAGGTTGCCCTCAACACGTATACCGGCCTCGCCAGCATCCACCACACCTCGCGGCGCAAAAAGGAATACATCTCCCGGCTCGACCCCTGGCTGCGTAAAACCTCCAATACCCGATCCATCAATCGCAGCAGAAAAAGTCACGTTTATTTCGCCGCCTTCGTTAACCGTAATTAATGGTGGCGGCAGCGACTGGGTGCTACGCGCACCTTTACCCGCATCGATATCACCGTTGGATGACCACAGCATGACATCCCCGCCATTAAGGGCGAATATTCGGGATAGATTTACTTCAATACTGCCTTCCGAAAACGCCAATATGGAGCCTGTTGTTTTGGTGAAAATACCCAGCCCAGCTGCTTCCCTTCTAATCAAATTGGATGTTAAACCCACGTCCACGCCACCACCGGGGGTAAAGATATTGACGTCACCCCCGTCTTCGGTTTGCAGGGTGCTGAACACCAAAGAAATGTCTCCGCTCCAAGGGCCTGTTTTATCGGTAGAGCCGGGGAAGAGTGAATCAACCAGTACGTAAGCAGGGTCATAGGCGCTCGCGCCATCCGTGCTTGCAATGGCTTTTTCACCGGCATTTTTTAGCTCTTCAAGGAAGTGGTCGTAAAGCTGCAAATCCCTTGGCTTTTCATCTGAATAACTTAAGGGATAAAGCGAAGCAAATTGCTCAAAGTTGGGCTCACTGGATATACCCGCTAACACATAAAGATCTGCGCCGTCATCTGCCAGGAATGTGTTTTTTGTATCCCCCAGAGTACGAATGCCATCTGAGGCACCAAGGTTAATGTTTCTACCGGCTTGAACCATTAGCACACCAAGGCCCTCTAGAGATATACCGCCGGGTGATGAGATTGGCAGAGATCCGGTGCTCGGGTCTCTCTCTGTTGGAATATTAATATCGCGGCCCGCGATAACTCTAGATACATGCGCGTTGTCATTATGGAGAAGATTAAACTTTGGGGTCAGTATGTCCCTACCCGCTTCAATATAACTTTCTTTTTCAATCCCCAATTCCCACGCAGTTTTACTCACAATATCGCCTGAGTTTGCGATAATGAAACTTTTAAGGCCTGGATCGACTTCGAAAACACGGCCGATTTCATTGGTTCTTTCTTGTATTTCCTGCAAAAACGGCGGGCTAACTTTTTCACGCACCGGATCAGCGATACCCGGCAATCCACTGCTAGGAAGATGTTTCAAACTGCTAATTAATGTGGATGTTATCGTGCGATCACTGCCCGCGATGATGCTATTTTCTGCCAGTAATTTAATACTTGAATCCGCACCAGGCATCACGAAGAAACTCTGCTCTATAACAATATCTGAATTAAAGGATGTGGCTGAAATATTTTCAGGCAACAAGGCATAAAAAGCCCAGGGTGAAAGTGACTCAGCGTGGAGTTTATCGCCGAATAGTAACGCGACAGGTGAATTGGCCTCTTGGTCATAGGTATTTAAATATATATTCCCTGCCGTTGATTTCAGGCTCAGTGAATTTGTTGCGCCTTGATCAATCCAATAGGCCTGCTGATTATCTAAACGCTGATGGTGAACCTGAGAAACCGGCGTCAGAAACTCGCTAACAGTACCGCTTAACTCTATATCTCCACCCGCATTTAGCTCGACCTCCGTATTACCATAGGTGATTAAAGTGGCGACATCACTGCCTTCACTTATACCAATGTTATCTCGCGCATTTATCGAAAGCCGTCCGTCTGACACTAAATAAGAGCTTGTATTGATACTGCCGTCAGCATCTACGGAAACATCTCCACCGCCGGTTGGATAAACCATCGTTCCTTGCCCTGTTGGCTTCGCGACAGTAGGAGCTGCCAGCAATAGATTTTCAACATTGCCACCTGCTTCCACATTTATATTACCGCCGCCCAAGGTTCCTACCCCCGTATCAAAGTGCTCGTAGTCAATACCCCAAGCAGTGATGTTTTCAAAACGTGGTGTACCGCCGGTAATGACATCAAATTGAAACTCATCATTCGCGCGATAACGCCACTCGGTGTCCAGCTTATCAATCCCATTTCCAACAATATCATTTTGAGCGGATAGGTAAATATCGCCTCCACCTTCGCCAAAAAATACAGCTCGTAAAGCGCCAAAATCAGTTCCTGCTGTATAGAGCTCTAATATTTCTGTGTAATTGAGAGCACCACTATCAGGATAGGGAGACAACGCGAAATTCTCGTCATAGCCATAAAAGGAACTGGGGTCAAAAAAACTCTGTGCATGACCAATAGACTTAATACTCGCACCATCCCCCAACAGAATATCGCCGCTAGAATAAATGCTGATACCACCACTACCCGTTACGACGCTGACGCCATCCAGTAAGACCGTATCCTGGCTTAGTAATGATTGATGCCGATAATCTGACGAGCTAATATCGGCACCAGACACCAGAGAAAAAGACCAAGATTCATCCGCTACAGGGCTCATTTGTGAGATAAACGGCGAAACAAATATTTGTGGTGTAATGAAATGCACGCCCGCATAAAGGTTCTTATTAACACTCACGTTATTCGCACTTCTTAGCCAAAGTTCAGCCGGAGTCTGAGCACCACCAAACCTTAGTTTGCTGACATTAATATCTTCATCCACCCCCATCTCACTCGATGAATACATCTCAATCACTGGGCGCAAACTAATTCCGGCTTTATTTTGGGATCCATTTTGATAAATCAAACTACCCAAACGATCCCTAAGGTTTTCCTCTGCCAAGAACAGGGTATTAAATCCCGCGCTTGCGACCTCAATATCACTCTGTGTAATCGACGCATCTTCTACTCTTAGGTACGGAGACACCTCAACAAACTCAGCGCCAAAGACATCTACCTCTCCGCTTATTTTTACATCGGCTTTATCATCACTTAAAGCTGAAATAAAACGTACTTGGCCAGCTTTACCCGCACCCGAAGGCGACACATCTATTCGAGCACGCTGATTTGAACCCGTACTTTCGCTTTCGAATTTTATTCCATCGGTACCGGTCGTTCTTTGATTCTGAAATACAACACTGCCTCCGTCGCCATTTACAGACAGGGACTTTGCCTCAAGGCTTGCGCTTTCGCCAAGAAAAATAGTTTGTGCGGAGGCAAGGTTTATTTTTCCGCCATTAGAGCCTGAGGCGTTTAACTCACCCCTTATTTTTATATCACCCTGTTCCGCCACCAGATTTATATCGTGGGAGCGTAAACTATTTTCCTCACTGACCAGCACATCCCCTTCGGCAAGGTGCAAAGACAAGCGGCCATTAAAACCATGTTGCGATAAACCTAACAAAAAGTTGCTATCAGCGTCCAAATTTTTCAACTCGGCAATTACTTCGCCGCTTTGGTTGTTAAAGCGATCCGCTAAAATTTCACCCTGTAAATTCGCACTACCCGAGCTTGCTTTTAAAGTTAAGACACCCGCACTTGAAGTGTCAGACACATTGGATAAATTCAGCTGTGATAAAGAATGAGAAGACAAGTTGCCGAATTTGGAAAACAAACTAATCGCGCCAGCATCGGTATATTCGCTTACCGGCTCAAGGGTGCCAAATATTCTCTCGATACCTGACACATCTATTTGGCCGGTTTCACCGAGTGTAATATCTTGCTCTGCCGATGCGCTGATATACCCAGAGTTCGCCCTGATTAAACTGTTAATAAAAATATCGTTAGCTTCAATATCAATACTGCCCCCTAAACCCGAAACAGTATTGGCAGCGGATGCATTCGCCGACGTTTTATTCAAGGCAAAGCGACCACCACTTTTTATATCTAAGTAATTGCCCGCACTCACCGTTAACTCATCCGTCTCAAGCGTCAGGTCACCACCCACGTTCAGACTGAAATCACCATCAGAAACAATGCGCGATATTTGCTCGCCTGGTGCTGCGGAAGGCGCATTATTTTCACCCAGAAAAACCGATGCAAAACCGTGAATAGAAACATTCGGCGTTTCGCTGCCTTGCAACAGGACATTTTGACTACGCAGACTCAAACTCGTCGAGGCCGTTTCACCGCTATAAGGAGCAGGAGAGTTTTCACTGCTGTTGGCGAGGATTAATGCCTTTTCGCCCGTAAACGTTGCCTGCACACCTTCACCCACGCCAACAATTTGGGGGGCGTCTAATACGAATTGCTCAGCACTGAGATTCAAGTCACGGCCAATACTCAACACTGTTCGCGCTTTAAAGCGAATACTCGGTGCGGCAAGGCTTAGCAGTTGGGCGTCCGATAACACCAGCGCATCTTGCGGCGCCGAACCCTCGGAACCTAGCTGCAATGCTCCGGCGGTGAAATTCAACTCACCATTGGTGGCAAACTGGCCCGACAGCAGTGTGACGTGACTCGATTCCAGCGTGACACTCGCCTCACCAAACAAGCTGGCCGATTCTTCAATAGACAAATCACCGCTTTGGCCGTTAAAACCTTCTCGGACAACGTTCCAAGCCCCCCCGTCAGAAACCTGTAAAAATGCACCATCACCGGTGGTGCGTGCGATGCCGCCAGGGCCCACAGAACCAGTGCGGCTAGTAATAGATGCACCGTTAGAAACCAACACGCGCTGCTTTGCAGCCAGCAATATTTCCGGTTGCTCAAGCTTTACGCCATCGGCTACCACCACCTCATTGGCTGAAACATCCAAGGCCATGCCTTCCGCCGTGGCACGACGATCAGCACCCAACAGAATACTTTCTACCTCCAGTTTATTCAGATCAGAATCAAGCAGTTGTATTACGCCCTCGGTGCTGCTTTTGTTCGACACTACCTCAATAAAATCTGCACTGATATCAAGGCGGGCGCCAACACCTGATTCTGCCGTTGCCGCAAGCAGGTCACCCTCGAGAACAAGAGAAGTACCGGCAATTAAGGAAAGGTTTCCTGCATCTTGGCTAAGTGCCAAGCGACCAATATTGTCTGGCGTATCAAAAAATTGGGAAGCAAGAAAGTTATCGTACTGGCTTCGGGTATAAGCGACTTCGCCGGGCTCAATCACAAAGGGGCTCCACTGGGAGTCTCTTGCGCTACTTTGGGCAAAGGCAAATTGTCCAGCCACAATTTCAGCGCCATCTATACGCTTAGCCCGTTGCCCAGAGCTGATTGCGCCTAGTTCACCGGCAGGTGTAATAAGGTATGCACCGGGCAACATGGCGTAACGGGCGGGTAATACTGCATATTCCCCTGCGGCCAAACCTTCAGATTCATCCAGGTAAACGGTTCTGCCAACTTCGGGTAAACTACCGCCTGTGATTTGCGGGTCATAAATACCATAACGGCCAGATACCCCGTTGCCGTAATCCGGTAAAACAGCAAAACTATTTCCCGGATAGTTTGCTCCTAATACATCCATTGAGCCGCCGCGACCCTTGGTCCACTTATAGCCCAATAAATCTCCCCCGCCGGAAATATCGACGGTGGCACCGCTTGCGTAATTAATGGTGTTGGCCTCAAGCCGAATGGCTTTATCCTTCAGACTCTGAGCATCAATAAGATAAGGCGTGGTCTCTGCCGTTGACGCCGCAATCGAATAATGCCAAACACCATCATCGGTCACCTGACCAAATGGAACAACCTGGCCTTCACCAGATACACTTAGCAGGCTGCCGTCTAAGAGATTAATGCTTTGCGCATCATTGATATTAATCTCGCCGAAGGGTGCTTTAATGACACCGCCATGCTCCACCACATCGGCTTCAATATTTAACACAGACTGGGCGGATAACACCGGTGCTTGTTCGCCGCTCGCCGCCGTTCGAAAAACAGCACCTGATTCTGGCAGCTTAATGGTATAGCGCGTTGCTGTGGTGGGCACAATTTGACTGGCGCTTAAACTTACATCGCCATACGCAACCAGCTGCCCGCTGGGTAGATCCCGCTTACTGGCAGCAATTGCAGCGCCATCATTCGGAAGAGATTCTTCAGTGCGGCCAATTAAACGAATATCATTCCCGCTGAAAATACTGACAAGTTTTGCATCACTGAACTCGATTGCGCCGATTAAATCCACAAAACTTGCTCGCGCCGACAAGGTGCCACTTTCGGCATTCAGCAGAGATGTTTTATAGGCGGCTATTTGCTCAGGCAGCATCGTAGTGGTGCCGATTTGAAGGTAATTCGTTTCGATATTTACGGAATTATCGTTAACCAAAATACTGGGCGCATCGAGAATCAAGGCCTCACTCAAACGCAGAGTGTTTGCGGTTTCAAAACGAATATCTGCAACGGCGCTTGTGGTATTTTCCTTACCAATATTGTTAATGGCCCGCAGTGTCAAACGATCAAAACCACCCGATTCGATATCGGAGACATTCACGTAAGCTTTGCCCACATCTAAGTTATCCCGCTCGGTTAGCGCAGTGGAAATGCTGCCACTGCTCATAACCTCATCGAGGCGATTTTTCGTTTTCACAATATCCTGAATAACAATACTGCCAGAGGTATTTTGATCGGCGTAGGAGTTGATAATACCTGGGTTAACATTCCCACCAACAAGCCTTGGGTTTGCATTTAAGACCAGCTGTAGCGACCCTGCCCGAGCACCCTCACCCGCTGCTTTTTTGGCTTGTATAACACCATCAAAAATAATGCCTTCAGCCGCACGTAGATAAATATCGCCCGCATCTAGGGCAATATTTTCTGTGGCAGAATCAGTATCGCCAGTTGTTAAATAAGCATCGGGGTTCACCAAGGAAACATCAGCGCCGTTAGCACGCAAGTTGGCGCTCTGCGCGCCACCCTGCCCGAGGATATAACCGCGATTCGCCTCCAGCGCGATAGTGCCCGCATCAAAAAGCATATACTTATCGAAGGAGCCATCTTCGGGTAGCCCCTGCGCAATGGCAGACACATCAATCAGCGCGCTATTAAAGATGCGAATCGCCTGGCTATCGTCATGGCTTTGTTCGTCTCCAGCTTGATTCAAGGTGAAGCGCACATCGCCCCCCGGTGCTAATATGCTGCCCTTGAGGTTAATACTGTCATCCGAACTAAACGCTAAGGTGGATGCGGCCAACAACTGAATTTCAACAGCTTCACCTATATTGATGGTGCTGTTATCGTCGATTTTTGATTCGGTCGATCGAATATCCAAACCCACTGGCTTAGCGACACCACGATGCAACACTTCTTTATTGGCAAAGTCTGCTAGTAAAGCCCCGGTTTTAATTTCTAGAGGTGTTAATCCATTTTCGCCCACGCTCGCCAAAGGTGGCAGAAGATAATTTTCTGTTTCAAGCAATAGTGTTGATGGCAAACCCTCGCTGCCAGCAATCTCCACACCCGTTTGTTTTGCATTCAGCAAGTAGTTTTTAAACCCGCCCTTCTTAAATCGATCAAAGTCTAGTAATAAACGGCCAGACTCTGCACGCACCGTTTCTCTATCTAAAGCGCTTGCGCCGATTTGAAAACCTCGCGCGGTGAGAGATAGCGTTCCGCCATCCGACATAGAGAAACTGCTCAAGTGCGCATCCGGGTCGATCTTAAGTACGGCATCAGGGTTATTATCGAAATTACCGGCAGCCAGTGAAATATCTCCTCCTGCTCCACCGGTGATTTTTCCATTGCTGTCTAACTGTGCGCCGCCATCGGCGATAATGGTGGTATTTTTTTCAAGCAAAACCGAACCATTCGCACTCAATCTTACATTGCCTGCATCGATATTAATCGCGGCGTAATCGGTGATTAAACCAGGAGTTTTTACATCGTTTACCCACAAACCTGAAACATCTATTCTGGCACCCGATTTCATTTCAATTCGGCTGTCTGGAGAGGCATTACCTGTATTTTTTGGTGCTGCCTTTAATGTCACGCTACCGCCATAATTAGCAATACTACCGGCAACACTCAGCGTGTCGAAGCTGTGTAATTTTAGCGAACCACCACCATCCAAAATTAAGTTGACACTTTTGTCCACTTCAAGGTTTGCGTTCGATTTTATGGATAAGTTATCGACGGAGGCTGCTACCAGGTTGTCAGCAATAAATATCTGTGGGCTTTCATTGTCAGCAATTGGTTCTAACTGAGAGGCAAGTGATTTGCGAATTAATTCTTCATTCGCAATAACAATATTAGCAATACCACTTTCAGAAAGCTGAAAGTTTAGATTGAGCTCGCCACCATAGGGCTGATTAGTTTCAGCACGCTGATAGGGGCCAATATAGGTATCCGCAATCACACTGCCATTAAACTGGAAAGCGTCTTTTGCACCAACGGGGTTCGCAACAATATTTACCGAACCGGCATCTTTACCTTGACGGTAAGCCGCAACAAAAACACCTTCTCCACCCACTACAAAATTATCGAACTTTTCGATCACCTTCCAGGTTTCATTAAGGCGCTCACCTTGATTGAGAATCGCCTGATAATCACGCAGCGGGCTGGCTTTACTGATTGGGATTAACTCCCCATTCGAAACCAGCTTGGACTCAAAAATATAACCCGGCTTATAACTTATTGAGCCACCGGAAACGTCGATAACGGCATTGTTTTGCACCTGCATATCACCGGTGCTAAATAAATCGACCGAACCACCCGATGCCAGTCGCTCGTAAATACTGCGTTCAATTTTGTTGACTGCGCCGCTAATATCCGCAATAGCAATCTCTTCTGACTCGCGAATATCAACGTAAATTTTTTCTCCACTTAGAATCCCCTCTTTTTGCAATGGTGAATCACGTAATTCATTAGTCGCAACTTTTACTTCTAATTGATTGCGCGACATTTCAACAATGGCTTCATCACTGCCGGAAACATCTATAATTGCACCGTCTTCGATAATTAATGCTGTATTTTCATTGGCACTTTGTGCGTCGAACTCCTGTCCCTTACGTACATTAGGGGTAGCCAAAGCCGCTAACTGTATTTTTCCACCCGTAGCGGTAAGCCTTGCCTCCGACTTTACGTTGATCTCATTAGCCATAACATCAATATGTGAGATGCGCTGATCTTGGCCGCCAGGCGCTAATTTTTTTTCTGTTTTTTTATCGGGAATAACTTCCGTAATACTGCCTGAGCCAAAGGTAATGCTACCGGTTCTGCTTGGCGTCATATAAGCAAAACTACCCCCTTGGGTTGACAATTCCAATTTGTCATCCGCCGTTGCAGAACCCCAAAGGTATTTATCTTTCGACGACGGCGAGCTTACTTGCTCTCGATTAAAAGACACGGTATCTCGTGCTAATAAGCGAATACTGCCGTTCACCTCCACACTGGTAGTTGCTCGTAGTGTGCCCTCTTGATTGATTGCCATACCAAGAATGGAGATATTACCTCGCTCGGCAATGATCTCACCTCGGTTTGTCACATTACCGCCTTCGTTCACCTCTACAAAAAGGCCACGTAAATCAGGGTCGGTCGAGGCTGCAAGATACACCTCGTCTTTTGAGGCCGCCAAAATGGCTTGGCCGTCTGGCGTAGAAATCGAACCGTTATTAATTATCTCTGGCGCTACCAATAAAACCCGGCCGCCCTCGGTAATAATTTGCGCGCCTTTTTCTATTTCAATATTGTAGGGTTTACCATCTTCATCGACCAAAACCCCATCAGTAAAAAATGCAGGCTTTTGTTGCTGTATGGACTGAACGAGGCCATTATCCGCAAGCATTTCCTCATCAATATTCAGCACCGATGCGACCAGCGAGCCGACATTTACCATCGCGCCATTGCCAAATAAAAACCCGTTCTGGTTAATTAAATAGAGATTGCCGTTTGCTTTGAGCTGGCCTGCAATTTTTGAAATAGAGTTTTGGTGAATATAATTCAGCGCGGTGGAGCTTTCGCTTGGCTGCTGAAAGGTAACGCTATCTCCAGCGCCGATATTAAAACTGTCCCAATTATAGGTGTTAAATTTATCTGGCTGAACCAAACGCATGGCTTGCTGCCCTGCTGAACCAGTCACATCAATGTGTGTTTTACCGCCATCATTAGTGCTGAAATTAGCGCTGGGCACCGGTACTTCCGCTACCGTAAGAGCAGGATATAGGGCCAACTGAGGCAGCCAAAGTAACAAAACAATCTTTTGCAAGAGTTTGTGAGACATGGAAATAACCGGGTTAATAAAACAATGTGCAAGCGCTAAAATTGACCTAAAACACCCTGTAGGTTGGGTAGAACGAAGTGAAACCCAACAATTTTTACAGCATTAACTTTTAAGGTTGGCGCCATGGTGAAATGCGTCATGTTGGGTTTCACTTCGCTCTACCCATTAACCTACAAGATACTTGGACTGTACAGAGACCGGCATTCTCCCAGAGGTGTGTTAAAACCTTATGAACAATTAACGGATAATCGCCTATAAAAAAATCAGTTTTATGAACTAAAATTCATATTTAAGGGAGGCATGTACCTTGACGTCACCTTGATCAATATCAGCACTTTCTCTAAGCGCCACTCCGGCATAGGTTTCTAAAGCCAGCTTTTTACGCAATGCCCTTAATGTCAGGCCCAGGCCGGTACTAGCCAGACCATACTCCTTATCGCCAAAAAAGTTATTGCCGCTTGCATCGGTTTTTATCTCATCTTTTACCCGCAAATAAGCACCATCCACAAAGGCATGAAGACGCAACTGGTTCACCGTTTTTGGTAAGCGTTTATGGAGAGACGGCCCACTGAGCTGCACAGAAGCCGTCACACCTTCATCCCCAACTTGCTCGGACTCATAATACGCCCGCACCGACTCATGCCCACCGGCACTAAATTGCTCGTTACTGATTAATGAGGAATCCGCTACTTGTATTTTTGTTTTGCCAGCCAATAACCAGTCATTAGAAAAACGTTTTTCGCTTTTTAATTTCGCCTGCACATGAATAAAATTCGACTTCGCCCTAAAGCGTTTTTGTGTAAACGCAAGTTGGCCATCGGCACCGGGGAAATTTCTAATACCAAAGCTCACCCCAACACCTAAAGAAGAGGTCACACCGGGGCTTAGCATTGTCGCGTTATACAAACCCGTAAAGGAGCCATAGGCAATAGGCCGGCTCAAACCGCCATCGGAGCCAAGCACCGAAATAGTTTCATTAAAATCTTTATAGTCAACCCCTGTTGAAACAGAATGCAAGTAAGAACGGGTTGACACCAATGGCAGCACATAACGCACGCCAAAGATATTACCATTACCGATTACAACACTATCTCCCACGGCGGCAATTTCACTGTCGGACTTTACCGCATACAACGCTAGCTTCGCTGCATCATCAAATACTGGCAATACGTAGGTGGTGGCCAAAACACGCACCTCGTTCGTATCCTCCGGGGTAGTTTGTGTTTGCAATGACCAGTTGTGGTTTTTTAGCCACAGGTTATCGTAACCAAGAGAAAGACTCAGGCGTGTATCCGTGGTATTGCGGGTGGAGAAATTATTTAACTCTAAATTGCTATTGAGGGGGAATTTATCGCGCACCCGTAAATCCACCTCGATGGTGCCAGGGCTTCGGCCTTGCTTAAAAATAGGCGTAACACGCAAATTGGAGGTTTTTCGGTTCAGCTTATTAATATCCTGCTGAAAACTGCTAATGTGTACCGACTGCCCCTTTTGCACTGAAGGCACCAGGGCTTTAATTTCTCGCAAGGAAAAATAACGGGAACCCGATACACGCAAGCGTGACACTTTTCCCTCCACCACATCTAGACGCACAATCCCTTGATTTACATCCTGAGGTGGCGGCACCACATCCACCGCTGGATAACCGGATTTTCTATATAAGGCTTTTAGCGCATCCACCGCCGAATAAACATCCTCGATGGTTTTATTCTTACCGAGATAAGGATAAAGCGTTAGTTCGATATCTTTTGTATCCAGCAGGGTCGAGCCTTTAATACGATATTCCCATATGGAAAATTTGGGCGCAGGAGGTTTTTCAGATTTTTGCTTGGGTTGATCTATTTCATTGCCATGCGTGACCTCTGCAGCGTGAGCGGCAAGGCCCACAAAAACCAAGGCGATCATGCAGAGAACAAATAAAGAATGACGGGAAAAACAACTACGTGTTTTGAATAAAACAGCCATAAAACGGCACAGCCACAAAAAAATAGAGGGAAGCTCATATTGCAAAGTCAAAAAGCGGGCAAATACTCTCACCTGCTTGTTAACTATTTATGAAGCTGAATCGGTGGGAATAATTGAAAGCAAAAAAACCGGCCCCATTGCAGGGCCGGCCTGGCAACATTTTCAAACAATAAGGCGCTTAGTTAAAATCAACCGTGCCCACTGCTTTTTGAACGTTACATGTTTTACCACCGCGAGAGTATTGCATAACAGGAAGGTTCGCATTAAAGGGGCTTGCAACACCGCTTCCAGACAAACCTAGGTAACCGGTGGCGCCGATATTTTGGCTCACTTTGTCGTTCAGAGCGTCCAGCACTGCTGGCTTACCCGCTTCAACACGAATCGCGTTGAGGATAGTCAGCATATCACCGGAAGGTGCAGGCACGCCGTTAACCGTGGTGTTTCTCCACTGAATGGTAGTGGCCGCCCAATCGAAGTAGTTACCTGTGGCAACGTTCTTAAGGGTAGGTTCTTCGCCATTGATTTTGATATAACTCCACTCGGTGGAATCTTTTTCCATGGACTGTACACCAACCGCCCAGCGATTCGCAGCCTGCAGCTGATCCAGACATTCAGTGACATCACCCGAGCCGCTGTTTTCGTGAACAATGGCCGTACCGGCAGAGGTGGCCGTTGTTGTGGCGTAACCAGGCGCACAGAAAGGTAAGGCTGGGTTCGCACTCCCTTTCGTATCGGTACAAGTTGTGTTGTCTACGGCGGGCAGCTCCGCATCTCCTGCACATGGTACATTAAGGAAGTTAGCGTTTAGCTGGGCCTGAGTCCCTGAGCCATTTACGCGACGGCAAATTGTTACCCGCGCATCCGCTGGGGCAGAAATACCCGCTGTCGCCGTTAAAGCCACACCACCGTATTGCACGTCACTCCACTCATTAATCGTACCCTTCATCAAAGCCGCCACCTGCTCTTTGGTTAACGAAGGCATATTTGCGATGATGTCCGCTTCTGTTGCCGTTTCGCTGGTGCCTTCAATAACTGCATCGCCATCCAAATCTTCATTCAGGCCTTGGGCCTTCTGTAACGCACCATAAAGCGCATTAGTCACCGGGACACCAAAGGTTAAGGCTGCAATAGGCTGCACATCTAGTTGGCCACTAAGCGTAGTAGTCATTTCACCCTTACCAGCCGCTACGTTAACACCTGTAAACAAGCCTGGCTCTTCATCAGAAATACCCGCATCAGAAGTTGTGGGTTCTGTTACGTTTTTATCGCACTTATAAATACCGGGGGATTCCTCGCCACAGTTAGCACCCAGCTGCATTTGTTCAACCGTTGGGTCAGCCGAGGCAACGGGAACCGTTCCCCAAAATGAACCACCGCTAGAACGCTTGCGGAATAATACATTTTGATCAGGCGATATACCTGCAGTGGCGCCCATGGTGCAAAAGTAAGCAGCAAAAGATTTGCCTGGTAACTTGGCAGAGCTAGTACCACAATCCTGACCGTTTACGGCAGCAGAATCATCCACACAACGATCAGTAAACACAGTCAAAGAATCACCTTCACACAAGGTAGCAAAAACATCTTTGAGCGCTTTATCGGAAGCAGTTGCCCCTGATACGTTAATAGTCAAATCAACCGGGTCGGCCAAAGTCAGTGGGGCAGCAGATACAGAACCGGCAGCCGCTAGAGTTGCCAGTGTGACACCAGCACATAGCATTTTTAAAGACGCATTCATTTTACTCTCCAAATTTTAATTTAGTTAAAAAACGATTAAGCGAACCGAAAGCCAATTATTAAAAATCAGCCCCGGCTTTCTATTTAGTTAGCCTTTAATAGCTAAGCGTTTTTACGACGTGAAACTGCACCAAGACCAAGCAGGCCAGAAGCGAACAACCATACGGCAGCGGGAAGAGGCACAGCAGCAGAGGCGTAAGTAATAGAATTACCGCTTAAATCCAGAGTCCACTGACCGGCCGCTTTAAGATCCTGAGCTGGCAATAAACCCACATTGGCATCCGCCGCTTCCATGCCCTTAGTGAAAGCCCAGAAATACAAGGACTCTTCGCTTGTAGCGGAGGTGTCAAATGCTGAAGACGTCAAAATATTGCGGCCCCATACTTGCTTATCACCGGCATAAGGGGTAGTGGTCGCATCACCAAAATAGGCATTATTATCCGCAAAGGTTGAAGCGTTATCGCCCAGCTTGGTGGTTGTATTACCTTGAATTTTATTTATAGCAACATTCCACTCACCACCAGAAATCCTATCCAGACCAGGCGCCGCAGCATTGGTTGTTACCATAAGGCCATTAGAAAAACGCGCGGGCTCATTAAACTCATCAACGGTATTCAGGCCAGTGTTCAAAGAGACCAATGAATAACGCACATCACCCACTGCAGATTCGGCAAAAGTACTTCCAAACAATGGGTCCAGCGTTTCGTTAAAGCTATAAGATGTGCTGTCTAAGTTATCCCAGAATTCTACGTAGCTACCACCCAAATCCTGAATAACAGAAACGCTGCGATTTTCATCCCAAGCCAATAACAGTATTTCACCACCACCTGTAAAACCATCTTCTTGAACACCGGCCAACCATTTTGCTTCAGCCACACCACTCAAACTTGCAAGGGCAACTGCTGCTACAAGTGCTTTTGCTTTAAAATTCATTTGTACTCTCCAGTTAAAGATTTTTATTTAAAATAACAAACCAACAGCAACATCCATTTGGAAATATAAATGCGTTTTTCACACTTCCAACGAAACTCTTATTTAGTGAGCTTGTCTCAAACAAACTCGAATGTCTTAACTCAGAAGACGAGGGAACTATAACGGAAAGGAAGGGCCGTATTTTTACGGTTTCGTGAAGGTTTTTTTAAAACTTATAAAGGCTTAGGTTCAATTTTTGTTCTATGTAAATAGAAAAAAATAGCCTTCTAGTTTTGACTTCTGGAAATTTTTCTATTATTTCCTACACTTAAAAATCACCCGGTAAAATTAATTATTTTTAACGAATATAACGTCATTTCAATGCAAGCAACTCGTAACACAAAACGATTACGTTATGGATATAAAAACATCTCAATAAGGGTTAATCTAAGTACCAACGACATCGTCGCGGGTAGCGTCAACCTTTTCCCCTTGAAAAAACCTGCCACAATACCCATAAGCACGCAGCGCACAAAAGCGGGGGCACACAATGGTCTTTTATGTTTTTGACCGAGGCATCAGGCAGGAGGAGTCACTTTCACGGCTGTTGAAAGAGCAACAAGCCAGAGAGGTGCAGGCCACTGCGCGAACTCGCAAGGTGGATAAAAAAACACGCCCTCACCCACAAACTGGTACTGGCGCTTCTGCTTATAAAGAGCCGCAAAAAGAAAAACCACGCCAGCCGGTTATTGTTGTTGCACAAGTTATGTCATCGCCAGTGACGATGATTTCAGACCGCGCACTGCTTCATGAGGTTTGGCAACTTTTCCAACGCCACTCTTTTCGTCACATTCCCATTAT
>Ga0209121_10000581_pt1 | contig 38412 bp, 32 predicted proteins | sample Cruoilmetagenom3_FD_187292 | JGI IMG/M metagenome (GOLD analysis project Ga0209121, IMG submission 187292) | Oil polluted marine microbial communities from Coal Oil Point, Santa Barbara, California, USA - Sample 3 (SPAdes) (version 2) | ecosystem: Environmental > Aquatic > Marine > Oil seeps ... | reverse complement strand
TTTGAGTTCTTTTCTTGACAAAATGCATTATCAGTGTAGAATAGTTTATGAGTCGAGTAATCGTAATTTCCATAGTTCAAAAGTGACGGACTTCGCAAACACGCGAGCCACTATATGAAATTACGCCTTTAATAAGTATAGTAAGGAGTAAAATAATGAATAAATATCCAGAACCCACCGTTGGAGCTGTAATATTTAACCCTGAAGGAAAGATTCTTTTATGTAAATCTCAAAAATGGAATAATAAATATGTGCTTCCCGGTGGACATATTGAACTGGGAGAAAAAATGGAAGATGCTTTGAGAAGAGAAATATTAGAAGAAACAGGACTGAATGTATATGATATAGAATTGATCGGTTTAGAAGAATGCATTTACAATAATTCATTTCATGAAAAGAAACATTTTATTTTTATAGATTATCAATGTAAAACAGATTCATATGATGTTATCTTAAATGAGGAATCACAGGAATATAGATGGGTTGACCTTGATGAAATCGAGAATTATAATTTAAATAGTTTTACAAAAAAATTATTGATGCAACTAAAAAACAAAAAAGAGTCAAAAAATAAAGTGGAAATACTTTATAAATATATTGAATAAAATAATTAAAGCATTGCGCAACTTCATATAACACATATCTACCTGCTGCCTGTCTGTCCATGCGGATCCGTAGGGACCAGTAGTCAAGTAACGATTTTTTAAAAAGTTCGTTTTTGCAGCGCAAATAACAGATGGGGTTTCCACGATCCACAACACCTCCTTTCTGATTTTTACCTTGACAAAACCGAGATTGTGCTATATAATTATCCCAAATTATGCGTTAAGAAACCATTCACCCCGTGAAATAATTTATTTCACAGGGCAGGGATTACACCTGCCTACCGGCAGGCAGGCAAGATTATCACCTACCTACCGCAGGCAGGCAAGATATTTGCAAATAAAGAACTTATGCACAGCATCCGTATGGACAATAATTAAATAAGAACCATCTTTTCACCCAAAAGGTGAAAACCCGCAATCTAAATAATTCTTATATGATCTGTGCTTATCCCTGCCTACCGGCAGACAGGCGTGGTTAATGCATATTCTGGAATTATACAACACAAAGCTTTAATTTTTATTAGCTCATGATTTAAGGAGATAAAATATGAATAATATAGAGATAATTGACACAAATGCAGAAAATATTCTTAAATACGGGGTTTGCGGGTACAAAAATATTAAGCGAGAAGGATACCCGGAAAAGATTGAGTGGCTAAAAGACCGCTTTCCGGAAGGTATGAAAATTAAAACATTGTACTCAGATAAGGATGGAACGCAGGGCATGATTGAATACATTCCAGGTGAATATTGCTGGAGACCGGTTGAAGCAAGTGGATACATGTTCATTCATTGTGTCTTTGTTGGTTCTAAAAGTGCTTATAAAGGAAAAGGTTATGCTTCGCTTTTAGTGGATGAATGTCTAAAAGATGCTAGAAAGGAAAATTTGCATGGGGTTGCTGTGATAACTCGTAAAGGCTCGTTTATGGCGGGTAAGGAATTATTCGTAAAAAACGGTTTTGAGGTTGTGGATAAAGCGCCACCTGATTTTGAGTTACTTGTGAAAAAATTCAACAAAAACGCACCCACACCCAAATTCAAAGGAGATTGGGAAAAAAGACTAAGTCAATATGGCAAAGGTCTAACGATAATTAGAGCAGACCAATGCCCTTACTCAGTAAAAAATGTTAGAGAAATGAGTGAAACTGCAGAGAAGATATACGGCATAAAGCCAAGTATAATAGACTTAAAAAATTGCAAGGAAGCCCAGAAAAGCCCATGCGCGTTTGGAACCTTCTGCATAGTATACAATGGAAAAGTGATTGCAGACCATCCAATAAGTAATAAAAGGTTCACGAACATTATGGGTAAAGAGGTAAAATAGCATGTTGGCTGAAAAAAGCCTTCTCGGCCTGGCATTAATCTCAATGTCACTCATGATGAATTCATGCGCGGGGACAATAAGGGCTTAATATCTGAATTGCAGACACTCCCGGTGCGAAACAGTTAACTCAATCAGGAAGTAAGAGGAAATATGAAATTAAGTTTTAAGGAAACGAAACCGGTAATGACCCAAACCCAGGCGGTACTTGAGGCATCCAGATGTCTTTTATGTGAGGATGCACCTTGTAATAAAGGTTGTCCGGCGGGGATCGATGTCAAAAAATTCATCAGGGCAATTAAGTTTGAAAATTTCCGCCACTCAATGGATTTGATTAAGGAAAATAATATCTTACCCGGGGTTTGCGGAATTGTTTGCCCCCGAGAGGTGTTGTGTGAAAAAGAATGCTCAAACACCGAACTCTCCACCCCAATAAAAATTGGAGATTTGCAGAGATTTGTGGCAGAGAAAGAATACACGGCAAAACACAAATTATCTCCCACAATCAAGAAAAATAAGACCAAGGTGGTGGTGATCGGTTCGGGACCTGCGGGACTTTCCTGTGCAGCAGAACTGGCAACACGCGGATTTGAGGTGACGATCTTTGAGAGGAGAGAAAGGTTGGGCGGTGTTTTGACCTATGGAATTCCCGCCTATCGACTTCCCAAAAGGGTAGTTAAACAGGAAATAAACTATATTAAGAAATTGGGGGTTAAAGCCAGGAAAGGGACAGTGGTTGATAGTCTCGACGATGTACTTAATTCGGGCTTTAGGGCGGTATTTATCGGGGTTGGATTGGGCAAACCGATGTTCTGTGGAATTCCAGGCGAGAAGTTGAAGGGAGTTGTGGAGGGGGTGAAATTCTTAGAAGAGGTAAATGAGAATCCCAAAAAAGTGGTGATTGGTGAAAGAGTAATTGTGATCGGTGGGGGGAGTGTGGCAATGGACTGCGCATGCTCTGCTTTAAGGGTTGGAGCAAGGCATGTCGATTTGGTCTGTCTGGAAGCCCCAAATGAGCTTCCCGCATTCAGGGAAGAGATAGAACGGGCGCAAAATGAGGGAATAAACATACATACAAGATTCATGCCCCTGAGAATCATCGGTAAGGACGGAAAGGTTGCCGGACTGAAGGCGATAAAGATCGATTGGAAAATCCCGGGAAGGTTTCTCCCGGACAACGCAGTTAAAATTAAGGGAAGCAACTTAACCCTGGTTGGAGATGCCGTAATTGAGGCAATTGGACAGGCACCAGAGCCCAGTTTGCTATTTAAAGGCTTGAAAACTCGCAGAGGATACCTGGTGGTGAATAAAGATATGATGACTTCAAAGAAGGGAGTATTTGCCGGTGGGGATATAATCATTTCGAAGGAGGAAAGAACCGTTGTTCAGTCAGTTGCCGAAGGTAAAAAGGCTGGTGAGGCGATCGCCGCCTATTTAAAAAATTCCAGTAAATTTAAATAGGTGAAGTCCCCATGGAGCCACAGATTTCACTGATTATACTGATTGTTATTACAGAGAAAGGCAAATTGGAATTTTTGAACTCTATGCATTCCTTTAAAATATGAAGAAGCTATGATTATAGAATTTGAAGAAGCGGGTATTGCCTTTCAAAACCAAGCTGAGCTTGAGGTTTATTACAAAGGAAGAAAACTTAACAAAAAATATAAAGCTGATTTCATTGTAGAAAAGAAAGTGCTTGTCGAACTGAAAGGAACACATGGATTGACCGAGATCGATGAGGCTCAGACGATTAACTATCTCAAAGCTACAGAATTGCAAGTGGGACTGATGCTTAATTTCGGTAGAAGCAGTTTAGAATGGAAACGGGTTGTTTATTGAGCTCACTGATTACACTGGTTATTTAATCGGAATCTGTGGAATCAGTGTAATCTGTGGCTTGAAATTAAATGGAAACATTGGAAAAAATGAAGGAAAATGAAGTATCATGGAATTGAATTGGGGGTAGATTTTTGTGGGCTTAAATTCCAAAACCCGTTTATCCTTGCTGCGGCACCCCCCACAGATGATCTGGATATGGTTAGAAGTGCATTTGAAGCCGGTTGGGCTGGTGCGGTCTTGAAGACAACATCTGTTGAAGGAACAATTGTTGACCTGGTTTATCCGATGATCTCATCTTTGGACTTCGAAGGTAAAAAATTGGTTGGCCTGGGAAATATCGATCTAATCTCCGAGCATCATATCGATGAAATAGAGAAAAGAGTGGGAATACTTAAAAGTGAATTTCCCAGTAAAATTGTGGGGGCATCAATTATGGGTACGAAAAAAGAGGATTGGCAATGTTTGGTACAGAGGTTAGAAAAGGCGGGTGTAGACCTTATAGAATGCTCATTTTCCTGTCCGCAGGGAAGTATGGGAGAGGAACCCGGGGCTATGCTTGCACAATCAATTCCGGCGACAGAAATGGTCACAGGATGGGTAAAGGAAGCAGCAAGGAGGGTACCCGTTATAATTAAGGTTACTCCCCAAGTTACAAATATCGTTGATGTGGCAGGGGCGGTAAAGAGGGGAGGGGCAGATGGAATCTGTGCCTCAAATACAATTCCGTCACTTATGGGGATTGATATCCATTCTCTTACACCTCACCCGGATGTGAGGGGAAAATCATCTTATAGTGGAATGAGCGGGGCAGCAATAAAGCCGATTACCTTAAGAACCATAGCGGAAATTTCCAAAGCGATTGATATACCGATCACCGGGACTGGTGGGCCCACAACATGGAAGGACGCGGTTGAATTCCTCCTCGTCGGGGCGACGACAGTTCAATTCGCAACTGCCGTCATGCGTTATGGTTATGACATAATTGAAGATTTAACAAGTGGTCTTGCCTTTTATATGGAAGAAAAGGGATTCAAAAGTGTGGTGGACATTATTGGAAAAAGCCTTCCCAATATCGTTACACACGGAGAATTGGAAAGAAAAACAGTTATCTCTAAAATTGATGAACAGTTATGCATAAAATGCGATGCCTGCTATATCACCTGTCGGGATGGAGGTCATCAGGCGATAAAATTAGAGAGAGAAGACAGACTTCCCGAGGTTGATGAAGAAAAATGTACGGGATGTGGATTGTGTGTGACCATCTGTCCGGTAGATGCCATTACACTGAAAGAAAAAATTGTGAAATGTAAAATGTAAAAAGGGTTAAAATGGGGATTTTGATTAAAAACGGAATTTTAATAACCCTGGGAGAAAAGAATCGGGTAATTGAGAACGGGGCTGTTCTAATTGAAGGGAATAAAATTAAAGATTTCGGTACCTCCGACGAGTTTAAAAAACCGACCAACGCAGAGGAAATCGATGCATCCGGTAAGATCATTATGCCTGGTTTTATCTGTACACACCATCATCTTTATTCCACATTCTCCAGGGGGATGAGGACTCCCAAAAAGCCGGCAAGAAATTTTTTGGAGATACTGGAGAAAATCTGGTGGAGGTTAGACAGAACTTTAACAGCTGAAGATATTTATTACAGCTCATTAATCCCCCTGATTGAATCTATAAAGAAGGGGACAACCACCATTTTTGACCATCACGAATCTCAATCATATCAAGTGGGAAGTCTGAATGAAATCCAGAAGGCGGTACGAGAGATGGGAATCCGCGCCTGTCTCTGTCTGGGGACTTCCGATAGATACGGAAAGGGCAAAGATGGGCTCGAAGAAAATGCGAGATTCCTGAAGAAAATAAAAAATGAAAAAGATAAAGGTTTGGCAACTGGAATGGTGGGATTGCACGCATCTTTCACTGTAAGCGATGAAACACTTGACAGGTCAGTTGAGATCGCTCAAAAATATAATTGTGGAATTCATCTGCATGTGGCAGAGGATAAATCAGATGAGGATGACAGCCTCAGAAAATACGCGTTGCGGATTGTGGAGAGATTAGAAAAGCACGGTGCCCTGGGGCAAAAATCTATTGCCGTCCATTGCGTAAATATTGATGAGAGAGAACGGGATATATTGAGAGAAACCAAAACAAATGTTGTGCATAATCCCGAGTCAAATATGAATAACGCGGTTGGCTGTGCCGATGTTCCCGGAATGATGCGCAAGGGAATTCTGATTGGTTTGGGTACCGATGGAATGTCCTCTGATATGTTATCCCAGATGAGAGCTGCTTGCCTAATTCTCCGCCATACCGCCCGTGACCTGAAAGTAGGATTTTCCGAGGCGGCAAAAATGCTCCTGGAAAATAATCCCGAAATAGGGGAGAGGGTCAACGGCTTTAAAATCGGACGAATTGAAAGGAACTACTTAGCTGATATAATCTTGTTAGATTATTTTCCCCCTACAGAGATCAATGAAGACAATTTTCTCGGCCACTTGGCTTTCGGCATGGTTAATTCCGTTGTCGACACCACAATTTGTAACGGAAAGATTTTAATGAGGAATAAGAAACTAATTGGAATAGATGAGGAGAGAATAACCCAGAAATCGAGGGAACTCGCCAGAAAATTATGGGAAAGATTAGACTATTAAGATGTGTAAGTTGTGGTAGAGAATATCTACCGGGAGAAGTCCAATACACCTGTCCCGATTGTGGAGACCTCCTGGGAACTCTCGATGTCGTATATGATTATGAGAGTATTAAAAGAAAATTTTCAAAGGATATTCTGAACGAAAACGGGGACTTTTCCCTCTGGCGATACCTTCCTATTTTACCCGTAGAAAGAACAGAGTACATCCAATCCCTTCACACCGGCTGGACGCCCCTAACGAGATTTTATCAACTGGAAACAACCCTCGGGCTCGGGCGATTGCATATAAAGGACGATACCAGAAATCCAACCGGCTCATTAAAGGACAGGGCAAGTTCAATTGCAATAGTGAGGGCATTGGAGGGGGGACATAAGGTGGTTACCGCTGCTTCCAGTGGAAACGCCGGCTGTTCTATGGCGGCATTTGCGGCATGCGCCGGTATAAAATCATACATATTTGTGCCAGACACCATTCCAAGGGCGAAACTCGCCCAACTTGTGATATTTGGCGCCAATGTAATCCTCGTAAAGGGAACCTATGATCAATCATTCGAACTATGCCTCGATGCATCTAAAAGATGGGGATGGTATAGCCGAAACACGGCGTATAATCCATACCTCGTTGAAGGCAAAAAGAGCGTGGCACTCGAAATATGCGAACAACTGAACTGGAAAATTCCGGATAAGATATTTGTACCGGTGGGCGATGGATGCATAATCAGCGGGGTATGGAAGGGTTTCTGCGATATGCATAAACTGGGATTTATTGACGGTTTGCCCTCTCTTGTGGGGGTACAGGCAGAGGGCAGCGCACCTCTTGTCGAGGCATTTGAGGAAGGTAGAAGCTCTGTAGAACCCATTATTCCTCATACTATAGCAGATAGTATAAAAGTAGGAAACCCAAGAGACCAGGTTAAGGCATTAAGGGCGATAAGGGAGTCAAGTGGTACCTTTATCTCCGTCTCTGACAAAGAGATTAAGGATGCGATAAATCTGCTTGCAGCATCAACCGGTATCTTCGCAGAACCTGCAGGGGCAACCGCACTGGCTGGACTTAGAAAGGCAGTGGGGGAGAGGCTGGTTGACCCGAACGAACGAATAGTCATACTGATCACCGGCACGGGATTAAAAGACATCGAAGCGGTTGATTTTGATATAGAAACCAAAACGATAGCGGTAGAACCTTCGATAGAAGATGTAGAAAGAAAACTCGGAATATTTAGAGAAAGGGAGCGACCATGAGATAGCCCCTCTCTGGTGGAGTTGATTTGAAGAACCCATCTCATATCCTGAGGTGGGTTTTTTAATTTGTAAAATCTTAACAGAATCTTAATATTTGTTTAATACTCTCTTAACAATTTCAGGGTATACTAAACTTGAATTTAATATTTGTTTTTTCATAGGGGGTGATATTATGGGGTAGGATGGAAAGAGATCTAAGGTATTGAGAGAAAGTTTGTGAACCCTGTGGATAGAAAGGAGGAGGAGATGGAAAAATGGAGAGTATTGATGAGCCTGCTCGGTGTCTTAATTGCAAGCTCTCTTTTGGCTGGTCTCAAAGGGGGTGAAAGTCAGATAAAGGCGTATTCCTGGTACAGATATACCTATGAGCAAGAAGATACTGATACAAAAAAGAATGAATTTGCTGTAAAAAGGGGCTATCTCAGATGGGAACATCAATTTACGGATAAAATAAAAAGCAGGGTAACCCTTGATTTTTTCTCATCGGATAAAGACCCACATGGAGCGGGGCTGAAGCTCAAGGACACCTATGTTGATTTAAAGTATCTCATCCCCGAGGGCAAGATTAAAGCAGGGTTGCAGAAGACCTATTTTGGACTCATCTATGACTGGGATTATCTCACTATTCAGAAGGCACTTGAGGATAAGGAGAAGCTCGTATCCAGCAGAGATTATGGAATCTCAATTGGCGGAAATATCCCAAATGGATTTGGTGAGTGGAATCTTGAGATAGTGAATGGAGAGGGCTACAAGAAAACAGGGGGTGATTTAAACACCGAGCTCGCATATCTCGGGAATATCAGGATAATACCGATACCGGGTATAACCGTAGGTGCTTCTGTCTTAAATGAGAATGCGAAGGAGAGTCCGTACGAGAAGAGACTGCCCACCGTCGGTATGGGTAGAGTTGCTTATGGCCCCATAGATGTGTGGTTAGAATATCTCTGGACAGACAGAGGAGATAAGGATAATCCAACAAACTCACAGGGATATATGGTCATGCCGATACTGAAGGATGTGCTCCCAAACCTCGATATTATTCCAAGATATGACCACTGGGACCCAAATACAGACGAAGAAGACGACGGTCCCACAAGATACATTCTGGGGTTTAACTACCATTTTGTGAAGGCCTCCAAAGGTAAACCCGGTGTAATGTTACAGTTGAATTTTGAACGGAAGCAAAAAGAAGAAGAGGATTCAAAACCCGAGAACCAGCTTCTGGCACAACTGCGGTGGGAATTCGCAACGGGTGCATTCTGAGCCCCAATAGAGACGGAGTGCATTAGCTTGCTAATGCAAAGACTAAATCTTTGATTTTTGATACCTGCCTACCGCCTGCCTGCCGGTAGGCAGGGCAGGCAGGTTTAATATAACAATGGGGGTGTTATGAAAAGGATCTGGATACTGGCGGTAATGCTTCTTGCGACATCAGTTTTTGCCTTCCAGTGGCCCTGGGCAAAGAAAAGAGAAGGACAGCTAACAATTCAAGGCTCCACAACTGTTCTTCCCATTGCACAGATGGCTGCGGAGGAATTCATAAAGAAGCATCCGAACGCAAATATCACGGTGCGCGGGGGAGGCTCGGGTACGGGTATAGCAGCACTTATAGATGGAACAACTGATATTGCAAACGCATCCAGGCCAATGAAAACAAAGGAGATGAAGACGGCGAGGAGCAAGGGAATAGACCCTTACCCCACGATAATAGCAAGAGATGGAATTGCAGTTGTTGTCCATTCTTCGAACCCTTTATCAAAGATGAGCCTGGACCAGATAAGGGCGATCTTCAGCGGAGATGTGAGCAGATGGAGTGATGTCGGAGGCAAAAATGAACCCATCGTAGTGATCTCAAGGGATGTCGCCTCTGGTACATTTGAGGTGTTCAAGAAACTTGTCCTAACAGGGGGAAAGGTGAGACAAGATGCCCTTATGCTTGCATCGAATATGGCAGTGGCAACCACAGTGGAAAAGACTCCGGGGGCAATTGGTTATGTCGGTCTCGGGTATATCTCGGAGAGAGTAAAGGCTGTATCAATAGACGGGGTTATACCCACAAAAGAGACCTCCGCATCCGGTGAATATCCACTGGCAAGACCGCTCTATATATATACCAATAGAGAACCGTCTGGTCTGGCGAAGAGTTTTATAGACTTCGTCCTCCGCCCCGAAGGCCAGGAAATAGTGGATAAGCAGGGTTTTGTACCGGTGAGATAATCAAGAATATCTATATTCAGAGAATTCTCCAGAACAATGTTCTGGAGAATTCTCTCTTCTGAGATAAATCTTCCAATCTGCGCATCTTCGCATATTTGCATATTCAAATATTCGAAGATGATATAGGGAGTTAATTATGGAAAAAGGACATAAGATTGGAGTCGTTTCCAAGAGCAGAAAGAAGGCAAAAACGAAGACGATAGCCCTTATTGCCCATGATGCAAAGAAGGTTGATATAGTGATGTTTGCCAATAAACATAAAGACAAACTTGCCCAATGCGAACTTATTGCAACGGGGGCAACGGGAAGAGCTATTAGGGAGAAACCGGGGCTTGAGGTGAAACAGATGCTTGGAGGTCCCGAGGGTGGCGACCTACAGATTGCCGGTCTTATTGCGAGCGGAGAGATTGACCTTGTGATTTTTTTGAGAGACCCACTTACTGCCCAACCTCATGACCCTGATATCTTTGCCCTTTTGAGGGCATGTGATGTCCATAATATCCCACTCGCAACGAATCTTGCCTCATCAGAGGCACTCATAGGGAGTTTGTTATGAGAGATAGCTGGTTACTCTGTGATTTTCATATACATAGTAATATGAGCGACGGAAGTCTACCCATTGAGGACGTAGTTGATATGTATGGTAGAGAGGGATTTGATGTTATCTCAATAACCGATCATATTCTGGATAGTCATACACTCAAAGAACGGGAGGAAAAGGGAGAATCTGTGTGTGCAGTAAGAGAAGATAAGTTCAAGGAATATATCAGTATCTTATGGCGCGAGGCAAGTCGTGCCTGGAATGAATACGAAATGCTACTGATCCCCGGAATAGAAATAACAAACAACTATAAAGGCTATCATATACTCGCAATAGACATCAAGGAATATATTGACCCAACCCTACCTGTGGAGGAAATAGTTAAAGAAATTCACAAACAGGAGGCAATTGTTATTGCCTGTCATCCACACTATGGGAAAAGAGAAGCGAGGCACCTCTATCAACATCTCTGGAGAAATAGAGAGAAATACGCCTATCTCTTCGACGCATGGGAAATTGCAAACAGAGACGATCTCTTTGATGCGGTTGGTCTGAAAAAGTTCAATTATGTGGCAAACTCAGACTTCCACGAACCAAGACATCTTTATTCCTGGAAATCGCTCATTTATTGTGATAAGAATGTTGAGGCGGTAAAATCCGCAATAAGGGAGAATAAAAATATAGCAATTTATCTCTTTAGAAAACAAGAAGACTGACAATGACGAAAGAAAAATTCATAAAGAGATTTTTTCTCTTTTTTGCCCTCCTTTCTATATTTTTTCTTGCGGGCATTTTATTCGTGCTCTTTAAGGAGGGTATATCTGCATTTGGTAAAATCAATTTAGGTGGTTTTCTTTTCGGAAGATCGTGGTATCCAACCCATACTCCTGGCGAATTCGGCATTCTCCCCCTCATTCTTGGATCTCTCCTTGTAACTGTGGGTGCCCTTGTCGTTGCCGTTCCACTGGGGATAGGTTCCGCCATCTACATATCTGAGGTGGCAAAACCCGGTGTTAGGGATGTGATAAAACCTCTACTTGAGATACTCGCTGGCATCCCATCCGTGGTCTATGGGTTCTTTGGTATGGTTGTCTTTGCTCCATTTATCCAGAGGATATTCGACATTCCAACCGGTCTCACTGCCTTTACAGCATCGGTTATTTTGGGGATAATGGCACTACCGACAATTGCAAGCATTGCTGAAGACGCGATCTCTTCCGTTCCCAAAAGTTACAAAGAGGCATCCCTCTCACTTGGTGCAACTGAATGGGAAACAATTGCAAGGGTGACCGTGCCTTCGGCAATGTCGGGAATATCGGCTGCGATAATCCTTGGAATGGGAAGAGCAATAGGAGAAACGATGACAGTACTTATGGTGGCAGGGGGAGCAGCCGTTATTCCTCATACATTCTTTCAACCCGTGAGAACGATGACCGCCACTATAGCGGCGGAGATGGGGGAAACGATGGTGGGAGGCATACACTACCAGTCTCTCTTTGCTATCGCCATAGTCCTTTTTTTGTTGACCCTGACATTCAACATAATCGCTGATCATATCTCTCATAGGTATAAAAAGAAGATGACAGGGTAAGAATACAAATCAAAACTATGAAGAAAAGAAAAATTGTACAGACCATAGGCTTTTCTCTATTATATCTTTCTGTATTTATCGCGATCTTTGCCCTATCTTCAATCCTCTACTTTGTCATCATAAAGGGAGCAGGGGTAATAAACTGGGAATTTCTTACCTCAATGCCAAAAGAGGGTATGACAAAAGGTGGAATAGTTCCCGCTATCCTTGGTACATTTTACCTCGCCACGGGCGCTATACTCTTCTCCCTTCCACTGGGCATTTTTGCCGCAATATACCTGTCTGAATATGCAAAACAGGGAAGACTTGTAAGGATTGTAAGACTTGGGATAAATAACCTTTCTGGCGTCCCCTCCATCGTGTTTGGACTTTTTGGTCTCGGTATCTTTGTAAAATTTTTCGGATTCGGTGTCTCAATCCTGTCGGGGGCTCTCACCCTTGGAATACTGATACTCCCAACAATTATACGGGCTTCAGAAGAGGCACTGCTTGCGATTCCAGAATCCTTCAGAGAGGCGTCACTTGCACTTGGAGCGACAAAATGGCAGACCATAAAGGGGGTTGTTCTCCCCAATGCCATCCCCGGGATAATGACGGGAGCAATTCTTGGTGTTGGCAGGGCTGCCGGAGAGACAGCCCCCATACTATTCACTGCTACGACATTCTTCTGCTCAAGACTTCCATCATCGATATTTGATGAAATCCAGGCACTTCCGTATCACATCTATGCTCTGATGACAGAGGGGACCCATTCGGAACTGCAAGTTCCCATTGCATACGGAACTACACTTGTTCTGATTTCGCTGGTTCTTCTAATAAATCTCTTGGCTATCATAATAAGATACAAGATGAGAAAGGGAAAAAAATGGTAAATAAGGATAAAATCACAACAGAAAATCTCAACCTCTGGTTCGGGAAGAACCATGTGCTTAAAGATATAAACATTGGAATAGAAGAGAACAAGATTACTGCCATCATAGGACCTTCTGGATGTGGGAAGTCGACATTCCTGAGGTGTCTGAACAGAATGAACGACTTAATAGATAACACAAAGATCACGGGAAAGGTCTCACTTGGTGGTGAGAATGTTTATAACAACAGAATGGATGTAGTAACCTTAAGAAGAAGAGTTGGAATGGTCTTCCAGAAACCAAACCCATTCCCAAAATCCATCTTTGAGAATGTCGCTTATCCCCTCAGAATTCAGGGAGTCAGAAACGGGATATCTGAAAGGGTGAGAAAGGCATTGAGTGCCGCAGCACTCTGGAACGAGGTAAAGGACAGATTAAATATTTCTGCATTATCTCTGTCCGGGGGACAGCAACAGAGACTCTGCATAGCAAGGGCACTTGTAACTGAGCCCGAGGTCATCCTTATGGACGAGCCATGTTCTGCTCTGGACCCAATAGCTACTGCAAAAATTGAGGAGCTCCTATTTACATTGAAGGAGCAATACACTATATGTATAGTGACTCACAATATGCAACAGGCGGCAAGGGTGTCTGAGTGTGCGGCATTCCTTCTTCTGGGAGAACTCATAGAATTTAATAATACGAACAAAATATTTACAAATCCCGCAGACAAAAGAACAGAAGATTATATCACAGGGAGGTTTGGATGAGACACTTTGACGAAGAGAAAGAACTATTAAGGAAAAGACTCCTCTCTATGACGGGAAAGGTGGAGGAGTCCATCAAGAAAGCTATAAAGTCACTCAGAGACAGAGATGAATCCATTGCAACAAAGGTGGTAAATGCCGACGCCGAAATAGATAGGGAGGAAGTAGATATAGAAGAAAAATGTATTGAACTCATTGCAAGATATCAACCTGAGGCAATAGACCTACGAACCATTATTGGACTGATTAAGATAAACAATGACCTTGAGCGAATCGGTGACCTCTCGGTAAATATTGCATGTGCATCGATAAGATTGTTGGAAAAGCCGCAACTAAAACCCATCGTTGGTCTATCCCAGATGACAGGGATAGTAACGGGTATGCTCGCAGACAGTATAAAGAGTTTTATTAATGGAGATGTGCAACTTGCAAGGTCTGTATGCGTAAGAGATAATGAGGCAGACGAAATGAGAAATCATCTCATAAGAGAACTTCTAACTTACATGATGGAAGATCCAAAGACAATTTCCAGATGTATGGACCTCGCACTTATTGCAAGAAATCTGGAGAGAATAGGAGACCTTTCAACCAACATATCCGAGGATGTAATATACATAAATGAGGCAGTCATAATCAGACATCACAGAGCCCTCTGAAAGCCTTAAATTTAATGTTTGACATTTGTTCGATTTTGTGTTATAATCATTAAAGGGAACTGACCACGGAATCTCACAGAGAAACAGGGATTAAAATCTTTCTCTGGATATGTCCCTGCCGGCAGGTAGGCGTGCTTTTCCGTGGTAAATCACCATCCAATTACTCAATACCCTCCAATATGGCAAAGGGAGATATACTTATCGTAGATGACGAAGCTGACATCGTAAAGGTCATTCAGTATAACCTCGAAAAGGAGGGATACAAGACAATTCCTGCCTTTTCGGGTGAAGACGCCGTTGAGCTCTCACAGAAACACCTTCCAGCCCTTATAATCCTCGACCTTATGCTTCCCGGAATGGATGGTATGGAGGTATGTAGAATCCTCAGGAGAGATGAGGAAACAAGAGACATACCTATAATCATGCTCACCGCAAAGGGGGAGGAGGTAGATATCGTCTCGGGTCTTGAAATTGGCGCAGACGATTATATCACAAAGCCATTCAAGATAAAGGAACTTATTGCGAGAGTAAAGGCAGTCTTGCGTCGGGGGGTAGTCCCCCAAAAAGAGAAAGTGTTAAAGGTAGAAGACCTCAAAATAGACCCTATAAGGTACGAGGTCACCCTGAGAGGAGAACCTCTCGCATTCACTATCAAAGAGTTCAAACTCCTCTTCTCTCTTGCCTCGAGTCCGGGAAGGGTGTTCACCAGAGACCAACTTTTGGATAGGATCTGGGGAGAAGCAATTGTCACCGATAGAACAATTGATGTCCATATAAAAAAGATTCGTGAAAAATTGGAAGATTTCGCAAAATATATTGAAACAGTAAGAGGGATAGGGTATAGATTCAAGGAGTACAGATGGTAAAACCAAGATTTACAACCAAAATTTTCCTCTCCTACATAATTATTGTTCTTTTGATCTCTATTTCTTTTGCAGTATTCTCCACGATAACTCTCAAGAAATACTATATAAAGAATATCGAGGAGCGACTCTCAATCAATACCACTCTCGTGGGGGAGCTTCTTCACAAAAAAACACCCTCATTAGACAGAGATATAAAGAAACTCGGCAGGAAGATAGGGGAGAGGATAACTATAATAGATAAAACGGGCAGGGTTCTTGCAGATTCCGAAAAAGACCCCTATTTTATGGAGAATCACGCATTGAGACCCGAAGTAAGAATGGCACTAAAAGAGGGAGTTGGAAAAAGTATAAGATTTTCGAGAACCCTCGGCGTAGATATGTTTTATCTTGCAATACCATCGGGCGATGGGAGAGTGGTGAGACTTTCAGTTCCACTCACAGAGATAAAGACCGCAATACATGGGTTACGTTGCATGTTCCTGTCCGTTATTTTCATATCCTGCATTTTCTTACTTCTCGTTGCATTCATAATATCCCGGACAATAGGAAGGCCTATCTCATCCATCGCTGAGACTGCTGAGGATATAGCAAGAGGAGATCTCAAAAAGAGGGTAAATGTTTCTTCTGAAGATGAGATAGGAAGACTTGCCATTTCTTTTAATAAAATGGCTGAGGAACTTGGCTCAAGGATAGACGCCATTACAAGAGAAAAAAATCTGCTTGAGACCGTTCTGCACGGGATTGCCGACGGTGTCTTTGTGACAGATAAAAATGGGAAGATGATACTCACCAATCCCGGTTTTGAGAGGATTTTTCCTAGAACAGTCGGCAGGTATTACTACGAAGTCATCAGAAACGATGAGATTAACTTCCTTATAGAAAAAGCACTGAATTCTGGGATACAGGAATCCAAAGAGGTATCACTCTATCTACCAGACGAGAAAATCTTTCAAATATACGCTGCGCCAATAAGGGACAAGAAAGAGATAACCGGCGCCTGCACGGTAATGCTTGACATTACGAACTTAAAAAAACTGGAGAGAATGAGGATAGACTTTGTGGCGAATGTGTCCCATGAACTGAGAACCCCACTTACTGCCATACAGGGAGCAATAGAAACATTGAAAAGGGGAGCACTCAAAAAACAGTCGGCAACAGAGTTTGTAGATATAATTGAAAGACAGACGACAAGACTGGGTAGTTTGATAAACGACCTTCTTGACCTCTCTGGAATAGAATCGAAAGAAAGAAAAATGGAATTTGAAGAGATCGATGCGAGGGATATGGTGCAAAGGGTTTACGCCAATTTTAAGAGAACGGCAAAGAAGAAGTCTCAGGAATTCTGTCTCGATTTACCCGAAGAGCCAGTCATTCTCGGGGCAGACCCGGAGAAAATCGAGCAGGCAATTGCAAATCTTGTTGATAATGCGATAAAATTCACGCCGGATAGGGGAGAGGTGATACTTTCCTTGAATACTTCTAAAGAGAGGGTGAGAATTGAAGTTAAGGACACGGGCCCCGGTATTGCACCCGATGATATTCCGAGAATATTTGAGCGATTTTATAGGGTTGATAAGGCAAGGTCAAGAAAACTCGGTGGGACCGGTCTCGGACTCTCCATCGTGAAGCATATCGTGGAGGCGCACAATGGAAAGGTCGGTGTTGAAAGCCAACCTGGTAAAGGCTCAAAATTCATCATAACCCTATCGAGAAGGTAACCTCCTCACGGTTATAGTTTTTTGCATTCCTTTCTATTCTATATAAACCCTCACTTTTTCCTCATCCGATTCTACATTTACAATGTCCTCTTCCATATTTTCCAATTCTTCTATATGTTCCACAATTGTCGTCAAATCTACCCCGGCGGATTCAAGAGACTCATGCTGAGCCTTCGAGATGAATCTCGTTGCGAGCTTTGCGAGCGATAAGGGAATACTGATGTTGACCTTTTCTCCGTCCTCGGACTCCACTCTCACCCTCAGTTTTTTCCCCTTCGCCTTCAGATCATTCCTTTTGCCTCCTACTTTCTTTTCGATGCTGTTCAACAACTCTTCTGCCTGTTGGGCATTTATCTTGCCCTCTTCAAGCATCTTTAAAATCCTTTTTCTTTCCTCCATAAAACCCCCAAAAGTTATATCAAAAATCAAAATGCAAATATCAAAATGAAAGAACTCCTCACTCAATGTCTGTTCCAGTTGCTTTTAGAAGTGGTCAAAAGTTACAAATTTTATCATAGTGAGTCGATCAGTTCCTTTGCCTCCTTCGCATTTATTTTGCCACTTTCCAACATATTAAGTATACGGGATACATGCTCCTCTTTCGAGCTGTCTTCTTTGACTTTAACTCCCCTGGGTATGCGGGAGAGAAACTCTTCCAATCCCCTGGAAAGAACCTTCATCTTAATACTTTTCATTACTTTTGTGCTTTCAACATAGATATTTTTCAAATCCTCTTTCGACTTAACATCGATATTACCGGAAAGCGATTTCAATACCAGCCTTCTCCAGTCTTTCATTTCATCTTTCCATTCCTGGTGTTGTTCTTTTATATTTGTATCTCCCATTGTCTTTAAATAAATGCATAAATTATCCCCCGATTCGATGTCAAGTCTGATGTCTCCCGAAACGGTTTTTACACTTCCATTTTTCTCGAGAAAGAGTCTGCCTGAAAATTCAAAATCACCGCTCACTGTTTTAGCATGGAGCTCACTTAAAATCACATCTTTAAGCACTATGTTTCCACTCGCAGATTTTGTCTCTATCTTTCCCTCTATATGCTTTGTTTCTATATCCCCCGAGGCGGTTTTTACCTCTATCTCCGTTTTATCTTTAAGGGAATGCAATGCAATGTTTCCCGAAGCAGAGGAAACTTTACCTTTATAAAATATATCCCCGATCTCTATATCCCCGCTTGCAGAATTACATTTCCCCGAATACTTCTTATCCTTCGGAAGCTTTAGAGCCAATTTTCCACCTTTGGTTTTCTTCCAGTCTCTTTCTTCTCTTATCTCGATTTCTTCTTCTCCGAATTCTATATTGAGTCTTTTATCAGCCTTCTTTGTATCATCTGTTTCAATTACAAGTTCGTTACCCTCGCGACCTTTGATCGATAAATCATAACTTGCGAGACTTATATCAAGTCTCAAGCTATCCTTCTCTATCGAATATCTCTTATATTCCTCCACTTTTCCCTCCTTTTAAATCTTATCCAACAACTCTTTTGCCTCTTCGGCGGTTATTTCGCCCATTTCTAACATATCAAGAATTTCTTTTCTTCTCTCCTCTGCCTTTCCATATTTATATTCGTACCCCAGGGCTTGGATTACCTCCCTCAACATATTCTTGACCTTTGGATAAGAACACCCCAGAGTTTCTTCAACCCCCTTTATATTTCCCTCATTCAAAATAAAAACCTCGACAAACTCAAGAAGTTCCGGGGAAAGCCTACAGAATTTACTTCTCTCAAACTCCCCCACCACCTCAGTGCCGCATTCTCTGCAACTGAACTTCTTTATCAAAAGTTCACCGCCACAAAATGGACATTTATTAATTATTTTCATATATTTAATATTATAACACAAAAAATTCATTTTGTCAAGAAAAAAATTAAAAATCTTAATAAAAATATTAATTTTCTTAATAAAATCTATTTTTAAGGAATTTGAACTATGTCTCTGTGAAGAAATTTGGTCAAGAAGTGGGGGAGAGGCAGCGATCTTTGGATAAGCACATCTAACCACTTAGTGAATTCTTTAATAAAAACCTCTGTGTAGTTCCGTGAGGTTCCCTGCCTACCGGCAGGCAAGCGTGGTAAGATTCCCTGCCTACCGGCAGGCAAGCGTGGTAAGATTCCCTGCCTACCGGCAGGCAGGCGTGGTAAGATTCGGTGGTGAATAACTTGTGCAGAGATAAGCGAAAATGACTCGTAATAACCATTCAATATATTTTGATACTTGATTATTCTTTTCCGCCTCGCTATGAGCCCGAAAACGCAAAATCTAACCTTTTAATGGTAATTTATTTCATTAGACGGAATAAAAATGTCATTGCGAGGAGCAAAGCGGTTGCGAGGCAAAGCTGAAGCAAACCCGGAGATTCCTCGCGGAGTTTACTCTGAACGAAGTGTATGTGCTCGGAACAGGCTCCGCAACCTAACAATGACAAAAAGAGGTTGCCGGTCATCCTGTCTATCCTGCCTGCCCCGTGCGAACGAAGTAAGCTTACGGGGTAAATCCTGTCAAGAATTATTCTTTTTTAGATGAGAAGACAAAAAATAAGAAAACCAAAAAAAGATCTCTTCCGGTCTATTAGAATCCCTGTTTAAAAAATTTGGCGTCTTTTATCCCGGGAATCCTATCTAAATTCACAGGTACCCACAATTATTCCAATGTCTGATAATATATATTATGTAAACTAATAAGAAAAATAAGAATATGCATGGATCAATTGGGAGATGGTCTCCCCTATTTTAGGCTGGGTGGGGGATTCTTTCTTCAATCTTCAATCTACCAGGTTCTTGTACGCCTCGTATGTCCTTTTATCGTACAGCACAAATCTCACTAATTTTACCGGGTATTGCTTTAATGCCTCTTTTACCGCTCTCACGGCAACCTCGGCGGCTTCTTCAACCGGATATCCAAATGCGCCCGTAGATATGGAGGGAAATGATATGCTCTCAAGCCCTTTTTCGTGTGCGAGTTTAATACTGTTTTTGTAACACATTGCGAGAAGTTTGGGATCATTTGCCAAACCACAGTATACGGGCCCAACCGTGTGGATCACATATCTTGCGGGAAGATTATAACCCGAAGTAATCTTCGCTTCTCCGGTCTCACATCCTCCCAATGATCTGCACTCATGCCATAGCTCGGGTCCTGCCCTTCTATGTATCGCCCCCGCCACTCCCCCACCTGGCGCGAGAGCTTTGTTGGCAGCATTTATGACCGCATCGGTATCCTGCTCGGCAATGTCACCCAGAACAATCTCTATTGTTGATTTTGCATTATCCATAGTCACTCTTTTAGTCAATAATTACTTTAGCTAAAATGCTATAAGTATAATAAAAACTGAGCCTTAAAATATAAGTTACTAAAATCTCGCACTTGTAATACTATATTTAGTTGATTTTGCATCATCCATAGTCACTCTTTTAGTCAATAATTACTTTAACTAAAATGATATAAGTATAATAATAGTTGGGACTTACAATATAAATTGCTAAAATTTCGCACTTGTAATACTTTATTTAAGCGTTAGATACTGTGAACTAAGTTAAAGAGATAGCCCTACATCCATTCCTACAAAACCTGGAAATGTGAGCACTATTCCTAACCTGGCTTTTACCGTCCCAAATTTTAGGTAAAGGTTGCACGCTGCATCACCCAAAATGCAGTCTTGTATTTTGCAAATTCCCACCCCTGTAAAAAGTCTATATTTACCTTTGAGTCCTCCGTGAGAGAAATAAATCCTTCCGCCAATTTTTTCGAGGGCTCCTCTTGATACATCCTGACTTTCCCCTCCTATCAAGGGAAATCCAATAAGTTCTTCTTTCTGATAGTAGCCAGAAAACCCGAGTCTCTCAAAAGGCAATAATGTGAGCTCTGTGCCATAATAATAACCACCAACAAAGATAATAAAGAGCAGCAAACCCATCCCTCCAGTATAAATTGAAGGATACACTTCTACTTTGTTCTTGAAAAGGAAAACTGCGGGAGTGTCTTCAGGAGTCAAGACAAAAATCAGAATTATCAGGGTTAAAAGAAATTTTTTTTTCAACATTGCTTATCCTTCAAATTAGATCTTTCCCATTCAATAAATCTTCTAATCCCCTCTCGTATATAGACCTTCGGCTTATAGTCAAGGAGCTTTTTTGCCTTGCCTATATCTGCATAAGTGATTGGCACATCACCAGGTTGCGGTGGTAATTGTTCCACCTTCGGTTCAATCCCCAATTCTTCAGATATGATTGCCACAAGTTCCTTGAGTTCAATAATCTTCGAATCACCGAGATTGATTATTTCGAAATCAAACTTCCTCTGTAGTGCATTGAACACACCATCTATTATATCACCTATGTATGTGTAATCTCTTTTTGAGGTACCATCTCCAAAAATCTGGATGGGTTTTCCGTTCATCATAAGTTCGGTAAATTTTCTTATCGCCATATCCGGTCTTTGTCTCGGTCCGTAAACTGTGAAAAATCTCAGAATTGTTATGGGCATTTCGTACAGATGGTGGTATACCCGGCAGAAGAGTTCTGCAGATTTTTTGGCGGCGGCGTACGGAGAAATCTGTCGATCAGTGGGGTTTTCCTCATTGAAAGTGATTTTCTCTTTTATACCGTATACAGAAGACGAAGAACCGAATATAAAGTTCTTTATATTATATCTTCTCGAAACTTCAAGTAAGTTCACCGTTCCTTTAACATCGGTGTCGATATACCTTTGTGGTGAGAGGATGGATGGACGAACGCCCGCAATTGCCGCAAGGTGTGCAACCTTCTCTATTCTGTAATTTGAAAATATTTCCTCGACCAATTCTCTATCCAGTATGTCTCCACGGACGAGATTAAAGCTGGGATTCTCCTTCGCCTCTCTTATATTCGCTTCTTTAAGTTTGGGATCATAGTAATCATTAAAGTTATCGAGACATAACACCCTCTCCCCCATTTCAAGGAGTCTGTCACACAGATGTGACCCTATAAATCCCGCACCACCCGTAACTAAAATTGTCATTTTTTAAGTTATTAAGTCATTAAGTCATTGAGTTTTTGAGTTTTTGGATTCTTGAGCCAACTTAAGCCTCGATTTTGCATTTTCAGGCCCATAATGGGGTTTAAACCAAAAAATCGGCATAAAGATTCGTATGGTGACTGTTTCACTACCTTCTTGGCGACTTCTGTGCAAAGTTTTGATACGAACATCTCCAAAAGACAAGTCAAAAAGCCACAGATTCCACGGATTGACACAGAAAGAAAAATAAATTAAATCAAGGTTAAAAAAAGTACATAAGACATAAATTAAGGGGGTAATAAGTTATTAAGTATTAGGTAATTTACATCAGTATAAATCGGCGTGAATCTGCGTCCAAAAAATGCAAATTTCCTAAAATAACATCCTCGCCTCTAATTTTATATTATGGTCAAATGGATATTCTCTTCTCTTCTTGCCCTCATAATTTAAGCAGTAATGCACATTACCACCGGGCATAATGGTGAGAGAGAACCTGCACAGATAACTTACCCCGAGTGGGTAGAGTGATTTCAACGCCATTGATGACAAACCCTCGAGTTCCCATCTGTCAGTTATCTCAACACCCGCGTTGATTTCCCTTTTGTCCCCCCTGTATAAGAAAGAAGGCGACACTTTAAAAAACTGAAACCTAACTCCGGGATTTGATGGAGAATACAGATAATCTTCAACTTTCTGTTCTCCCAGACTGAGCGCTGTAAAAAAACTAATATCATAGCAGAGATAGTTTATTTTCCCCCTGACCTCCCTCAGTTGCTCCTTTGATATCTCCTCACCATCCATATATGATTCGTCTGAGTTTTCTGTGTAATATCCAATAGAGGGACAGGTTTTGCCAAACCGTGGCTTTAAAAGGATTTCTATTGTCTCTGTTTGCCTCTGTTGGGAAGAGCCTAATGTCCTTCCATCCCTCACATCTCGTTTGGAGTAGGACGAAGATAAGAAATCGTCTTTTAAAGAAATACGGGCGTTCACTGAATTTCTATCGCTTACTCCAGGGAGCCTCTGCCAGAACGATATTTTATCTCCCTCACCCGACTTAACTGTGGCAATAGTTATTTTACAACCCGTCATCGGAAGAAGATTTATTGTGTGCTGGAAAAAGAATTCATTTACCAGTTGTGGAGAACTGAGCGGTATATAACGCCTCTCGTAATTGCCGTACTCGTCGGGATAATATTTACCGGTGAGCGAATCCCTTGAAAAACTACCTCTTCTCTCTTCAACTTCGTAGTAGATTTCCTCGTAAAGTGTTTTCTCTTTTCGCGAGAGATCGTATGCAAGATGTAAATTTGCATACTTGCCACTCAAGAATCCCGACAGGTTACCGAGCAAGAGGTTTATGTCCTCTCCCCATTTCTTGCCACGTTTGTATATGAGATTTATATCAAATCCCGGTGGATGGAATCCTATCTTTGCATTCTTTATCGTTTCGTAGGTTTCCCATAAAAGGGTGAGAGTATCTCTCACCTCATTCGCAATCTCGAACCCCAGTTTATCATTCTTTATGCCAGCACCGTATCTTCTCGATTTTATAAAGTTCCTTTCGATATCGCCAACGAATACATACGGTAATGCGCCTTTGATTCTGTAGTAACCCCTCATATACCTTTCGGTGAATTGCATTCTCTTATTCCAATTGTATTCAATGCCTGTTTTTTCGGTACCTATTTTTAAATTTAGGTTACCCTTGTGGGTATCTCCTCCCTCAATGTATCCGCCAAGAAGGAACCAATTTTTGGGGTTAAAACCAAATCCCACACCATAGCCTCTCCCCCACCTTTCTCTCTTGTCGGGATAGTAAACTTCCTTCGAACTTGACCACAGCGATGTCTCGAGTTCATATATGTCACCACTGTTTTTATAAGAAAAATTGCCTCTGCTGCCCAATTTCTCATCCCCCTTGCGAAGAGTATTTATGTCATTTATTGAAATCAGGCCTTCCACAGAGATTGTGGAACTGCCGAACTTCCTGTCAAGAGACACCACCGAAAGCGTATGTGCACAAGGAAGTGGTACACGAACAAATGGGATAAACCTTCCTTTTGCCTCACCCACATATTCAAAACCTCCTATGAGGTTATTATAATCATAATCTCCCTCTCCAACATCAGTGAATCTTACATCCCAGTCTCCCCTCTTATAGCCAGTATAGACAAATACAGAGTCACTCATTATATAGTCGCCTTTATTTTCTCCCACATGTCTTGAACCGGGGAGCCATACGACTGAATCTTCTGAGGACGCAATAATCCTCTTATCCTCCTCTGAAAATGATAATGTAAGGGGAGATCTCGCATCGTCTGTCTCTCTAAACACACCCGCATTTATGGAAAGACCTCCCGCCATACCCGCCTCGACCCCGTATATCTCCCTTTTGTAGTCGGCGTTTCCCTCCTCGAAGTACACCAGAATCTCCTCTCCACCCGATATTGGAAATACAGTCGTAAACTCAAGTTCTCCACACGGATAATCCATTTGGTATTCCTTACCCCTCTGAAGTTCTCTGCCATCGACATAAACCCTCTCTGAACCCGCTACAACAGTTTTTTTATCTGATAGAATGTAGGGACCCTGTTTCCCTTCTCTACCCTCAAACCTTGCCGTCTTGTGTACACCCTTTGCAAGGGATGCCGTTGCATTGAATGAATATTTCGCGTCGTTGAATTTCATGTTTATTCCCTCAACTTTTCTCTCTATTGGTTTCTCAAAACTTTGGGTGGGATTGAAATAGAAGCCAACATCTCCAAGTAGAAGCGAAGAGTTCTTTCCTCCCACTTTTATATATGCACTTTCAAAGTCTTGAAGGTTCTGTGTAGTACCCTCGGGTTGTATTGGAAGATTCTCATCGGATAGCTCGCCCTCAATCCTCACATTCTCTGAAAGCTGGCCTTCGAGTGAGAGTTTCGTTGCCTGGTCTATTGAGAAGTCCTTGCGGCTACCGAGTGATATGCCGAATCTCTTTTCTCCTCCAAACCTTATCGCCGGTTTACCCGATGCTTCGGGGGGGACGTTTACATCTGTGACACACGCAGTGTCTTCCGTTTCAGCCCTTATAAAGTATTCATTCTTCAGATGAAAGGGAAGTGTCATATATCTGCACCCGATGGTATCTTCTTGTGCTATGGGATGGTTGAAGAAGAGAATACCTCTGTCAAGAGAGAGTGAGTAGGGCACGGAATCGCCGTTCAAAGTGACATCAACGGAGTTTTCAATTATAAAAGGGGACAACGGGTAGGGTCCCCATGTACCGTTGCCCACAAATAGCGTATCCTTCTCGAGGGGCAGAAGAAGGAAGATAATAAGGGTAAAAACCATAGTTCTAAATGTCTAATTTCTAATTACGAATGTCTGATAAAAGGTCTAAAAGTCAAATAGTATTTTTCATTTTGCATTTTAATATTTGCATTTTTAGTCGGTTACAACATCTGCCTTTCTACCACATTTAGAACATTTTCCCTCTTTGATACCTACCACCTTTCCGGTCATAAATGACCTTTCGACAAGGAGATTGCCACATTCGGGACAAAATGTATCGTTCGATATTTCTTCTATCAGGATGTTGCCCACATACACATAGTGAAGTCGTTCTCTCGCTATATTATATGCTCTGATAATAGTTTCGGTCGGCGTCGATGGCGCGGTCCACCTGTAATGTGGAAAGTAACGTGAAAAATGCAGTGGAGTATCTACGCCAATGCCTTCAACGAAATCGACAAGTTTCTCAATCTCCTCGGAAGAGTCGTTTAGATCGGGTATGAGAAGGTCCGTAACCTCCACATGGCAGTGTTTCTTGGTTATTCTTATAGTATTTAAAACTGTTTTAAGGTCTCCTTTAATTATGCGCTTGTACACATCGGGGTTCATAGATTTCAAATCGATATTGAGTGCACCGATCAACGGTAAAATCTCGAGAAGGGGTTTTTCGTTTATCATTCCATTGGTAACAAGGACATTTTTAAGACCCTTTTCCTTTGCGAGTCCGCCGGTCTCTTTTATGTATTCGAACCAGGTAAGGGGCTCCGTATAAGTATATGCTATACCAAATGATGCATTCTTCAGTGCAATCCTCACCATATCCTCGGGTGGTACAAATCTTGTGGGGAACTCCTCCTGGGAAATTTCTGCATTCTGGCACCAGGGACATTTCATATTACACGAGTTGGGACATATCGAGAGAATGAGTTTACCTGGATGGTAGTGATAGAGTGGCTTTTTCTCGATGGTGTCCATCGCAATCGATGTAGTCTCACCAAAGTTGATTGCGTACAGTTTACCATCTATATTTTTCCTCGCCCTGCATTGTCCTAACCTTCCCGGAAGGATGATACAAAGAAGGGGACAGAGTGTACATCTGACCCGCTTATCACCGAGCTTCTCATAGTATTCGGCTTCCCTCATAGCTTACATTATAATCCCATTTTCGGCGTTTGTCAAGTTTTTTCTCGTGTTTCTCCACTTTTGGGAAGCAGAACCGTTGGCAACTATTTTTCCTTGACTTTTTCTGAAATTTGTGTTATTATATACCATCTTTTAATTTCTTTACCGTTTACTTTCACTGGGGGATATATGGAGGGGAAATCGCTGAAATTTCTGAGGGGGCTAATTGACGCAATAAGCCCGTCTGGATGCGAGGAAGAAGCCGCAAAGTTATGGAAAGATTATGTGGCTAACTTTGCCGACAAGGTTGAAGGTGATGTTCATGGAAACTCTATCGGAATAATAAATCCCAAAGGAAAACCAAGGGTTATGCTCGCGGGACACATTGACGAGATAGGTTATATGATAAAGTATATAGATAAGGATGGTTTCTTGTATTTTTCCACCATTGGAGGAATAGACACCCACATCATGCCCGGAGAGAGAATCTGGATAAAGGGGAAACATGGAACGGTCGCTGGAATTATTGGAAGAGACCCCATACACCAGCTAACAAAAGAGGCAAGGGAAAAAGTAGAAAAAATTGAGGACCTTTTCATTGATATCGGCGTAAAAGAGAAGAAAGAAGCGGAAAAGTTGGTCTCCGTGGGAGACCCCGCAGTTCCCGCGGTTTCATTTGAGGAACTCAAAGGCGACAGAGTAGTCGGAAGGGCATTTGATGATAAAAGTGGGGCATTTGTAGTTGCCGAAACGCTCAGACTGCTTTCTAAATCCAACCTCGAAGCGGCTGTATACGGGGTTGCCACTGTGCAGGAAGAGGTGGGTTTGCGAGGTGCGAAGACATCCGCATTCAGGGTCTCACCCGATATTGGTATAGCAACAGATGTAACCTTTACCTCGGATTATCCCGCATTGAAGTCGGAGACCAAGAGGACGAAATTTGGCGATATTAAAATTGGAAAAGGACCCGTCATTGCAAGGGGCCCGAATATAAATCCGAAGGTCTTTGACATGCTCGTGGAAACGGCGAAGAAAGAGAAGATACCTTACCAGGTAGAGGCAATTTCAAAAGCCACGGGGACAGATGCAAATGTGATACAGCTCACAAAAGAGGGCGTTGCCACGGGACTGGTTTCAATTCCAAACAGGTATATGCATACGCCCGTGGAACTTGTATCGACTGAAGATTTCGTAAATGTCTCGAAACTCCTCGCCGCATTTATCAGGAGGTTAGAGAAAAAGACTAATTTCATTCCATTCTGACACTATATCAATGTAAAATGTAAAAATTAAATATCAAAGTTATCCACGGGATCCCTACGGACATATTAAAATGTAAAATTTATTTTGGTTAGTTCTCAAGCCCGCTGGTACTTGGGATTCTTTCCTTGAAAATATTTTTGATATTTGATATGTCATTTTAATTTTTGCATTTTGATATTTGATTTTGCACAATAGGTAACAATCAAAGTAACATTTGTTTGCTTATAAATGGTATCGTGGTATTCCCAAGGGGGAAAAAGGCGATTTTCTTTCCCTTTTTTGCCTCTTCATTCAGAGTTTTATTGAGGTCTGAAACTGGTTTTATAAAACAGGAACGAAGCACAGAGGAGTCTACTGCCGCGTATCCCCATATCTCCTTTTCAAGAAGTATCTCTGCGAGCTTATATGTTTTTTGATAGCCGAGTTTGAAGTTCTTCTTTACCAGCTTCATCGCTCTCTCAGGAGAGCCCGCCTTTTCAAATATATCAATAAACCCCCTGTTTCCAACCCCCTCTCTACAAGCCGAGACAAGTAAAATCGCTCCACCCTTTTTGACCGCGAGTTTAACATTGTCTATCGACTTCTGCGACTGGTAGAAATCTATATCCGTTGGATACCCCGCAACACCTACCGCAATATCTACGGGTTCTTCGAGTCCCACACAGGACACCTCTTTACATGGGTCGATGCATCTCTCGAATGCCTTCTCTATATTCCCGGAGTATACCCTGTAAATCTTGCCATTCTCATCAATCACGAGCTGTATGGCAAAGACTTTTTTCTCTCCAAACTTTCTCGTTAACTCCAGCATCCCAAGATGGACGGGATTGTCTCTTAGATTGAGGGTAGTTGCGCGGGGATTGAGTGCGAGTGAATGATTTGACTCGATAGTCTTGTATGAGGCAACGCCGGGGAGAAAAGACTTTCTTCCCCCCATAAACCCCGCAAAGTAGTGCGGTTCAACGGAAGATATCGTTATTACACGGGGTGCATCGTGGACAATCTTGGATACCTCCAGAGGATTTCTATATTTATCGCGGCCCAGACTCACAAATTGGTCCTTTTCGGCGTCATGAATATGAATTTTATCTCTCAGTTCCCCAAGATGCCTCCCAAATATGAATTCAAGTCCTTTTTCTGTTGGTGCGGAATGACTTCCACAAGCTACGATGAATCTTAAATTCCTTCCCTTCAATTTGCGATAAATGATTTCAAGAACTCTGGCTGTGGGTGTGGGTCTCGTGTCGTCGTTCACAATGATAACCGTTCCATCTCGAATGAATTCCTCAAAAGGGGGAGAGTCGAGCGGATTCTCAATTGCACTGCCAAGGATCTCCCTATCGTCACCGCATTCAACGGAATTAGGACTGTACACACCCGCAACACCTGACGATGGTATTTCAACATCAAGTGTCTCCTTTCCGAACGGAATCTTTACAAACATAAGGTCCCCCTATAATCTCCTGCTCCTCCATGCGGTTTCCAACCTCGCAATAGAAAGGGAAAAAAGATTTTCAATAACGAGGTTCCCGGATGGGACCACCTCTCCAATCTCACCGAAAGTTGACCCGGACATAATTTCTTCAAACTTATCTTTTCTCTCCCCGTCTACCTCCACAATGAACCTCGAATTTGATTCTGAAAAGAGAATGGAAGCGGGATTTTTCACATCCGAAACCGGAACGCCATCAAGGTTTATTTTCAAACCGAGACCCGAACCAAAGCACATCTCAGACACGGCAACCCCAATTCCACCCTCCGAACAGTCGTGACACGAGAGAACAATACCGCCTTGTATCGCCCGGTGAAGTTTTTTATAGAGCTCAATGGAGTCTCCGGGATGAACCGAGGGCTCCCCTCCGCCTGAAATTTCAAGAATACGGAATAGGAGGGAACCACCCAGTTCTGGATAAGTGCAGCCAATTATATAAATGGGGTTGCCCGGAACTTTTATGGTCTGTGTGACCGTTTTATTCACATCATCAATAACACCGATGCCCGATACGAGTATCGTTGGGGGCACAGATTGTTTTTCTTTATTCGATTCGAACTCGTTATACAGACTATCTTTACCAGATATGAAGGGCATCCCATACGCACTGGCAAGATCATAGAGTGCCTCGCATGCCCTAACAAGTTTACCCATATTTACGGGGTCCTCCGGACTCCCCCAGGAGAAATTATCAAGGAGCGCGATGCGAGATGGATCTGCCCCGACTGCACACATATTACGCACTGCCTCATCAAGACTCGACGACGCATTCTTATACACATCTTTATAAAACGGGGCGAGCCCGTGTCCTATCACCATGCCCCTGTCTCCTTTCACGGGCAAGGGCTTTATAACAGCCGCATCCGCAAGGAGAGGTTTTATTATCGTTCCCCCCTGAACCTCATGGTCGTACTGTCTCACGAGCCATTCCTTGCTCGCAATATCGGGATGAGAAAGCAAACTCTCAAAAACGGATTCTATATCCAGATTCTCCGGTGCCTCTCCCCCACTCTCTACACCCATCGGAATAACTGCCGTCTTTGCGGTTTTGGGCATACCGTGAAGTAAAAACTCGAGGTCTATATCGCATATCCTCAAATCCCCGTAACTGATGACGACTCTGTCTGAGGTCACGAACCTTCCTATCACTGTAAGTTCACTCTCGTATTCGTCAAAGATTTTCTTCAGTTCACTCAGATTTTCCTCGGGTGCGGCAAGCACCATCCTCTCCTGTGACTCGGATATCCATATCTCTGTGGGGGATAGCCCTTCGTATTTCAAGGGCACATTCTCAAGCTCAACTTCCGCTCCAATCCCCTCCGCAAGCTCCGAAACAGCCGTACAGATTCCTCCAGCACCACAGTCCGTCACCGAGTTGTACAGCCTTCTATCCCTGGCACAAAGTAGCGCATCGAGAAGATTCTTCTCCCTTAAGGGGTCTCCAATCTGTACGGCAGAGCTAAATTCTTCTTGCGTGGTTTCGTCCATAATACCGGATGAAAATGTTGCACCGTGTATACCGTCCCTTCCCGTTCTGCCCCCGACAAGGATTACAAGGTCGTTCGGATTTACCTTTTTTTCGCAACTCGTCTTCGGCATTATGCCAACACAGCCGCAGTAAACGAGAGGATTCGCCGTGTAACCCCCGTGATAGGTCACGGAACCGTTCACGGTTGGAATGCCGAGTTTATTCCCATAATCACCCACCCCGGATACAATTCCACGGAGTATTCTCCTGGGATGCAATACGCCCTCCGGGAGCGAAGAATATGGTGTATCGGGGTATCCGACACAAAAGACATCGATATTCGCAATGGGCTTTGCTCCGAGCCCGCAGCCGAGTATATCTCTCACAACACCGCCAATTCCGGTCGCAGCCCCCCCAAATGGTTCAAGTGCGGATGGATGGTTATGTGTCTCAACCTTAAAACAAACTGCATACTTTTCATCAAACTCAATGATACCTGCATTGTCCTTGAATGCCGAGAGCACCCAGGGTTTCTTCAGCTCCCTTGTAACCCTCATTATAGTGGATTTGAGTAAATTTTTGATTTTTGATTTTTGATTTTTGATTTTAATATCCCCCCTCATCGTCTTGTGGGAACAGTGTTCCGACCAGAGAATTCCGAATGTCTCAAGTTCTGCGGCGGTTGGTTCCCTTCCCTCTTTTGAAAAGTAGCGGGATATCCTTTTCATCTCTTCTTTATTCAGAAACAATCCCATGGATTTGCTCAAGTTCAGGAGTTCCTTTTCGGTAAGAGATGACATATATATCCTCGGCACTGTTGGAGTTTTTTTCTCGAGGGATTCGAGTATTTTCAGTGTTTCTCTATCCCTGACAACATGTTGTATGAGTGGGTTCAGAAGAATTCGCTTTTTTGCGAGATTTATCGTCTCGTCGTCTGTATGATAGAAAACATACTTCTTTAAGGTCTTTACACCATCGAGTTTCATACCTATCTTTCTTATCACATCCAGTGTGTCGACCGCAACGGGGTCCATAACACCCGGATTCAGGACAACTTCAATTACCTTTGCGTCTTCGGGAAATTGAAACACACCCCACTCTTCGGATATGGGGTCGGAGACTATCTCTGCAATCCTTAAGAACTCCTCATCGGTAACATCTCCGTATAAGAGGTATACATCCAGCATTTCCATCTTGCCCGAAGAAAGTCCAAGGTCTTCTATATCCCGCTTTATCCTCTCTCCCCTTATATCGTTCTTTCTTTTTATCTCTATCCGCCTCATAGTAGACAGTAAACAGTAAGCTGTAGACAGTAAGCAGATTTATGGAATAGAGCCTTCAGGCTCTTAAACGGCTTGACAACCAGATTATAACACAGAAAGAAAAAAAAGTCAAGGGAAAATAAACTTGACTTTTTGCCATCTATGTTGTATAATAAAACCAAAACATTCTTTAACCACAGATGAGCACAGATGTTCACAGATTGTATCAAAAACAGTAATTAGGTTATTGGGTAATTGAGTAATTGGAGAACACGCTTGGAAATAACGACCATACTCAATTACTTAACAACTTAATGGTTTGTATCTTGTCCATACGGATCTTGAGATGAAAATCTCGTGTTATCCCTGCCCTGTGAAATAAATTATTTCACGGGGTGAGTGGTTTCTTAATGCATATTCCAAGATAATCTTATGAGAGATATTGCGGTATTGGCGGCAAAAGAGGCGGGAAAAATACTCCTTTTAAACCTCGGAAAGGTAAAACCAGACTTAAAGAGTAAAAGAGAATTTGTTACGGCAGCGGATAGACTCGCAGAAGAGAAGATATACGAGATTATAAAAGGGACATTCCCCGACCACTCGATCCTTGCCGAGGAATTTTACAATGAAGATGAAAACTCCGGTTACAGATGGCTGGTGGACCCACTCGATGGAACCAACAATTATGTATACTCTTACCCATTTTTCTCTGTTTCCATTGCGCTTGAAAAGGATGGAGAGATTGTATTGGGCGTGGTATATGACCCCCTGAGAGACGAACTGTTTGAGGCAGGAAAGGGGGAAAGGGCAAAACTGAATGGTAGGGAAATAGTTGTAACCAGAACAACAAAATTAAAAGACTCACGGCTGCTGACGGGCTTTCCCTACCTTATGGACAAAGACAACAACCTCGACAACTTTGTGAAGTTTGCAATCGATGCACTCGAGGTGAGGGTTGATGGTTCAGCAGCCCTTGACCTCTGCTATGTCGCCTGCGGAAGGGCGGACGGCTACTAGGAGCTTAAATTAAAACCCTGGGACACAGCCGCAGGCAAACTTATAGTGGAGTGTGCCGGCGGTAAGGTGACAGATGTAAATGGAAAAAGATTTAGTCCCTATAAACCGAGTATACTCGCAACAAATGGGAGAATACACGGGGAGATGGTGGAGATGTTTCGCCATACCAATTGATAAGAAAATTCCAAATTCTAAATTACAAATCTCAAACAATACCGAAATTCAAATGTCCTAAATTCAAAACAGAGAATCTGTTTTTGTATTTTAATTTGGAAATTGGGATTTGTTTGGGGTTTGATGCTTGTGATTTGTGATTTTTCGTTCTCAACCGGGGGTTTTATGGAGATAAAGGTCGTTGAGATAGAAAAACCAGATGATGTGAACCTCATCCTCGCCCAGTCACACTTCATAAAGACCGTTGAGGATGTATACGAATATCTCATTTCCTCTGTTCCCGGGATAAAGTTCGGACTTGCCTTTGCAGAGTCATCGGGACCGAGACTTGTAAGATATGCCGGCACGGATGAAGAACTTGTAAGGCTCGCGAGGGAAAATCTCGCCCGTATCGGTGCCGGACATTCACTCCTGATACTCTTAAAAGATGCTTACCCGATCAATGTATTGCCGGGGTTGAAACAGGTGCAGGAGATCGCCAGCATTTATTGTGCCACGGCAAATGCCTGTCAGGTTATTCTGGCAGAAACCGAAAAGGGGAGGGGAATTCTTGGAGTTATAGATGGGGAAACTCCCCTCGGAGAGGAGGGGGAAAAGGAGATTAAAGAAAGAAAAGAATTCCTGAGAAAAATTGGATACAAGCAGTAATGACAGGCAACGAGTAACGAGTAACAAGTGACGAGTGGGTTGATTGAGTAATTGGGTGTTCGGTCTGTAGGAGCAACCTCCTGGTTGCGATAACCTATGGTAGGAGCCCCACCAGAGGTGGGGTGATAAGCTTATGATTGGTATTGATATTGTTGAGATAAAAAGGATAGAAAAACTCCGCAATAAATACGAGGATAAGTTCTTAAGAAGGGTATTCTCTATAGGAGAGATTGAGTTATATAAAAAGCACAAAAGGAGGGTATCCTTTCTCGCCGGGAGATTTGCCGCCAAGGAGGCGGTCATAAAGGCGCTCGGCAGATATATTCCCTGGAATAGAATAGAGGTTCTTGGAGAGGGGAAACCTTATGTAGAAGTGGATGGAATCGAATCTACACTACATGTTTCTATCAGTCATACAAAGGATTTCGCCGTCGCTATTGCCATTATTTCAGATTGTACATTAACCACGCCTGCCTGCCGGTAGGCAGGGAGACACACGGATAGACACGAATTGTTCAATGACTACACAGATATTCCTTGAATTTTATTTTTCTAAAAAATCTGTGTTAATCAGTGTACATCTGTGGTTTCAAAAAAACGCATATCATAAGATTCTCATATCTCAATCCGCATTCCATCCCGGGCAACGATAAATCTACCACCAAATTCCTCACCCACCCTGGCAACGATCTCCTCTTCAAGCATAACGGGATATATATGCGTGAGAAGCAGAAGTTTGGCGTTACACTCCCTTGCCACCCTGCCCGCGAGTTTTGGATGGAGATGTCCCTCTACTTCTCTGGGGAATGAGCACTCCAGGATAAGGGCATCTGCATCTTTTCCAAGTTCTACAAGTTCTTTTGAATACCCCGTATCACCAGAATATACAAAAACTTTTCCTTCCTTCTCAATTCTGTATCCAATGGATTCCTCAGTGTGGGGAAGCTTTGCGGTAATAACTCTCCACCCGTTCGGCATAAACTCTTCGGGGGTTCGAACATTTACACTGTAAAGTGAAGGGATAAGTTGTTCTCCATACAGGCTGGAAAGGCTGTCCCAGAACTCTTTGATGCCGCGAGGACCCACAATATTTATATCTCTTTTTCTGGGAGCCAGCGGATACTTTGAGGCGAAGAGGAAGGGTGCGAGGTCTGCAATATGGTCGATATGAAAGTGAGTATAGAAGATGTGGTCAATATCATTATATGTGAAACCCGCCTCAAGGAGTGCCCTGAGTGCTCCGGGTCCCGTATCAAGGAGTATGTTTTCGTTGTCAAGGGATAGCAAAATGGATGGAGAACCCCTCACCTTTGATGGAACCCCACAACCGGTACCTATGAATGTAATAAGCATATATATTATTATACCACAAGCCCCTTTAAATGTCAAGAGAAAAAAATAATTGGACGCAGATTCACCCCGTTAAATAATGTAGCGGTAACTATCAGAGCGTTCTTGAAACAGTTCTATTTAACGGGGTAAACGCAGATTAGCCATGATTTCTTTATTATTGTGGTTGTCGGGAGTAATGTCATTGCGAGGGATGTCATTGCGAGGGATGTCATTGCGAGGGATGTCATTGCGAGGCGAAGCCGAAGCAACCTCCGAAGCAACCTCCGAAGCAACCTCCGAAGCAACCCCCGAACCAATCTCCATCTGACACATATACCCGAGACTATGACTTGCTGTATGCTTTCCTATGCAATCAAGCGAAAATATCATCGGATTTAGCGCCTGCCTGCCGGTAGGCAGGGATTAAACAGATTTTTTAAAAATCTAAACGGTAATCTGTAATCTACAATCTATGGTCTTTGGTCTGCTTGCCCTGTAGAAGCGTAGCTATTCAACGGGGCTTGCCCCGTTGGCGCGAAGCGACTTTACGGGGTTGTCTGTATTTCATCGTTCCATAATTTCGACATTACGCAACTATCAAATGATCGTTAAGAATACAATCGTGGAACTGGAATGCAGAGGTGGAAGAGGAGTATGAAAAAATTCTTGACTTTTCTGTCTCTATGTGGTATAATTGATCAAGACCTTTGTGGGCATTTCTCTTGCTTTTTGAGGATGTCTATTTAAATAGGTAAAAATTCTAATCAGGAAAATTAGATGGACAAGAAAATAAAAGCAAAAGAAAAGATTAAAGAATTAGCAAAGAGGTTTGAAGAGAATATCTCTCAATACAAGAGAGCGGATTACGATGAGGCGAATACCCGTGCAGATTTTATAGACCCATTCTTTGAAACCATGGGCTGGGATGTTGCCAACAAACAGGGTTATGCCGAGCAGTATCGCGAGGTTGTAAGAGAAGCAAAGGTCATAATTGCTGGAAAGCACAAGGCACCTGATTACTCCTTCCGTATCGGTGGGATACGAAAGTTCTTCGTAGAGGCAAAAAAACCATTTATCGTCCTCAAATCCGAAGTATCGCCTGCGTATCAGTTAAGGAGATATGCCTATACCGCCAAATTACCCCTCTCTATTCTTACAGACTTTGAGGAATTCTCTGTGTATGATACCAGAATTAAACCCACACCAAAAGATTCGGCTTCCTGTGCCCGTATCTTCTACTGTGGATATAAAGATTACCTCAAAAATTTTGATTTCATATATGATACATTCTCAAAAGAGGGCATTTTAAGAGGCAGTTTCGACCGATATATAGAGTCAACTAAGAATAAAAGGGGCACATCAGAGGTAGATAAAGAATTCTTGAAACTTATTGATAGGTGGAGGGAGAAACTTGCAAAGAATATTGCTCTTCGGAATAAGAGTTTGACCTTGTATGAATTGAACTTTGCCGTCCAGAAAATTGTTGATAGAATTATATTCCTGCGTATAGCAGAAGACAGGCAGATCGAAGATTATGGAAAACTTCAAATTCTCTTAAACGGAACCAACACATACAGAAGATTGATGCAGATATTCCTTCACTCCGATAGAAAATACAACAGTGGGCTATTTGATTTTGAAAAGGATGGCATTACTCAAAGCCTTTCTGTCGATGATAAAGTAATAAAAGAGATTTTAAAATCCGTTTATTATCCTGAATCTCCCTATGAATTCTCTGTTTTAGATGTAGAAATTCTTGGGAACATCTACGAGCAATTTCTTGGAAAGACTATTCGCCTAACCCCCGCACATCAGGTTAAGGTTGAGGAAAAGCCGGAGGTAAAAAAGGCAGGTGGTGTCTATTACACTCCCAAATACATCGTTGACTACATCGTTAAAAACACCGTTGGAGAAACTATAAAAGGCAAAACGCCAAAACAGATTGACAAGCTCAAGCTCCTTGACCCCGCCTGCGGCTCAGGGAGCTTTCTTCTCGGTGCCTATCAGTACCTCTTGAACTATTATCTGGACCGGTATTCCAAAGGTGAAAATTGCAAGAAGGCATTAAAGAAAGGGCAAATTATACAAATAGAAAAAGATAGTTTTCAATTGACTATTGCAGAGAAGCAGAGAATTCTTCTTAATAATATATTTGGAGTGGATATAGATACCCAGGCAGTAGAGGTATCTAAACTTTCCCTTCTTCTTAAACTTTTAGAGGGAGAGACTGAGGAGTCAACCAGGCAACTATTCAGATACACCCAGATGAAACTCTTACCCGATCTATCAAATAATATCAAATGCGGCAACTCCCTGATTGGGACTGATTTTTACAAGCAGACGAGTCTCTTAAAAGATGATGAGATAAGACGCATCAATGTTTTTGACTGGAAAACTGCCTTCCCTGATATTTTCCAAAATGGAGGATTTGATGTAGTAATAGGAAATCCACCGTATGTAAAAGAGTATACCAACAGACAACCATTTGAGGATGTAAGAAAGACAAAGATAGCAAAATATTATGAGGGGAAAATGGATGTATGGTATATCTTTGCCTGCAGGGCAATAGATTTACTGAAAAATAGAGGTTACCATAGTTTTATTGCAACAAACAATTGGATAACGAGTTCAGGTGCATCAATACTGAGAAACAAGATACTGAAGGAAACAAAAATTATAAAGTTTGTGGACTTTGCCGATTTTAGAGTTTTTGAAAACGCATCGATTCAGACAATGGTCTATGTATTGAGAAAAGAGAGACCAGGCAAATCCTATAAAGTTAAATATACGAAAGTTGTCAACAAAAAGGTTCCCTTAATAGAACTTACAGAGAGATTAAATTATAAGGTAAGCAGGCAGAAAAAACTGAGCAGCCCTGATTATGAATGGTTTAATGCATTGGTAGACCCAAAAGAACTTAAGGATAAAACATTTACTTTTTTTGAAGAAAAAAATGCCGAGATATTAAACAAAATAGAGAAAAGTTTGAACTATAAATTAAAAGAGAAAGATGTAGCACAAGGCATTGTATCTCCTCAAGACTTTGTAATAGAGAAACACTTATCAAAACTAAAGAATAGAAATATTAAGAAGGGGGACGGCATTTTTGTTTTAAGAACAGACGAGGTTAAAAATCTTGGGCTAAACCCGAATGAGATAATAATAATAAAGCCGTATTACACAACAGAGCAACTCTACAGGTTTTGGGGTGATGAGAATAACACTTTATGGATAATCTATTCAGATATAAATGTGAGAAAGAATATAAATAATTATCCACACATTAAATCACATTTAGATAAATTCAAAGAAGTAATTACCTCAGATTTCAAACCCTATGGTTTACATAGAGCAAGAGAACAAAAATTTTTTGAGGGAGAAAAGATAATCTCGTTGAGAAAAACCAAGGAACCTCATTTTACATATACCAATTTTTTCTGTTATGTTTCACAAACCTATTTTATTATTAAACC
>Ga0209121_10000580_pt1 | contig 38458 bp, 34 predicted proteins | sample Cruoilmetagenom3_FD_187292 | JGI IMG/M metagenome (GOLD analysis project Ga0209121, IMG submission 187292) | Oil polluted marine microbial communities from Coal Oil Point, Santa Barbara, California, USA - Sample 3 (SPAdes) (version 2) | ecosystem: Environmental > Aquatic > Marine > Oil seeps ... | reverse complement strand
CAAAAGTCCACATTAAAATCCCAAAAATATGTCCAACTTTTGGGGTGCACTTCCCACTCTTTCACTTCATCATCTATCATAATGTTACCCCCGTTTCCAACGCTTCCTTTAACACACTATCAATTCTTTTTAAGTGGACAGGTATATCATCTTCAGATTTCACAATAATGTCAGTATCTATTTCCATTTGAGCCAGCTGTTTTCTTATAATACTTTCATACTGGAATTTTTCTTTAATATTTAGATTATTTTTTATTATCACCAAAATGTCATAATCACTTTGAGTTTTAAAATCTTTCCTACTTCTTGACCCAAATAAGATAACCCTGCAATCAGGAAAAATATTTTTTATAACTTCCTTTATTTTTAACAGGTTTTCATCTTTGACCATAATTATCTCCTTCCTATATTACCTTCAACCTAACAAAGGAGGTTGTACCCAAAAGTTGTACCACTTTGAGATGTTTTTTTGTGGACTTCAGGGATTCTTTCTGACTTTATCATCACTTCTAATTCAGGATTCCTTCTCTTCATTTGATATCCTTTTTTTAATATAATTCAATGGAGTTTTATAGTCAAGGCTAGAATGAAAAGTGTCAAGGGGTTGGGTTAATTTTTTCTTTTTTACCTCCTTTTTAAGTTAGACTTGCAAAGGTTCACTCTTTGTATTATATTTTTATTGCTTATTCTTCTTTAGATGTCCGCGCCATATTTTATTTGATTGAAGGCCGGTCCCCTATTCTTGAAGAGAGCGCGAGGAATTTCCTCCGCTAGGCCTGACAGAGGGCAACCGGCCTTTATTATTTTCCTCATCTATTTCTATATATGGCCTCTTCTCTTTTAGTATTTTGTATGTTACCGTGGCTAACTTACGTGCTGATGCTACACTTGCTGCCTGAACCCTTGGGGGGAGGGAAGACACTTTTCATTATAATTCTTGAAATGTGAAAAGGTTGACATTTTGTTAAATGGGAACGGGAGTTGACTTCTTGACGTTTAATTACGACTGAAGGCAGGAGATAGACTCACTTTGTCTATTTGTTAATTTAAGATTCCTAATTTGCTAGTATAAACTGAATGCTATGAACTGTTCTCAAATATCGACTCAAGACTGCTGACTATGTTTCTCCCTAATCCATACATACACTCGCCATGTTCTCTTCTAATCCTTACTCAGAACCTAGCACTCAGTACACAGCACCCACCCCCCTTGCCTAAACTCCATTTTTCCTTATGTTTAAGTAACAAAATGATAAAAAATTCTAAGCTAATTCGAAAATTAGAGAGAGAGCTTATACGGAAGGAGAAGATTGATGTGGTGAGGAATTTCCAAATAGTTGAAGCTCTGTACATCGAAGCATTTGAGTTGGGAATCTTTCCCCCCAAAAATCCTCTTGATGGATTAAAGACAGATATAAAAATCGCAAAAGTGGTGAATAATGTTCAGGAAGCTTCTAAATAAAATATCAAATGAATTAGATAAACATAAAATACCCTATATGGTGATAGGCGGGCAGGCTGTTCTACTGTATGGAGAACCAAGATTAACCAAAGATATTGATATCACTCTTGATATGGGAATTGAAGGTTATCCTAAAGTTAAGGAAGTTATTGAAAATCTATTTTTCAGAATATTAGTGGATAATCCTGAAGAATTCTTAAAAAAAACCATGGTATTACCAACGATAGAAGAGAAATCAGGTGTAAGAATTGATTTTATTTTTTCTTTTTCTCCATATGAAAAACAGGCGATTGGAAGTGCAATTGATGTAAAAATTAATAATAAAATGGTTAAATTTGCATCGCTTGAAGATGTTATTATTCATAAAATAATTGCCAGTAGAGCAAGAGACATAGAAGATGTAAAAACAATCCTTTTAAAAAACCCTGATTATAATTCAAAATATATCTATAAATGGTTAGGTGAATTTGATAAATCCTTAGATGAAAAATTCTCAAATGTGTTTAAGAAAGTTGAAAAAGAAATATGAAAATCCAAAAATTCGAAGATATCCAGGCATGGCAGAAATCCAGAGCAGAGAAGGTTGAAAGGACAGGGGCTGACATTTGGCACTACCATTTGACATTATATGAATTAGTGATATTATTAGTATATATAGAGGAAAACCTTGAATTCATTGAAAGATAAAACAAAGCTAACAAATAGGGTACACTTATGGGGTCAAATCTTCTTTGACAATACCTCTGTAACCCATTTATCAGAACTTGCTGATGTGCTTTATATGGATGGTTTTTTATTTTAAGTTAAATTATTTTACGTTTCTGCAGGGGAATGCTTATTTTCTATTAAAAAACTTCCAATAAGAAGATAGTCCATTTCGGTTTGCTGGAAACAATGATAAGCATCCTCAGGTGTGCAAACGATTGGTTCTCCCCTTACATTAAAGGAGGTATTTATAACTATAGGGCAACCATATTTCTCTTTAAATTTTTTTATAATCTGATAATAAAGAGGGTTGTCTTCCTCCTTGACGGTTTGAATCCGTGAAGAATAATCCACATGGGTAACTGCTGGAATACTGGAACGAACAACATTCAATTTATCAAGCCCTGAGAGATTACGCTCCTCTTTGGATAATTTCCGGCGAACTTCCTTTTTCATCGGGAGTGCGAGAAGCATATAAGGACTTTCTTTATCAATCTCAAAGTATTCACTAGCATATTCTTTTAGAATTGAAGGAGCAAAGGGTCGAAAACTCTCCCGGAATTTAATCTTCTGATTTATCCTTCTTTGCATCGTTGGAGATCGAGCATCAGCAAGAATCGAACGATTTCCTAAAGCTCTGGGGCCAAACTCCATTCGTCCTTGAAATAGCCCTATCACTTTTTGCCTGGCAATCAAGTCTGCAATCTTTTCAGGAATCTCTTCTTTTGACAATTCCTTGAAGGGTATGTTGTTTCTCTTTAGGTAAGAGCGATTATATGAATCATCAAATTCTGGGCCTAAATAAGACCCTTGTTGAAAATCATTTTTACCATTTGCTATTCTCTTGTTTCCTAAATACTGATACCAGAGAAATAAGGCCGCACCCAAAGCTCCACCTGAATCTCCTGCTGCAGGCTGTATCCAGATATTTTCAAATGGACCAATTCGTAAAATTTTTCCATTGGCAATACAATTCAAGGCAACTCCTCCAGCCAAGCACAAATTTTTAGCATGGGTTTCTTTATGGATAAATCTTGCCATACGCATTATTATTTCCTCTAAAACTTCCTGGATTGAACGAGCTAAATCCATATATTGTTGGGTTATTTGAGAACCTAACTTTCGAGGTGGGAAACCGAATAAATCCTCAAATCTCCTGTTAATCATTCTTAACCCAACACAATAATTGAAATATTTCATATTTAATCTAAAAGAGCCGTCTTTTTTCAAATCTATTAACTCGGAGAGTATTAAATCCTTATATCTGGGTTCGCCATACGGTGCTAAACCCATCATTTTATATTCACCCGAGTTAACTCTGAACCCTGTATAATAGGTAAAGGCAGAATATAAAAGACCCAGGGAATGGGGAAATTGAATTTCCGAAAGGATTTGTATTTCATTCCCTTTGCCTACTCCATAGCAAGTTGTCGTCCATTCACCAACGCCATCTACTGAAAGGAAGGCTGCTTCTTTAAAGGGAGAAGGAAAGAAAGCAGACGCAGCATGAGATTCATGATGCTGTGTGAACATTATTTCCCCATCATAGTTAAGTTCTCTACCGATAAGTTCTTTGATCCATATTTTCTTTTTCACCCACTGTGGAATTGCTATTATGAAGGAACGAATTCCAACTGGAGCATAAGCAAGATAACTCTGTAGAATTCTCTCAAACTTTAGAAAAGGCTTGTCGTAAAAAACAACAAAATCTAAATCATTTCCATTCAGTCCATTCTCCTTTAAGCAGCTTTTTATAGCATTTCTGGGAAATGAAAAATCATGTTTTATACGTGTATAACGCTCTTCCTCAGCGGCAAAAGTTATTTTTCCATCCTGAACAAGACATGCCGCACTGTCATGGTAGAATGCTGAAATTCCAAGAATATTCATTTTCTCAGGGGCTCTTTAGTAAGCTCTGGGATTCTCTTAAGATAATTAACTCTTTTTAACATTTATTTCAATTAAAACAATGTATAGACAAAAGGCAGTAAAATACCTGAACCTTCGGTAAAGATAATGAGAACACCTATAAGAACCAGAAAAAGGATTATCGGTATTAACCACCATTTTCTTCTTTCAATTAAAAAACCCCAGAGCTCCTTTACTATACTCAATTTACCCACTCTTCTTACCTCCTTTAATGATTAATTTTATTAGACCTTTATTATGCAAATACTCAAGGAGTTTCAATGCTATAATTTTATGTCCTTCGGGAGATGGATGTTGCCCATCAATAAAATATTTTTCCAACTCTTCTGAATATAGCTTTTGAACCTCATCTTCTGTGGTTTCTTTTTTCTCATAGGAGACAATATCTTTAATGTTTTTACTAATAAAACTTTCGAAAACTTTAGTAAAATCAATAAAATCTACATTGTATTTTTCAGCATGCTCTATTAAAACTTTTTGAGGCCTTTGAACTTTTTTGTTAAACAATTGGTAAAAATCCGGGAAAATTAATAATATACATTGCAAATTATTTTTTTTCGTAAATTTATAAAATTCTTCTAAATCTGAGAGCACATTTCCCCAGGCTTCTTCAATATTTGCACCTTTCTTTGAATAAGTTAGCCAGGAATAATATTCTTTGGTAAGTTCTTCACGAATTTTTTGCGATTTTTTAAGTTTAATCTCTCTTCTTAACATTATAAATAGTCTACCATAACCCGTTTCATTTAAGAGATATGAAAGAATTGGATTAGTTGTTTTCATTATTCCGTATTCTTCTATCTCTTTTTTACCTAAAAGTCGGTTCATAACAGGGGTTGAATAGACGTCATTCATGCAAAATCCAATTGTTACAAAATCCGGCTTGAATTTCATAGATTCTTTTAGCATTTGATACTCCTGATAGATAGAATAACCCTGAACTCCTGCATTTATGATTTGATAGGAATTATACTTCTTATCATATCTTTCTAATAGATTCTCAAGTTGATTTGAATAGGTTTCTGAAGAGATTATACCGAAACCCATTGTTATAGAATTACCCACTGTGATTCCTCGAAGTTCATCGACGGGTTTTTTAATGGGAAAATTATCATCATGAAAGCCATATTTGTTTATTCTGATTATTTTGTCGGGATTTGGATGTCCACTTCCCCATCGCCTTACTGCATTTGGTCGGTACCTGTAGAGAGTTTTCGGATCTATAACAACAAGTGAAACTCCAAACTTGACCAATAATAACCTATCAGATAAAAAGAGTATTGAGATTATTGCAAATAGTACAGCCAAATTATCAATTATTTTTTTTCGTTTTTTCAAAACTAAAAGACCGAGGGTTAAGATTAGGATTCCTAAAATTGAACTCCATACAAAGTATTCAAGCATAGCATTATAAAAATCTATTATATTGGCTCTCCATAATTTGCCTATCCATGGGTTTATTAATATAGAAGAAATTAATATCAGTATACCAAGAAAAATGACGAAGAATCCACCTGCTTCTCGTTTTGAAAGAACATCTTTTTCATTAAAATTGTCTTTCATAACTATCCTTTTTTATTTTCTTCTCTTCTCGAGGTATCCAATAACTCTTTACATCCTTTTTGAATTGCAAATCCAGAAATTTCTTACCGAACAATCTTCCCAAAAGACCAATTGGAGTTATCAGGAAATAGTATGAGATAGTTAAGATTAACCTCGTAACGACCCATCCCAGCATAAATGCTATTGCCATCCAAATTTTGTATATTGGCTTCAGTAAAAAAGGTAAAAATAAACCAAAAAGAAAAAATACACCTGAAAGAATTAGAATATAGATTGCGCTTTTCCCACGCCATAAAAGAAATAAACCCAATAAACCCAAAAATACGCCAAGTATTATTCCAAATTTTTTAAATTCTTTTCTTCCACTCTTTATGCTTTTGAGCTCTTTTATAATGGGCATTATTTTATCTCCTTTTGAATTTGAACAATTGCCCTTTAATCGGTAATTTTATAATGGGTCTAATTTTTGTCAAGCCCGATGCCTTTTTGGTTGATAAGGTTAGAGTGGGAACATTAAAATCAAAAACTCCTGATTTGTTCTTATTTACTGCTCATTGATGGAGGAACTGCCATAGGAGAGCTACCCCACTCCCTATTCGGCTCGGGGCCCATATGAAAGATAATAGTTCCACCTTTTTTGATCTCGGAATGGGTAAACCAAGGTTTGTTTAATGGCTCACCATTTAAGGTGGCAGATTGAATATATTTGTTTTCTTTAGAGTTGTTTCTGGCCTCTATTACAAATTTATCGGCATTGTAGTAAGATTTATTCAAATAAATGGTCACCTTCTCAAAAATCGGGCTTCCAATCTGGTATGTTAGCTGAGGAGGTGCAACTGGATGAAATCCCATTGCGCTGAGGACATACCATGCTGAGAGTTGACCAACATCTTCGTTGCCTGGAATTCCAGCAGGCCCAGTCCCGTATAACTTATCCATTATCTCCCTGACCACTCTCTGAGTCTTCCAGGGCTCACTTACATAATCATAAAAGTAAGATGCCTGTTGGTCAGGTTCATTTCCATGCCAGTAATTAGAGAACTTCTTGTCCCATTCAGGATAGACAAATTCTTCGAAGAAATGATCTAACTTTTCGATAAATGATTTCTTACCCATTAGGTTGATTAGACCTTGAACATCGTGAGGAACGAACCAGGTATATGTCCAGGAATTTCCTTCGGTAAATTCATCCCAGTCTTTTGGATCAAATGGTTTCTTCCAAGCCCCATTTTCTCTTTTTGGACGCATAAATCCTGTGGAAGAATTGAACAGATTCCTGTAGTAAGAAGCCCTCTTCATAAAGTATTCATAATCTTCTCTTTTGTTCAGATCCTTAGCCATCTGGGCCAAAGCCCAATCATCGTAAGCATCTTCCATAGTTGTAGACACCGAGCCTCCCCCTCCCCAATCAACATCATAAGGTATATATCCGTACTTTTGGTAATAGTCCAGGCCCTTGCGACCACCAAAATCAGTGGGAAGACTCGTCTTAAACCAGAAGGATAGAGAGAACTTATCCTTTAAATTCAATTGCTCTATATTCTGGATTCTTACAAAATCGTCCACACCATCAAAGACTATGGAGTTACCCATTTTACCATCTTCCCATTCTGGTTTACCTCTTACTTTTCCTTTATTTCCATATCCAGATAAGTCGCTTACAAGGCTTACATCTCTCTCATCAAAGGCATAATGCAGTACTAAACCTTCATTGGAAATTTTCCCCTTAAAAAACTGTTTAATCTGATTCTGAGAAAGCACATGATTATAAATTCTGAACTCGTCTAAATTGCCTGTATAATATTCAGATGGCTCATCTTTCTCGATATCACCTCCCAGGCCCCAGGGATTTTCAGAGATAATAAGAGGTGCTATACCTTCCTCTGTAGAAGCTACTGGCTCTCCATCCATATAAATAACGATTTTATCTTCGCTATCATATGTTACAGCGTAAAAATGCCATTCCCCATCGTTATACTTCCCCTTCCAATCAAATAACAATGTCTTACATCCATCGCCAGTAAACCAAACCACCTGAGCTTTTCCATCAGGCTGTATCTGTAAGGGAGAAAAATGGCCTTCATGCCGAACCACTGAGATATACCCTGAACGAGGAAGACGGATAGCGTTTTTTCTCATTGCATAATATGCTTTCGCAATATCGTAATTGCGGATACCTTTAAGGTAAGATTCCACTATTACGGAGGTTGCATGGTCTGCAATCATACAGTTTGTGTAGCGATTTGCGAATTCCCATTTGGGAATCCATCCTCCTTGCTCTTGTTTAGCTAAAAGGGTCTTTATTAAGTCATTTTGTACTTCGGGTTCGATTATGTTCAAGAGAGGATGCTCAGAGCGAAAAGTATCCCAAATGGAATAAACAGTATAATAAGTGTAGCCTTTAGCAGTATGGACTTTGTTATCCATTCCTCGGTATTTTCCATTTACATCGGAGGCGGTGTAAGGTCCAAGAAGAGAGTGGTATAAAGAAGTGTAAAATTTAACTTTATTATCTTCTGTTCCACCCTCGATTTTAATCCTGTTCAATTTTTCATTCCAGGTTTTTCTCGCAATATCCCTCACTCGTTCAAAGTTCCAAGCAGGAATCTCTTTCTCAAGATTAAGTACAGCTTGCGCTTCACTTACATAGGAGATACCAACTTTTACTAAAATCCGCTCTTCTGCTGTGGTTTCATAATCTACAAATGCACCAATATCCGTTCCAGTCTGAGAATGAGAACCTTCATTTATTGAATCATTATTCCATGTTCCGTACGAAGAGAAGGGTTTAGAGAAAATTGCAGCAAAATATAGAGTAAAAGGGGTCTTCCCACCACAGAAGGGATTAGGAATAGTCACAGAACCCGTGATTGTCCTTTTGTCAATTATCTCTACTTTGGCTCCTATTGGATCATCATCGGCTAGATTATGAGTTATGTCAATTATAATGTGGGCATCTTTGGCTTCTGGAAAGGTATAACGGTGAAAGCCTGCTCTGGTTGTAGCTGTTAACTCTGCTCTTATCCCGTAATCTTCAAGATTGACAGCATAATATCCTGGAGTCACAACTTCACTCTCATGACTAAAGCCAGAACGATACTCACTTTCGACAGTCTTCAGCTCACCAGTTGTTGGCATTAGTAGAAAATTACCAAAACCCCAGCATCCAGTACCGGTCAGGTGAGTATGACTGAAACCTTCAATATTTTCGTCATCATATATATATCCGGCGATGTGGAGGTCGGTATCAGGACTCAGTTGAACCATTCCATGAGGCATTGAGGCTCCCGGAAATGTATTTATTTCTCCCATTGCCCCTTTAGCAGAATACACACCTGTTCCGATAATCGGATTAACATACTTAATATAGTTAACAAGTTTTTCCCTTACACAACCAGCCCCAAATAAGACGATTGCCATGGATCCTACTAATAGGATTGGAAGTAAAGAGAATTTAAAATCCTTATACATCTCTAACCCCCTTTTTATTTTTAGAAGTTTTTTGCTTTATCCCTGTTGAACTCTGGAACTTTTCCAAAAACACCTGAATATTCTTCTTGATGCCTGGGCACAAGAAATTTATCCTTGGCCCCTGGATACCAATTCCTTAAAGTTTTTCTGAAATGCTTTCACACCTTCAGGTTTTTCTCTCGATAACAGAACACCGGGTATAGAAACTTTCTTTTCGACCTTTTCTCCTTTTAGTAACTTTATGGCCGATTCGACGGCTAATGATCCGATTTTAAATGGGCTCTGGGCAGTAATAGCCTGAAGAATGTTATCCTTGGAAAGGAGAAAATCTAACAATTGCTCACTTACATCTGTTCCAAACACAGCGACTTTACCCGCTTTGCCAGCATTCTTGACAGCCATGACAGATCCAACGGTGCCTCCCTCATTAGCAGCCCAGATGATATCCAAATCTGGATGAGCCGTCAAAATGTCTCTCGCCTTCTTCACCGCCATCTCTGCCAGCCAGGCATCCTGCTCCGCAACGATCTCAACGCCAGGCAATTTGGTTATTTCTTGCTTGAATCCCCCACTTCGCGCATCACTCTGCTCGGGCACTTGAGACTTGTAAGCGAGAATCGCCACCTTTGCCTTGCCTCCTAACTTATTCTCGATGTAGTTTCGCGCCGCTTTGCCGGACTGAATACCTAAATTGCTCTGATCGCTCTCGATATAGGCGGATGGAATATCACCTTCAATCGTAGAGTTGTAAGTTATAATCTTGATGCCCTTATCATGTGCACGCTTCAATGCTGAAACCGAGGCTTTAGCGCTGAGAGGTGAGATAACAATTGCGTCAACTTTGCGCACAATATATGTGTTCACAAGTTGTATCTCCTTGGTTGGCTTGTTTTCACTGTTAGCTTCAAAAAGTTCAGCGCCAGCTTTTTGGGCAGCTGCATTCATACCAAACTGAACAAGTCGGAAAAACTGATCTTCCTGGAAAATGATCCCGGCAATCTTTGGCGGCTTTACTTTTCCTTTTCCCTTTTTACAACCAGGAAGAAAAATAGCACACGGAAAAATGAGGAGAAGAGTCACAATAAAAATCAAGCTCTTTTTCATTCTTACCCCCTTTTATTTCAATTAATCTTTACAATCATTCCACTGCAGGTTTAAATTGCAAAAGCGAATCTTATTTACAGTGTTTAATCTAGATAGAAGACTTAGTCTCTTTTTTATGATAAAAGAACCTGGCTTTTTTGTGGAATAAATATCCAGACCTCCTTTCTTAGAACGGAAGAACCTGTTTGCTAATTTCCGTAGGAGAATTTTCTTTTCGAGAAAATGGATGAAGTCTAAACTTATACGAATAAACCCTAGCAGGCAAGCTGTATTCTGGATGGGTTCTCGCACCCCAGCTATCATCTCCCCCAACACCCATCTGTTTGTAATCAAGATTAACCGTGATATCGTCTTTTCGCTTCAAATCATATGGGTGCCTCGCCTTCTCCAGTTCTTCTGTAGTAAAATGGTGAGCACTAACACTCAAGAATGGCATTCCTACGACTAATAAGCCAATACCTTTGTCATTCGTTAATGTAACCCAGCGCACATCTGTCTTATTCCCGTTCTCCTGAGGTCTAATATAAGGCACATACTGCTCATCAACAGTTCCCTCGTAAACACCTACAGTTGCGCCAGTCTTTCGGTCCCAGTAAGTCTCATGAGGACCACGACCAAACCATGAGAAGGTATTGAATTCGCCTGGCACTAACATCTGCATCCCAAAACGTGGAAGATTGGGCAAGTTATTCCCCGGCGTGAACTTATTACTAATTATAACATCGCCACTACCATATATCATCCAGATGCTCTCATATTGAGATTCCACTCCAGGAAGAATTGAATTCACATTTATGCGAACGATCTGAGGCTTGATCTTCTCAACTTTAACTTCCTTGATCTGCCTCGTTCGCCCGGCATTACGCCATACACTGAGTCGTTTTGACATGCCGTTACCAATATCATTGTCGATTGGGGCCCGCCAGAAGTTAGGCATAAGACCTTCCTTTACCAGTTCTTTGCCCTGATATTTAAACGATGAGATCGTTCCTTCTTTCTTATCAAAGATCAATTTAAATCTTGGCCCTTCTATAGAGGCTTTGTCTTTCAAATCTGTAAGATTTAATTCGGGAATCTTCACTAATTTCATTTCTGGTTTGGCTGGTACATCGTAGGGAATCTTAAATTGTTCCCAGGCAAGTGGATGGTCTTTCTTCGCCCATTCGGTGTTCTCTCTTAGTTTAAAAATCAGCTTTAACCAGTATTCAGCCCCTGGAGTAAGTTTTGGTTTCTTAATGGGAACCTCAACGACCTTACTCTCCCGCGGATGAATATCCAGAGATTTCAATTTTCCTGTCTGAATAACTCCTCCATCCTCGGATAAAGACCAAACAACGTCGAATTTTTCAAGATTGGTAAAGAAATATTCATTGAAAACCTTAATCTTACCAGAAAGGAGATCCACTGCTTCCATTCCAACATTCTGATAAACTTTTTTAACTTCCCATAAGCCTGGTTGGGGAGTTCTATCAGGGAAGATTAAACCGTTGATGCAAAAGTTTGCATCGTTCGGAACATCACCAAAATCACCTCCATAGGCCCAATACTCCTTATTATCAGGGGTTTTCTTTTGCAGGCCCTGATCAACCCAATCCCAGATAAAACCTCCTTGCAGGTTTTTATACTTTCTAATCACATCCCAGTAATCCTTCAAGTTGCCTGTGCTGTTTCCCATCGAATGGGCATATTCACACATAATAAGAGGCCTATCTTGTTTCTGTTTCGCATAGTTAACAAGATAATTGATTCGGCTATACATCGGACAAACAACATCGGTATGAGGTTTTCGACCAGCTCGTTCGTACTGCACAGGCCTTGTTGGATCACGGTGGTGAATCCAGTCACTGATAGATTCAAAATTCGTACCATCACCAGCTTCATTCCCCATTGACCAGATAATTACAGATGGATGATTTTTATCCCTCTCTACCATCCTGATAAAACGATTTAAGTGAGCTTCTTTCCATTCTGGCTTATTCGCAAGAGTTTCATCGGGTCTATAACCTATTCCATGTGACTCTATATTCGCTTCGTCAATTAAGTAAATCCCATATCTATCACAAAGTTCTAACCAATGTGGATCGTTTGGATAGTGAGAAGTCCTAACCGCATTGATATTGAACTGCTTCATAAGCTTTATATCTTTGGTCATTAACTCAACGCTAACGTAATGCCCGGTTTTCGGATCATGCTCGTGACGGTCTACACCTTTCAATAGAATTGGGCATCCATTCACTAACAACTGACCCTCTTTTACCTCAACCTTTCGGAATCCAAACTTGCAACTTTCAATTTCAAGAATTCCTCCATCTTCACCTTTCAATCTTAAAAGAACTGTGTAGAGGTTAGGGTCTTCAGCAGACCATTTCTTTGGATTGGCAATCCTGGCTTTCATTTTCAGGATACTTTCAGAGCCAGGCGCTAAATAACTTGTGCTGTTTTCCATCAGAACTTCTGAAGAAACAGGCTTATTCTTAGCATCTAATAAAGTCACTTCAACTTTAGGATTCTTACAAGGCTTCTTGGAATAATTCCTCACTTTGGCTATAACTCTTAATTCAGCATCCCTGTAATGTTCATCAAGATCACAATTCACTTCAAAATCGCGAATATGAATCGGCAGAATAGAAAAGAGATAAACATTCCGAAAGATTCCACTTAACCTGAACATATCTTGATCCTCAAGATATGACCCATCTGACCAGCGATAAACTTCCGCAGCTAAAATATTCTTTCCTTTTTTCAGATAATCGGTAATATTGAATTCTGCAGGTGTTCGGCTTCCCTGACTATACCCAACTTTTTTGTTGTTGATCCAGAGATAAAAAGCGGACTGAACTCCATCAAAGTGAATGAATACCTGTCGATGATTCCACTTGGTAGGAACTTGAAAAGTTGTACGATAAGAACCAACTGGATTATAATCGTGCTGAATATAGGGAGGATTTTTCTTAAAAGGATAGCGACTATTAAGGTAAATAGCTTTTCCATAGCCCCCCACCTCCCAGTTGGATGGTACGGGGATTTCATCCCAATTACTGACATCGTAATCTGATTTGTAGAAATCCCTTGGTCGCTCTGAAGGTTTTCTAACCCAGTTAAACTTCCATTTACCGTTAAGAGATTGATAGAATTCTGAGGCTTCTCTACTTCCTTTAATTGCTTTTTGGAGATCATTATAAGGGATTAATGTACAATGAGGTTGCTCCTTATTTTGCCCAATCATTTCGGGGTTTTCCCAATCATTAACCTCACCACCGAAAGCTTGCCCAATGGTGCCTGTTATCATAAGAATCAATAAGAAACCTAAAATATTAACTATTTTTACCATTTCTCCTCCTTTTTGTTTTAGTTGTTTACCCATAAAATGGGAATAAATCAAATTTCTTTGGCTCCATCTCCAACTTGACAGGTATAAAAATCAGGTTTTATGCCAAGTTTTCTCTGATAATCCCTGCCCACTCTTTTAACAAATTCTTCCTTAGCTCTTTCTTCAACCAGAGCAATTATACAGCCTCCAAATCCTGCACCTGTCATTCTTGCTCCATAAACTCCTTTTATTTTTAAAGAAGATTCTACCATTACATCTAATTCTCGACAGCTTACTTCATAAAGGTCTCTTAATGAGTAATGAGAAGCGTTTAGCAATTTACCCAGGTTTTCTAAGTCGCCTTTTTCCAAACAATCCACTGCCTGCCTGACCCTTTCATTCTCATTAATTACGTGCTCACACCTTTTATCTATAGGTGCAGGAATTTTGTCTCTGTATCGGCTAAATTCCTCCTTTGTAATATCGCTTAGAAACTCTATTTCTTCTCGATTGATATACTCTTTAAGAATTTTTACCCCTTCTGCACATTCTTTCACCCTTTTATTGTATTCTGAATTGGCTAAACCTCTTTTTACTTTTGTATTCCCTACAATTAAAATTGTCCCTTTACTTTGGAAAGGAACCAGTTTATAATCCAGAGTCTTACAATCTAAAATTAAAGCATGGTTTTTCTTCCCAAAAGTTACAATAAACTGATCCATAATTCCACAGTTTACACCAACAAATTCGTTTTCTGCTTTTCTGCATAAAAGAGGTATTTTCTTTAGTGGTAGTTTTTTATTTGATAATTTTAAAAGAGTTATCATACTTACTACTTCTATAGCCGCTGAGGAAGATAAACCGCTACCAATTGGAATTTCCCCTTCAAAAATTATATCTGCACCTTTTAATTTTAAACCTTCTTTTTCTAACACCCAGGCAACTCCTTTTGGATAATTTGCCCAATCATCCTCTTTTCGATATCGAATATCATCTAAGGAAGCGGAAACTTCCATAGAAAAATTCATTGATTTCAAATTCAATATTCTATCTTCCCTGACTCTGGCAACCGCTAAAATACTCTTATCAATTGCAACCGGCAGGACAAGCCCTCCGTTATAATCAGTATGCTCTCCGATAATATTTACCCTTCCTGGAGCATTAAAAACTCGAATGTTATCAGAACTTCCATAGCTCTTACAAAATTCTTCTTTTAAATTCTCAATTCTTTTTTGGATCATTTTTCCTCCTATAAATCTTCCATTATGGTTCTCAATTCTCTGGCTTTTTCTTCTGGAGAAGTTGGATTTCCATGTGTCCAAGAGCCCGTTTCTGAACTTGCATTAAACTTTTGTGTATAACGATTCCGCAAAGGGGGATAAAATTCTATATGGAAATGATAATAAGAATAATCTTTACCATCACTGGGTTTTTGGTGGAAACACATCATATAAGGAAATTCCTTCTCGAATAATTTATCGTAAGTTTGGACAATCCTTTTCAGAGCTATAGATAAATCTTTTTTTTCTTTTTGATTAAAATCAACCAATGATAATTTATGATTTCTTGGGATTATAAAAACCTGATAAGGATAATCCGCAAAAAAAGGAACAAAATTGACAAAAGATTCATTTTCATCAACAATTCTATCTTTTTGTCTTAATTCTTCTTCTAATATTTTGCAATAAAGACATTTTCCTTCTTTTTCGAAAAACTCCTTACAAGATTCTAATTCCAATTCTATCTTTTTTGGAATAAAAGGGAATCCATAAATCTGTCCATGTGGATGTGAAATGGTCACACCCACCTCTTCTCCCCTATTTTCAAAAATGAAGACATACTTTATAAATTTTTCTTTGCCCAATTCAATATATCTCTCAGTCCATAAATTAACTAACTTCTCAATTTGTTTTAATGGAAGTTGACCTAAAGAACTGTTATGGTCAGGGGAATAAAGGATAACTTCGCATTTACCATAAGATTTAGCCACTTTATAAAATGAAGATGAAGAAAAAACTTCTGGGGGATTGGGCTTCATAATTGGCCAATCATTTTGATAGGAAAAAACATCGTAATCTTCAGGCACTTTCCCTGAACCGGGACAAAAAGGACAATACCCTTCAGGTAAAACAGGTCTATTTTGTCTCTCACTCGAAACCATTACCCACCATTTTAGAACAGGATTCCATCTTAATTCATACATTTATTATTCCTATAATAAAATATAAAAAACTTCTACATAAGCTCACTATTGGTCACCGATTATCTCAAAACTCCCTGTTAATTGTATATTTTCAGATGATTTACCAACCATAACATCAAAGGTTCCTGGTTCAACAACGAAATTCATATTCCTGTCGTAAAATGCCAATTTTTCGGGGGTAATTATAAAATTCACAGTTTTCTTTTCACCCGGTTTAAGCGATATCTTCTTGAACCCTTTAAGCTCCTTGACAGGTCTGGTAACAGAGCCAAATAAATCGTGAATGTAAAGCTGGACAACTTCCTCACCCCTGCGATCGCCTGTGTTCTTCACATCCACGCTAACACGGATTTCCTTATTGGATCCTGTTTCCTTTGGTTTAATTTGAAGATTACTGTATTCAAAACTGGTATAACTTTCCCCATAACCGAAAGGAAATAAAGGTGTCCAGGGAATATCAATGTATTTTGATGTCCAGCGGATATTCTCTTTCGGCGGCCTTCCAGTATTCTTGTGGTTGTAATAAATCGGAATCTGTCCAATCGTTCTCGGAAAGCTAACGGGTAGCCTACCGGATGGATTGTAGTCACCAAACAAGACATCAGCAATGCCGTTACCGCCTTGAACGCCTGGATGCCAACACAAAAGAATTGCCTTGATGTTCTTCTTGACCCAGCTAATAGAAAGTGGACGACCAGTAAGAATCAGTACAATCGTAGGTGTTCCTGTGGTATAAATCGCCTGAATTAAATCTTTCTGAACACCTGGCAAATCCAGAAATGCCCTGCTGTGCGCCTCTCCGCTCATATCAGCGGATTCACCAACCACCAGGAGAACCATAGCTGCTTTCCTTGCAATATTCAGAGCCTCGTCAAACCCGTTAGTTGAGGTATCATCAATATTGCAACCTTTAGCATAATAAACCTTTGTGGCTCCCGAAACTTTGTTTCGAATTCCTTTAATTATGGGAACGACATCCTCTGCCACACCTCTTCCAGCCCATGTTCCCAATAGATCGGCTTGATTATCTGCTAATGGGCCAATTACAGCCAGAGATTTTATATCTTTTCTCAATGGAAGTAGATTACCCTCGTTTTTCAGAAGGACTAAGGATTCTCTTACCTCTTCACGGGCGGTTTGCAAATGCTCCTTACAAAGCATTATTGACTTTGACTGATCAATTTTGGTATAAGGATGTTCAAATAGTCCAGCTCGGAATTTTATGCGCAAAATTCGAGATACGGCTTTGTCTATAACTTCCTCTGGAATTTTACCGTCTTTAACCAGCTGGAGCAAATTGCTGATATATATCCTGCCTTCCATATCCATATCAACACCTGCAATTACCGCTTCCTTAGCTGCATGAGCCGAGTCTTCGGCAAATCCGTGGGGAATCAGTTCAGCAATGGAACCCCAATCGCTCACAACAAAGCCATCGAATTTCCATTCGTCTCTTAAAATTTCGGTAAGAGTATGGCGGTTTCCTGAAGCTGGTATTCCGCTTATTTCGTTAAAAGCACTCATTAAAGTTCCAGCCCCGGCTTCTACACCTGCCTTAAAGGGAGGAAGATAGACATTTCTAAGGGTCCTCTCAGAAACTTCGGAAGTGTTATAATCTCTACCTCCCTCAGCAGCGCCATAGGCGACGAAATGCTTAAGACAGGCAACAAGTGTAAATGGATTGGAAAGCTCTTTTCCTTGAAAACCTCTTACTTTAGCCGCAGAAAATACCGAAGCCAAATACGGGTCTTCTCCGAAACCCTCTGCAATTCTACCCCAACGAGGATCACGGGCAATATCTACCATTGGAGCAAAGGTCCAGTCAATACCTGCTGAAGTTGCTTCTAAAGCTGAAATAGAAGCGGCCTTCTCAACTAATTGTGGATTCCAGGTAGCAGCCTCTGCCAAAGGAATAGGGAAAATTGTTCTATAGCCATGTATCACATCGAAACCAAAAATTAAGGGAATTTTTAAACGGCTCTGCTCTAATGCAATTCTCTGAATCTTATTTGTGTTTTCTGCACCGAGAACATTTAAAAATGAACCGACTTTACCTCCCTTGACTAATTTCCCGTATTTCTCTGTGAATACACTAAACTGGCACATCTGTCCGATTTTCTCTTCCAGAGTCATCCTCGTAAGTAAATCTTTAACCCTTTTTTCAATTGGTTGATCAGGATTTAAATATATTGGATTTTTGATGTTAGATTGTCCCATACTTGTTAAACTTGCTAAAATGATAAAGATAACCGCTAACTTCCCGAAAAAATCAAGGTATCCTTTCCTCTTCATTTAATAGCCTCCTTTTTAGTAATGTCTTTGATTCACTAAGTTTGCCCTGTTCAATTGCATCTAAAATTAACTTTCCACATTTTTCACTTTTTGCTGATTGAATGCTTGTAAGAAAACGGGGTTCATTTTAACCCCTTGTATTTTCCCGCTTACAGCATCGAGCACCGAAAAATTATATAAATCGCCTTTTTTATAATAGCAAATCCAGTAAGGATAGTATATCTCCATGGATTTTTTTATCTCTTTTAATTCAGCAGGTGCTTTTGCCTGGAGACCTGATTCTAAGATTATTCCTCTATACTTATCCTTAGCTATTTTCTCTGCTTCCTTTGGAGAAAGAACAAAACCAAAAGAAGGCCTACCTTCTCCGGAAAGAACAACTTCTTCCAACTCCAAAAAAGCAAAAGACCCTTTTATTCCATCAACGGCAACAGAAGTTTTTTGTTCCCCCTTTTTTGTGGAAGCTCTTAATTCAAAAGTATAATAAGGGAAATGTATTAATTCTAATCGAACTATTTCCCCTGACGAACGATGAAAAAATCTACGCTTTTTAGAAAAAATTTGATCTGCTTTTTGTACACTAATAACCGGCTGGACAAAATTCACTTATTCTCTTTCAAGATTCTTTAACCTTTTCTTCTTGTTTATTCTCCCCTTGATATAACAAAATAGACCTACAACAAGAAGAATTCCTCCACATATCCCATTAGTCATTCTTCCTATCCGAGTTTTGGAAAATAAAATACCGATCAATATTAGAACACCGAATGAAGTCCAGAAAATTCCGATTGCTTGTAAAGGTTCAAATTCCCTTATTTTATGGATTTTTTCTTCTGACATTATCATCCTCCCCAAACAGCATATATTGCCAATTGTATTGCCATAAGCAATACTGCCCATATCCTTACATCTCGCCAACGTGCTTTGGTCTCTGCTCCCTCATAGATATACTTCCTCGGATGAAGAACAGCCCAAATGGCTATCCCTACAAAAATAATTCCTGTAATAATTACTGCCCAGAATAACGGTATTTTCGATAAATCCATTATTTTCCTCCCTCTACTCTTTTCCTTAACAATTCCTGTGTAGAACTTTCCTTTACCACTAATCCGTAAACAAGACCCTGTATCTTCTCTAAAGGTTCTGGTTTAGTAAACAAGCTTACCACAACATTTAGGACTATTGAACCTACAAATGACCACCAGGCAACATAAAGAAAATTCATCCCGCTTAGAGTAAGACCAATTGAAATTCCTACACCACCTGCAAGACCGACTAAACCACCCCATCTATTAGCTCTACTCCAAATAATCCCTAATAAAACAGTTGCCAAAGTCGGACCCTGGAAATAAGAAAGAAGTGTCTGCATAGCTACATATATTCCAGGGAATTTATTGGTTACTGGAGCAAAAACTACTCCCCAACATACAAGGATTACAGTAATTACTCTGCCTAATAGTAAATAATGCCTATCCGATGCTTCTTTCCTGATAAACTTCTGGTAAATATCTCTGGTCAAGATAGTAGCAGTTGAATTTATGGTAGAATCCATTGTGGAAAGAAGAGCAGCGATAAAACTGGCAAAAACTAAACCACTTAATCCCGCAGGCAACAGATTACGCATCACCCAGGGAAAAGCCTGATCTGGATTGGGGATCTGGGAAGGATCTTTGCATAAAGCTAAAGCAAAAAGTCCAGGAAGAACAACTAAAAGAGGAACTAACGTTTTAAGAAACCCGGCTCCCATCATTGAGGCCTTAGCATCCCATGCACTGCGAGCTCCCAAAGTTCTTTGAATAATTGCCTGATGGCAACACCACCAGGCAGGAGACATAACCAGACCTAATCCAAATAGTATTCCTAACCAGGGGTATTGAGGATGATTTAAAGGAAGAAATAACTGAAAATGCTGTGGGTGCATAGGTTTAATCATACTCACCAAACCACTCCAACCGTGGGTTAGATTAAAACCGATAATCATTACTGCCAATCCACCAACTAACATCATCAACATTTGCACGACATCAGTCATAGCAACTGCTGCCAAACCACCTGTCACTGTATAAACACCTACAATGATCGCAATAAGAATAATACTTAATTGAAGAGGCCAACCTAAATAGGTATGTAACATTAATCCACTTGCCCAGAAAAATATTCCCAGAGTGCACGCTAAAAAAAGAGTCCATAGAACAGCTTCAATTGTTCTCACAGCTGTACTGTAACGCTTACCCAAAAATTCCGGTACAGTATAAACCCCACTCTTCCAGTAAAAAGGGATAAAAAGTAGAGAGGCAAATATCATCGCCGGAATTGCCCCAAGCCATTCATAATTGGCTTGAACTATGCCAAAACGATAAGCTCCTCCAGCTGCACCCATATAATCATACGCTCCAATATTCGTGCCGATCAATGACATTGCAATTACCCAAAAAGGAAGCATCCTACCTGCTAAAAAATAATCTTCCCCGGTGTGCACATATCGTTTAAAAAATACCCCAAACAGTGGGATAGCAGCAAGATAAGCAATCACAATTACTAAATCATAACCTCCAATTCCCATATTTTCCTCCTTTTTTATTTAAAAGATTCTAACATGATAGTTGGTCTAATAACTTTTTGACCCAGGGATTCTAAATTTTTTTTATATTCCTTGGTTCTATTAATCTTGAACACTATTTCCTTATGTATTACTAAAAAATCATTTACTGATAATATTTTTATTGGTAAGATGATTTTTTTATACATTATTTTATGTTATAATCAATATTTTTAATTTGTCAAGGGAAATGATTTTTTGCATTCGGAAAAGTTCATGTATGCCTAATGGCGCAGTTAATTCAGATTTCAACAGCTAACTTACTAATATTTCAACTGACCAACCAAAAATTGTCAAATGTTTACCCAACTTGCCCTATGTAATGTTTACTATTATATTGGGGTGGAATGTGTAACTATTCCCTGAGGGGTCAAACACCGAGATTAAAATATATATTCAAAAGATTGTAAAATTTGATTCGTAATACAATAAATTGTTTACTCTTGACAATTGGGTAAAGATTATTATTATAAAATGCGAATATTTTGCAATAAAAACCTTTAATAGTTTTTCATATATTAATGCAGATAGAGGATAAATATTTATGAAATTTGGATATTTTGAAGATGAGAAGAGAGAATATATAATTACCGATCCCAAGACGCCTTATCCATGGATCAATTATCTTGGCTACGATAACTTTTTTTCTTTGATTTCCAATACCGCTGGGGGCTATAGTTTTTATAAAGATGCAAGACTAAGAAGGATCACCCGATATCGTTATAACAATATTCCTGTAGATAATGGCGGTAAATATTTTTATATAAATGAAAATGGTGATGTATGGTCACCAGGATGGAAGCCAGTAAAAGCAGAACTTGAAAACTATGAATGTCGCCATGGGCTTGGATATACAAAAATTACCGGAATGAGAAATAATCTTGAAGCAGAGGTGCTTTATTTCGTCCCTCTTAATTATAATGGTGAAGTTCAAAGGGTTCGTTTAACAAACAAATCAAATTCGATAAAGAAATTCAAGATTTTTTCATTCGTTGAATTCTGTCTCTGGGATGCTCTGGATGATATGACAAATTTTCAGAGGAATTTTTCTACCGGTGAAGTGGAGGTCAAAGGTTCGGTTATATACCATAAAACCGAATACAGGGAAAGGAGGAATCATTTTGCTTTTTATTCGGTAAATTCTAAAATTGAAGGTTATGACACAGACATGGAAAGTTTTATGGGACTTTACAATGGTTTTTCTTCTCCTCAGGTAGTATTAGAAGGAAGTTCAAAAAAATCAGAGGCTCATGGATGGCAACCTATAGCTTCGCATTGTATAGAAGTTGAGCTTGGGCCTGATGAAACGAAAGACTATATATTCATCCTCGGTTATGTTGAAAATGACCTTGAAGATAAATGGGAAAGTCCTGGGGTTATCAATAAGAGAAAAGCAGAGAAAATGATAGCTGAATTTGAAAGGGCTGAGGATGTTAATAAAGCTATAAATCAACTTAAGGAATACTGGGATAAGCTTCTTTCTGTTTATGAGTTAGATCATCCGGATGAGAAGCTATCAAGGATGGTAAATATATGGAATCCATACCAGTGCATTATAACTTATTATATGGCAAGAAGTGCTTCTTATTTTGAATCCGGTATTGGAAGAGGAGTTGGTTTCAGGGACTCAAACCAAGACCAGTTAGGATGTACACATCAGATACCGGAAAAATCAAGGCAAAGAATTCTTGATCTTGCTGCTACACAGATGGAAGACGGAAGTGCATATCACCAATACCAACCCCTCACAAAAAGAGGAAATGATGAGATAGGAGGAAACTTCAATGATGATCCACTCTGGTTAATAGCATCAGTTGCAGCTTATATAAAGGAGACAGGAGATTATTCGATACTTGATGAATCAGTTCCTTTTGATAATGATGAAAGCAAAGCAAAGAGCTTATTCGAGCATTTAAAGCGTTCATTTTATCATGTTGTTAATAATCTTGGTCCTCATAATCTTCCTCTCATAGGCAGAGCGGATTGGAATGACTGTCTTAATCTCAACTGCTTTTCCACCAATCCTGATGAGAGTTTTCAAACGGCTACAAATAAAGACGGGAAGACAGCAGAGTCTGTTTTGATTGCAGGTATGTTCGTTTATTATGGAAGGGAGTTTGAAAGGATTTGCAAAAACACAGGGAGAGAGGAAGAGGAAAAAAAAGCAGAAAAGCATATTCAGGAAATGATTGGAAGCATTAATAAGTATGGCTGGGATGGGGATTGGTTCCTGCGAGCATATGACGACAATGGAGATAAGGTGGGAAGCAGTGAGAACGAAGAAGGAAAGATATTTATTGAGCCTCAGGGGTTCTGCATAATGGCTGGAATAGGAGTCGATGACGGTAAAGCGAAGCAGGCTCTTGATTCAGTAAAAGAAAGGTTGCTATGTAAATATGGGGTTTTACTTCAGAATCCCCCGTATTCAAGATATCACCTTAACCTGGGAGAAATATCTACCTATCCTCCAGGATATAAGGAGAATGCAAGTGTATTCTGTCATAATAATCCCTGGATTATGATTGCTGAAACTGTTATCGGAAGAGGTGATAGAGCTTTCGAATATTATAAAAACATAGCTCCAGCATATTTAGAGGATATGAGCGAAATTCATAAAACAGAACCCTATGTTTATGCTCAGATGGTATCAGGGAAGGATGCTTATAAAGGAGGTGAAGCAAAGAATTCCTGGCTTACCGGGGCAGCAGCCTGGAATTATGTAGCGATTACTCAGTTTATACTTGGCGTAAGACCGGACTATGACGGTCTCATTATTGATCCATGTATTCCCTCAGATTGGGATGGATATAGAGTGAGAAGGAAATTCAGAAATGCGGTTTACGATATAAAAGTTAATAATCCTGATAAAGTATGCAAAGGAATCAATCAGATAAAAGTTGATGACAAAGAAATCGAAGGAAATAAAGTTCCAATATTCAGTGATGGTAAGATGCACGAAGTTGAAGTAACTCTTGGTCATGAGGAATGAATATTAAAATTAATTATTAAATAATAGAGGGATTATGAATTTGATTGATATAGGAATTATAATTGGGTGTTTTGTTATCGTAGTTATTATTGGAACTATTATGAAGAAATGGGCTTCAAAGGACATGAGAGCTTACTTCCTTGGCGGAAATAAAGTGCCGTTTTACCTCCTTGGACTGGCAAATGCCTCAGGTATGTTTGATGTTGCCGGCACTATGTTGATAGTGGCCTGGATTTTCGTTTACGGTCTAAAAGGGGCTTTCATCCCCTGGATCTGGCCAATATTTAACCAGGTTTTTCTTATGATTTATCTTTCGGTATGGCTCAGGCGTTCTGGGGTTGTTACCGGTGCTGAATGGATAAAAACCAGATTTGGGCACGGTTTAGGGTCAAAGCTTTCCGACATAAGTGTGGTAATATTTGCCATTATTAGTACTATTGGTTTTCTTGCCTATGCGTTTCAGGGAATAGGAAAGTTTTCTCAGATATTCCTACCCTGGCAGCTTTCTGCGGATATGTATGCAATAATTATAATGGGTCTTGCAAGCATATATATAATTGCCGGGGGAATGTTTGGGGTTCTGGTTACAGATTTATTCCAGTTTTTTATACTTGCTATTGCCTCTATTGCTATTGGCTGCATTGCAATTACACATACCAGCCCGGCGGCAATTCAGGCGGTGGTACCACAGGGGTGGCTCAGCCTAAAATTCGGATGGACGAGTCTTAATTTGGACTGGTCGAATTTGATACCGGCGGTAAACAGCAGAATAGCCACCGATGGATTTTCTCTATTTGGCATTGTTTTCATGATGATGCTTTTTAAGGGTTCACTTGTAAGTGCAGCCGGACCAGCACCGAACTATGATATGCAGAGGATTCTTTCAGCAAGGAATCCGAAGGAAGCATCTCTTATGAGTTGGGTTGTTTCGCTTGTATTATACTTCCCGCGTTATCTACTTGTAACCGGTATCTGTGTACTGGGTCTTGTATTTTTCGGTCCCCAGATAAAGGCAATGGGCAGCAGTATTGATTTCGAGCAGATTCTACCCTATGTAATACATAATTTTGTACCTGTAGGAGTTGTAGGACTCATACTTGCAGGATTGATTGCAGCCTTTATGAGCACTTACAGCGGAACGGTAAACTGTGGAGCTTCCTATATAGCCAATGATATTTATAAACGCTATATAAATCCGAAGGCTTCAGACAGAAAATACATACTTATAAGTTATCTTAGTTCATTTGTGTTAATAATTCTGGGAATTATTTTTGGGATGTTGGGCAAATCAATCTATCAGATTACGATGTGGATTGTATCGGGTCTCTGGGGTGGATATATGGCACCAAATATTCTTAAGTGGTACTGGTGGCGATTTAATGGTTATGGTTATTTCTGGGGTATGGTTTCAGGGATGGCTGCGGCTTTACTATTCCCACTTGCTTTTGGCAACCCGGATGTTTTATTCGGGATTCAATTTAATCTTGCTGTTTTCCCATTTATACTAATTATAAGTACAGCTGCCTCGATTATAGCCACTCTGCTGACAGGACCGGAAAAAGATGAGGTCCTTATGGACTTCTATAAAAAGGTTAGACCCTGGGGTCTCTGGAGACCTGTTTATGAAAAGGTAAAAAAAGAGAATCCTGATTTTGAAAGGAATAAGAACTTCAAACGTGATATGGTTAACGTTGTGGTGGGTATCGGATGGCAGATAAATTTTGTTTTAATTCCAATCTACCTTGTGTTGAGGCAATTCAATGGGATGTTTATAAGTTTGGGAGTACTTGCAGTTACATCAATTTTCCTTAAGTTCAATTGGTATGATAATCTTGAGGAGGATTGATTATATGGATAAAGAAACATTTGAAAAGAAGGTTAATCAGCTTTTTAAAAACCACAGGGAGTTGATTGAACGTAAAAACGAGGAACTGGAAGAAACCCGGGGAATTTTTCATCGGTATAAATATCCGGTATTAACAAGAGAGCATGTCCCTGTTTTCTGGCGCTATGACCTGAATTATGAAACAAACCCCCATTTAATGGAAAGATTAGGCATTAACTCTGTTTTTAATTCCGGGGCTATTAAGCTGGATAGTAAGTTTTACCTTCTTGCACGGGTTGAAGGATTGGACAGGAAATCCTTCTTTGCCGTTGCTGAGAGTCCTACGGGTGTTGACCGGTTTGAATTCTGGGATTATCCCATTGTTATGCCGGAGACCGACAGGGGCGATGTTAATGTTTATGATATAAGGGTGGTCAAACATGAAGATGGCTGGATTTATGGACTTTTCTGTTCGGAAAGAAAAGACCCCGATGTACCAGAGGGTGATACTACCTCAGCAAATGCTCAAACGGGAATTGCCAGAACCAGAGATCTAAAGACATGGGAACGTCTGGATGACCTGAAAACAAAATCCCCGCAACAGAGGAATGTGGTTCTTCATCCTGAATTCGTTGATGGAAAATATGCATTTTATACCCGCCCCATGAAGAGGTTTCTGGAAGCAAAGTCCGGGGGTGGTATAGGTTGGGGGTTATCGGATTCTATCGAGCACGCTGAAATCAAGGATGAGATTATAGTAGAAGAGCTACGTTACCATACAATTTCTGAAATAAAGAACGGATTAGGTCCTGCGCCGATAAAAACTAAAGAGGGATGGCTTCATCTGGCTCATGGCGTAAGAGGAACAGCAGCGGGTTTACGGTATGTTCTTTATAGTTTCTTGACTGACCTGGAACATCCCGGAAAGATTATTTACCGTCCCGGAGGATATTTAATTGCACCAAGAGGTGAGGAGAGAGTTGGTGATGTGTCGAACGTTGTATTCAGTAATGGCTGGATTCCCCTGGATAATGGAGGACTACTTATTTACTATGGTTCCTCGGATACCAAGACGCATGTTGCAAAAACCACAGTTGAAAAGTTAGTTGATTATGTAAAGAATACACCTGAGGATGGAAGACGTTCACCTTTATGTGTACAACAGAGGACTGCCTTAATTGATAAAAATATGAAGGTAATGAAAGAAAAGGGTATTGGATAGGATAAATATAGAGCAATATTATAATGAGATTAAAGAGGAGCTTACGGGTAATATTCTTCCGTTTTGGGATAAAACCATTGATAAAGAAAAAGGTGGATTTTACGGCAAAATATTAAATGATGGAAAAATAATAAAAGATGCACCCAGATCAGCAGTTCTAAACACACGAATCCTCTGGACATATTCTGCAGTATACCGTCAACTAAAAGAAGAGAAATATCTTAAATTAGCAAAATGGGCTTATAAATATATCCATCAGCATTTAAAGGATGAAGAAAACGGTGGTATATTCTGGCTTGTTGATGCCCGGGGCAATCCGATTGAAACTAAAAAACAAATTTATGCACAGGCTTTCTGCATTTATGCTTTAAGTGAATATTATTTGATAACAAAAGATGAGGATGCATCAAACTGGGCTGCGGAAATTTTTGATTTAATTGAAGAAAATAGTTTTGATTCTGAATATCCTGGATACTTTGAGGCTTATGATAAAGAATGGAATCTCTTAGAAGACGTTAGACTGAGCGAAAAAGACAAAAATGAAATGAAAACCATGAATACTCACCTCCACGTACTGGAGGGTTACACAAATTTAATGAGGATTTGGGAAAATAAAAAGTTAAGACTACAATTAAAACAGTTAATAGAGATTTTCCTTGATAAAATAATTGACCCAGAAACCGGGCATTTTAATTTATTCTTTGATGATTATTGGAATTTAAGATCTGATGAATTTTCCTATGGACATGACATTGAAGGAAGCTGGCTCCTGTACGAAGCTGGCCAAGTGCTGGGAAATGAAGAATTGTTAGAAAGAATAGAAAGCGCTTCCCTGAGATTAGCTGAAGTCACCCTGATGGAAGGTGTAGACGATGATGGGGGTTTAATGAATGAAGGGATTATTAGTGGAGTGATTGACACAGACAAGCACTGGTGGTCCCAGGCAGAAGCAATGGTAGGGTTTGTAAATGCCTACCAGATAACGAAAGAAAAGAAATTCTACGAAGCTTCATATAACTGTTGGGAATTTATCAAAGAAAATATTGTAGATAAGGAAAATGGAGAATGGTTCTTTAGAGTAGATAAAGAGGGTCAGCCATATTACTCTGAAGAAAATAAAGTTGGCCCCTGGAAAGCTCCTTACCATACTACAAGAACCTGCTTAGAACTCATGCGACGACTGAAGAGTCTATAAGTTTTTCTCTTTATAAGATTCTAAACGATTATAATAGTGGAGGTTTATTTATGAAAAATGTTAAGTTTATCGTACTTTTAGTTATTCCTTTAGTTTTTTTCAGTAGCGAAGTAGGCTGTACTAAAGAAGTAACTGGTTTTGAAAACTTCATTACAGTTTCCGCAAATAGATTAATGGATGGGGATAAAGAATTTCGGTTTGTTTCGTTCAATATTCCCAATCTAAATTTCGTTGAAGATGAGATGGCATTTACAAGAAAGAATGCTTTTCGATTACCAGGTAGTTTTGAAATTCAAGATGCTTTGGAGTCAATAAAACAAATAGGTGGAAAAGCTGTAAGAATTTATACTATCCCTGTAAAGCGTAAGACTGATACTGAAGAGATTCCTCGTTATGTATTAGCTCCTGGTAAATTCGATGAGAAATCTTTTACAACTATGGACACTTTGTTAGCAATTGCTAATAAAGTTGGAATAAGGCTTATTATTCCTTTAGTAAATTCCTGGAAATGGATGGGTGGTGCTCCTCAATATGCAGAATTCCGTGGTAAAACAAAAGAGGATTTTTGGACGGATCCTCAGTTGATAAGTGACTTTAAAAAGACCGTTAAATACGTACTCACGAGGAGAAATACCGTAACTGGAGTTAAGTACAAAGATGATAAGGCAATACTGTGTTGGGAGACGGGAAATGAGCTGACTTGTCCTCATGATTGGACTGTTGAAATTGTGAAATATATAAAAAGTCTTGATTCGAACCATCTGGTAATGGACGGATATTTTGCAATTGGTGCAAACCCAATACGCGAAGAATCTGTTAAAGAACCTTGTATTGATATTGTAAGCTCACACCATTACGAAACTGATCCTCGTAAACTTTTAAAATATATCGAGGCTAATTTAGAGATCGTTAAAGGTAGAAAACCATATATAATTGGTGAATTCGGTTTTGTCAGTACTTCCGCGGTTAGAGAAATTCTTAATAAAGTAATCAACGAAGAAGAAATAGCAGGTATTTTAATCTGGAGCTTGCGTTATCGTAAAAAAGAAGGTGGTTTTTATTGGCATTCTGAGCCTATGGGTTTTGGTTTATATAAAGCTTACCACTGGCCAGGCTTTGACTCTGGAGAAGAATACGACGAAAAAGATTTATTGGAGTTAATGCACGAGAAGGCTTTCGAGATTCAAGGAAAGAGTGTGCCAGATATAGTGGTACCTGGTGCTCCTGAATTGTTGACTTTTGACGATGTATCGAAGATATCCTGGCGAGGTTCAGTGGGTACCTCATCTTATAACGTCGAGAGGTCGACTTCTAAAAACGGTCCCTGGAAAACCGTAGGATGTAATGTCTCTGATGCTGGAATTCAATACTATCCTCTTTTTAATGACGAGAGTGTAAAAATTGGTGAGGAATATTATTATCGGGTAATAGCGAAAAATAGAGCTGGAGAATCTTCTCCTTCAAATATAGTTGGTCCGGTAAAGGTTAATTATAAAACTTTAATTGATAATATGCACAATTATGGGGCCTTATATCATTTCGAAGGTAAGCTTTCAATATCCACCAAAGATGATCGGAAGTTTAAAGAAGATATGTACAGGATGATGGGTGAAAAAGGTAGTGAATTATTCTATCGTGTTCCTGGAAAGATAAGAGGGTGGAAAGTATACTCTTTCTCAGAAGAAAATAAACAGACACTAGAATTCTTTCAATCCATAGATGGGAAAAATTATAAAAGAATCAGTGTTGAAAAGGAAAGTTTTTATACTGGTAAAGGGGACTATGGATATTGGTGTCCTATTCTTTATAAATACGAATCTCAAGATAAAAATACACAGTATTTAAAAATAAGATTCAATAAAACTACCCAGATAGGCAGGGTTGAAATTTACTATGTGAAGTAAGAATTAGTTTCTATAATTTGTATTAAAATATATCTCGGTATTTGACAATTTAATCTCTTTTTGCTCTCTCTTGTATAGATGACCAGATGAGGAAATCTCAATGAGCGAAATAATGGGTATTCTATCAGTTCTTTACTTGTTAACTCTGTTTTATCTTTTAGTGAATTCAACAGTTTTTCTCCATATATCTTAATAATGTCAATTGCTACTGTCATGAAGTCATACACCGAGAATAAAATGCAAAGAAGTTCTGACACCATTAGATAATTTTTGATTCATTTTCTTCTTGAAATCAACTTTATCCCTTTCTTCTTAGCTAAAATTTTTGCTGGTTTAGTAAATCCACTTTTACTAATTATCTCTTTAACTCCTTTTCTATTTGCTTTCTTGATTACACCGCTATGTACCTTTTGCTTCCAGTTCTTTACCTCCCCTTTAGTTTCGCCTCTTTTGTAATCTGGTTTACCAGGACCACCAATATGTCTACCTCGATGTTTTTTAGCCTGTGCTTTTTCATATCTTACACCTCTTTCTATAGCTTTCTTTTTACCCGTATTTACCTCCTATTTTTAGTTCCCAAAGTACTTTTCTATCCTATCTCTATCCTCGTTTTTCTTGTCTCCTTTATAGTAAATTTCAATTAATACCACTTCATCCTTATCATCTTCTTTTTCTATATAGGCATAAATAACCCTAATACCTGAATAACTACCTGATCCTCTAAGTGATTGACAGCTAAATCTAGTAGCTTTATAAATCTTATTGCCCTTTATTTTTAAGCCTGGGATTCTATATAAACCTTTAACTTTTTGTCCATTTATATGATGCATATAAACTTGACCTTTTAAGAATCTCATCAAATCATCCTCTAATGTTCTGTATTTTTTTGATAATTTCTTCATGTCTTTTTCAAATTTTTGTAATCGAATGACCTCAAAATACTCCTCAATCCTCACTATATTCCCTCACAGAATAAGGAGGATTCCTATAAAATACTAATTCATAATCAATCATTTTTTCCTCCTCTGTAGTTAACCAAGGAACATCCTCATGAGAATAATCACTTATTTGAGTTGCATTCATATCAGAGAGTTTATTGAGAACATCATCGATAACTTCAATTTCAATAGCTTTTAATTTCTCTAATTTTGCTTTTCTCAAAGGAAGATATTTAGTTTGAGGATAACTATAATAGTCACTCTCTATACGTTCAATTTCTTTATCCTCAATCATTTTATCGACTATTTTATTAAATTCCACAGGAGTGGGTCCATATTTATTTTTAATATAAGTAGCTCCAATCAGCTGACCTTCATACTTTTCATAGAAGTCAAAATCAATAAAATAGAGAAGTTTGTATATTACTGTTTCACCAACATTAGCTTTAGAACCAACTTTGTTTAAGATATATATAAGAACCTCTTTAAACTTCTCTAAATTTTTTTGTGGCACGTTAATTCTTTCTCTCTGCTCGGATTTCACTTCAATATGCTCTTTTTCCTCACTTTCTTGTAATACTACTTCTGGCTCTTTTTCTAAATTCAACAAGTTATTGGGTGACACCTTGAAAATTCTAGATAATTTTAATAATTCATCAGCATTTATTTTCCTATCTCCGCTTTCTATTTGAGAAATTGTAGATCTTTTTAAACCTAACTTCTCAGCAACCTGTTTTTGACTGAGACCTCTTAGTCCGCGCATTTCTTTAACTCTTAAACCTAGCCTTTTATGGATTGTATCCATTATATACCTCCTTTTTAAAACTTTTAATTTTATTAGTTAACAAATTTACAATTACCCTTTCATTTTCCATAATATTAATATAATATTGTTGGATATTTTGTCAAGGGATTGTTAATATTTTTAACATTGTATTTTCAATGTCTGAATATTCTTGCTCATAAAGGGTCATCCCCCACCCTCATGGCTCCATTCAAGCCTTGTCCCCATTTTTAAGTATTCTACTAGTATTCTAGTAGAAATTGTAATCTTTAATATATTCTTTGAACAATAATACCTTTTTTATTCCGTTATTATCAATAAGGAATGGTTCTATATCCCTTGCTAATTTTTCAAAATCAACTTCATCACATAAAGAAAGAATATTCTTTTTTAATTCTGAGTAATCTTGGATGTTTAATTTTTCTCTCAGGTAATTCAAATCTGGTTTAGTTTTTCCGAGGAGAAAAACAACATCGTAAAAATCTCTACCCATTTTTCTAGGTCTTGTAAATATTGCAGTAACCTTTTGAGAAAGAAGGACATCCAGAGGAACAACGTTGACCCTGATAAATACATCAAATTTGTTCAATATCTTTTTATTGGGGGTATATTCAAAATTCTGTGGTTCGGTATCCACCTGAATATTCAATTTTTCTTCTGGATGTTCAGAAAGACCGTAATTATACAGGATTTCCTTTATCTTGATATGAGATCTGAATACTTTATCAATTACATTCTTGGTTTCAACCTTATATCCTTCCAGGTATAATTTTCTTTTAATACTTTCAGTAAGGTCAATAAAATTTACCTTTTTTAAGCCAAGATTATCAAAATCCAGGTCCTCAGAAAACCTATCATTTGAATGAATAATACGCAGGGCTGTTCCTCCCATAAAAGTTAGATTCCTACTATATTCAGATGAGTAAATTTTCTCAAGTATCTTATACTGCAGGTATTCCCGTAGCATATTTCTTTTAAAGGGTCTGATTTTTTCAGGATAGAAATCTTCAATTTGTTCAAGGTCAAGCATTATCTATATACTCCAGAAGGAATTGAACTCTATTTTTTAATCTAATCTGGTTGAATCTTTTGAGGTATTGATTCATTTTTTTTATGTTCATCTTTTCTTGAAATACATCTCTATTTATCCTAAGAGATGTAAAATCTTGTTTCGATTGGATATCCGGATTTAGATAAAAATAATCGAGCATGCTCTTTTCAATACTTGCAATCTTATAGGCTCCACTATTATACCTAACTATTTTAAAACCAAAAAATAACTCTGGCTTAACAGTCCTGTAACTAAAAGTCCCTGTATCCGTGTTAAACGCATAAGTTCTTCTCGTGGAAATGGAGGTAATTGTATAGACACTTTCAGGTATGAGATGATAATAAGAGAGTGCCATTCTCAGGGAAATATATGATGGATTATATATTCTATTTGCTATCTCAAAAAGAACGTCTTCTGTCAATTCTATATCTGTAAAAGCATAATACTTATTTATAATCTTCTTTATATAACCCTTATCCTGCCACTCGCTCAATCTTCTCCTGTAAAAGTCTTCATCAATCATACGAATATCGCTCAATGAAAAGACCGTAAAATTTTTCATTAGATTCCTCAATGTTATAAAATCCATATCATTTCACCTTAATGTTATTTTTAACATAATTACGAAATAATATAACAATTTCCAGGAGAATTGTCAACCCCCTTGTTTGATTTTGTGATGATACTGTCATCCCCCATCCCTTTATTTTATTATAGTTTTTTGGGCTCCTTTAGTTCATTAATACCCACAGCTTTGTAATTTATCTGGAACAAAGCCTTACAAGCTAAACACTGACATTTTAGGCTTATCCACTCGTCATCATATAGCTCTTTATAAGAAAGATAATCATAAGAACCGCAGACAGGGCATCTAATTCCCATAGCTTCTATGGTTTTTGTCCCTATAGTTTTTATTCTAGCCATTTTAGCACCTCCATTGATTTTTGTTGTTGACTCTCCAGAAATTTCTCTAAAAAAATTAATTTACACTGATTACCTTCCTTTTCCAACCAATTTACTAGCGGTGAGGATAGTTCTGTAAATATATCTCGGTGCTAATATTTGACAATTTAATCTCCTTTTTTCTCTTGTATAGATGGCAAGGTACTGAATATCTCAATGAGCGAAATAATGAATATTCTATCAGTTCTTTACTTGTTATCTTTGCATTAACTTTAAGGGAATTCAACGGATTTCTCCATATATCTTAATAATGTCACTAATTCATATAATGTCAAATGGTAGTATCACAATGTTTACCCCACTTGTCCTGTGTAATGTTTACTATTATATTAGGGTGGAATGTATAACTATTCCATAAGGGTTATGCACTGAGATTAAATAACAGAATGAAGAGGTCGTCTTGATTTTTGAATTTTTTAAATTATTATGGTAAATAATGAGTAGATTATTAAGAATAGAATTTGGGGAAGCAGTATACCACATAATATATAAGCACTAAGGTAAAGGATAAAAGAAAATGTCTGACTTACTGTCATACTGTAAAGGTTCAGGCAAAAACTTATTTAAATGGAGGTTTGAATGATTTTCCAACATCTCAAAACGTTTAGATGTAGTATTCTAAAATTCACTGGTATGATTCTTACCTTTTCAATAATAATACCGCAAGCTAATGCATATTATACAACCCTGGGTCAGGATATTATCGAAAGAGAAACAGGCAAAAAAGTTCTTCTAAAAGGATTTGGGATTGGAGGCTGGCTTCTTCCGGAGGGCTATATGTGGGGTATTCAAAAATTAGATCGACCAAGGCAATTTGAAAATGCAATAGAAGACCTCATTGGGAAAGAAGATGCAACCAGATTCTGGCAGATTTACCACAGTAATTTTCTAACCGAAGAGGACATAAAAGCGATAAAACTATTCGGTGCAAACTCTGTGCGGATTGCACTCCTTGCCTCATTGCTCCAACCCAGAGAAAATCAACCTGAGGGACCACCTTATAATTATTCGGAATACGGTTTTAGCCTGCTGGACAGTGTCGTCAAATGGTGTGAAAAATCTCATCTCGGTATTATATGGGATATGCACGGTGCACCTGGAGCTCAAAATGCAAAGAATATTTCAGACAGTGATGGAGAAGCTCGACTATGGACAGAAAAGAAAATTTACTGGCCCAGATGCAAAGATTTATGGTTCAAAATCGCAAAAAGGTATAAAGATAGCCCCTGCATAATTGGCTATGACCTCTTAAATGAGCCCTTACTTAGACGTTATGAAGGTATTTCAGTAGACCTTCTCAGGGAATTATATATTGAACTTACTGATACAATCCGAACTGTTGATAAAAACGGTATTATCTTTATTGAAGGTGATGATTGGGCTCAAAACTTTAGTATGCTGGAACCTATATCCTGGGACCCACATTTGGCGCTTGCTTTTCATTCCTACCCTCCAACTTCTACCATGGAAGGTCTAAAGAAATGGGATAAACTCAGGGATAAATATAATATTCCTTTATGGCACGGTGAAACAGGAGAAGTTAGACCACCCTATGAACTGAACCGAGAAACCACCAAATTTCTAAAAGAGGTTAATGTGGGCTGGAGCTGGTGGACTCATAAGAAATTTGAGATTGCTACCCAGCCATGGGTTTGCATCCGTACCTCTGGATTTGAGAAAATACTGGATTATTGGAAGGGAAAGGGTAGCAGACCCTCTAAAAAGGAAGCAAAAAAGTGGCTTTATGACCAGGCAAGAAAAACAAACTCGAAATATTGTAATTTTCTACCAGAAATGGTCCGTTCACTGAGTCCCCTTGAACCTAATTTATACCTTGAAGTAAAGAGAATTAGCTCCTGATATTTTTTATTTCTCTGCTATATGTTTTTTATTGACCCCATTTTTTTGACAAAATGTCAACCTATCGTCCCCTTATTCTGCTCTTTAAGTTGATAAAGCTATCTTTGATCAGCATTAAAATCTTATTTTTACAATATTTACATTTTGTATTAAATACTTATTGTCAAATAGATCAATCCGGTATAGATAATGGGGATTTCAAGAAAAGTTTTACCATCTCTAAAGTTGAGTAATCCGTTCTCATGTAAAGGAGGTGTTCTATACTTCCGGGTTATATTGAAACCAATTGTTGCACCCATAGGTACTCCAGGTATAAAACCAAAAGGTTCATATCCATCCCATAAAGAATGTGGAATTATATAACCAATTAACATACCCAGAGTACCACCGGTTAGTGTTGCTAGAAAATTTGCCTTTTCGTTGAATAAATTTCCTGCAAAATTAACATCTATTGCACTTCCAATAACATATGAAGCACCCATAATAAAAACTTCCAAATCCGATACTCCACCTGTACCACTCCAAAATCTATCAGGATCACTTAGTACAATAACTAAACCGCAAGGAATGAAAAATACGCCCTCAATTAAACAACCACTAAATATTTCACTCCCAATATTAATTAAATTCAACGATGGTCTTTGGCTGTATTGTTTTTTGATATAATATCTAAAAGTGCTATACCAGAAGCTGCAGTCTTATAAAAATCAACATTATAATTTGGAGAGAGAAACTCCTCTATTTTATCTACTACCCTTAAACCAACTGAATCGTCATAAAGAATAGGGTTTTCAAGCCCTCGCGCTACTTAAAAAATAGGCAAATATCGCGATTTTGGCACAGCCTCTGACATATGCCAAATGTAGGGGTAACCCTTGCAGTTGCCCTTTGAGCTTAACCATGTCAAACCGTGCAAGTAAGGCCTTCTTTGTTAAAAAATGGAAAGAAGGTAGATAGATACATTAGGAGTTTTATAATCCTTATATAAACTGAAACTCTTGAATCCCCTTGACAAAAAAAGAGAAATTCATATCAATTTAAAAAAATGGAGGAAATATGAATAAAAGAAGATTTAAATCTCACTCTATAAAATTTTCGCTAATTTTATTTCTACTGCTTATCCCATTAATTCAGGGTTCCTTATTCGCAAAAGTAGCAATTCCTGAAGGAGAGATATTGCTTATAGTCCGTGGAGATGATATTGGCTTCTCTCATGGGGCAAATATGGCTTTTAAGAAAGCTTTTGACAATGGAATCCTGACATCAGCCGAATTGATGGTACCCCCTCCATGGTTTGATGAAGCAGTAAAGATACTCAAGGAAAGACCGAATCTTGATGTTGGCATACACCTAACCTTGACCTGTGAATGGATGAATTATCGCTGGGGACCGGTGGGTCCAAAAACTGACAGTACTCCAGGATTCATAGATAGGGAAGGGAATTTCTACTACAGAACTGCACCCAGCCCTTATTATGATAAAATTTTTACCCGTTCCTACAGTTTCCTCGGTTCCCACCCCAAGTTAAGTGAGGTGGAGAAGGAACTGAGGGCCCAAATAGAACTTGCAATGAAGAAAATACCATATATAAGCCATATTTCATGCCATATGGGTGCGGCAAGTGTTACACCACAACTAAAAAGCTTAGTTGAGGAACTTGCGATGGAGTATGGACTAGTTCCAGATTGGAAGTTTGAAGATAACAGTCTGAGTATATTTTCCGTTCCACTGGAAAAAAAGGTTGACTCCCTTGCCTCAATATTGAAGAACTTAACTCCCGGTTTCTGGTACCTTGTGGTTCATCCAGGTCTGGACACACCCGAAATGAGAGCTATAAGCAGCCCAACAGGGGATCCTGATAAGAGAATGGCACAGCATAGAGCTAAAGTTACTGAAGCTTTAACAAGTGAAAGAATCAAAAAAATCATTGAAGAAAGGAATATCAAGCTGGTTAATCATAAGGATTTAATAAAGGCTGGAATATTAAATGAGGATTGATACTCAATAAGGAAGATAATTTTATTTTAGGTCCTGGTGTCCGAAAACAAAATTCAAACATCCTTAATTATGGCTATGCAAGGATAAATTAAAATATCGGATGGCTGGGTCGAACGCATGTATACAGATTCCACATAAGTGATCTAATTTATTTCCATAAATCTCTTCGTTTTACCATTGAACATGGACATAATAATTGTCTTACCCTGGATCTTGCTTCAGTTGCTTACTGGTACCAGAAAAAACCCAATGTAGAATTCCCACCCTTACCTGATAAAGAGGAAAGGAAACCAAAATCTTCAATTAACCTTAAAGATATTCATCTCTGGAGGCATGAACGGAGAAAAAATAAGGGCAATAAACCAAAATTATGGGGGGATGAAGAATAATTTAAACTAACCAATCCAGAATTAATATCTGGAGAGTTAAAAACTATTTAATTTCTTTGTAACTCAAACCATAACCAAACTCAAAAAGAGGATCATTAGAGTCATAGGGCACATCCTCTTTCTGTTCTCTCACTGCATTCATCGAAGAGGGAATTTCAAAAGGAAGTAAACCCTGTGGATTAAAATTCCCGAATATAACATCCAGAATTGCCTCGTCAACTGCTCCAAAATTGACCAGTATAGCGGCTGCTTTCTCTTTTATTTCAGGAATCACCGCAGGTCTATCTAGATAGATATTTACCACCGTTGGTTTTCTTTCCAGTATAGTGAGGATGCTATCAAGTTTTTCTCTCCCGTAGGTTAGTGCACTCTGGTGGAAAAATCTCTCAAGCAAATTACCTTCTTCTCCTGGATGGTAGGGAGCATTAAGCATTATTATTGCCACATCCGCATCCTCCAGTTCATCCACTACTTGAACATATTCGGAAGCTAACTCCTCATCTATTCCTTTTAGATAGATTTTAATATCTTCTTTTAGCGGTAATATCTTGGAATGCTCCCCATTTGACTTGGACACGGATATTTGTTATACTATGAGGGTTAAAAAAGGAGTGGAAACAATGGGGCGTAAGATTTGGACATTGGAAGAGAAATTGAGCATTGTATTGGCGATGCTCAAGGGTGACACACCGGTGACTGAGA
>Ga0209121_10000579_pt1 | contig 38461 bp, 36 predicted proteins | sample Cruoilmetagenom3_FD_187292 | JGI IMG/M metagenome (GOLD analysis project Ga0209121, IMG submission 187292) | Oil polluted marine microbial communities from Coal Oil Point, Santa Barbara, California, USA - Sample 3 (SPAdes) (version 2) | ecosystem: Environmental > Aquatic > Marine > Oil seeps ... | reverse complement strand
CGCTTTGCTGTTTATAGCCAGCGACCAGTAAGGACCAGTGATATGACGATGTGGGTGTTTGGCTATGGCTCTCTTTTGTGGAACCCCGGGTTCCCGGTGGCCCATAGCGTGGTGGCGACCTTGCCGGGATATGCCCGTTCCTTTTGCATGCGGTCAATCCACCATCGCGGCACCGTGGCCGATCCGGGCCTTGTTCTGGCGCTGGATGAATTGTCCGGTGCCACCTGCGAAGGGCTGGCATTGGCCGTTGCCGACGGGCATGAAGATCAGACGCTGGCCATGCTACGCGAGCGTGAATTGATTTCATCCGCCTATCTGGAAAAGGATTTGACGGTAACGCCCCAGGGCGGTGCGCCGGTCACTGCGGTCACTTACGTGATCGACGCTGAACACGAACAGTATTGCGGCGGCCTGGCACTGGAAGAACAGGCGCGGATTATCGCGCAGGCGGTCGGCGGGCGCGGGCCAAATACCGAATATCTGTTCAACACCACCGCCCATCTGGCCGAGATCGGCCTGCATGACGCCGATCTGGAGTGGCTGACAATCAGGGTGCGCGCGCTGACGGCATAAAGCCTTGGCGCTGCGTTCAATTTTTCTATAGTCTCTCACCAGAGCAGACGCGAGTTTCAGGAGCAAAGTGCATGGCGCAGCCACAGGGCGAAACCAGGCCACAGTTTTCGCGACCCTTCAGTCAGATTACAGCGATGCTGATGGCGCTGGGCCTGTCGGGGGCAGGGGTGTTTGTGGCGCTGCCCAAGGTGTTGCCGGTTTTCCAGGCCAACCCATACCTGAACTGGTTTATCGTGGGCGTTTTTGCGATCGGCGTGGTTTTCTGTTTCACTCAGGTTATTCAGTTGATTGGGTCGGTGCGCTGGATCGAAGGCTTTGCCGCCGGTGAGACCCACGAAGATGACCGCCCGCCCTCGTTGTTGACCCCGCTGGCGACGTTGCTGCGCTCGCGCGGGGCGCGGATGCAGCTTTCGTCTTCTTCGACCCGTTCGATCCTCGACACGGTCGCGTCCCGGGTGGATGAACAGCGCGAAATCACCCGATATATCGTCAACCTGTTGATTTTTCTCGGACTTCTGGGCACGTTTTATGGCCTTTCCACCACCATTCCCGCCGTGATCGAAACCATAAACAGCCTTGATCCGCAACCGGGCGAAGAAAGCATCGCGGTGTTCAAACGCCTGATGTCCGGGTTGAAATCGCAACTGGGCGGCATGGGCACGGCGTTTGCCTCGTCGCTGCTGGGGCTGGCCGGATCGCTGATCGTCGGGCTGCTGGAACTGTTTGCCGGGCACGGGCAGAACCGGTTCTACCGCGAGCTTGAGGAATGGCTGTCCAGCATCACGCGGGTCGGTTTTTCCTCGGGTGACGAGGGCGGTCAGGACAGCGGAGCCATGTCGGAAGTGTTGGACCACATGGCCGAACAGATGCAGGCGCTGCAACAGATATTCATCCACTCGGACCAGTCGCGCGCGACGGTCGACGAAAAACTGGGCAATCTGATCGACGTTATTGGCGATATGAACGACCGGATGGACCGTTCGGACACGACCACTGTGGCGCTGGAACGGGTGGCCGTAGGGCAGGAAACCATGATCGAAGTGATGCGCGCGCAGGGGGCGGGTGAAGGCATGGATGCCGAAAGCCGGATGCGACTGCGCTCGATTGATGTGCAGATGCTGCGCATTCTCGAAGAGATTTCAGCCGGTCGACAGGAAAGCCTGGCGGAATTGCGCAAGGACATCGACATGATGGTCAAGGCGCTGGCCCGTCCCCGCGCCATGGCCCGGCGCAATGCCCGTGACATTTCACTGACCGATCCGACAGAACCCGACGGAGAGGTATAGAAAATGGCCCTGTCGCGCCGCACTGGTCAACGGTTTCAGGCGTCGATCTGGCCGGGCTTTGTCGATGCGATGACCGGGTTGTTGCTGGTGCTGATGTTCCTGCTGACCATCTTCATGGTGGTACAGTTCGTGCTGCGCGATACCATATCCGGACAGGAAACCGAACTGGACGCGCTGGCATCCGAGGTCAGCGCGCTGGCGTCGGCGCTGGGGCTGGAAGAACGCGAAACCAGCCAGCTTGAGGCGCGGATGGGGGCGCTGAATTCGACATTGAACGACACCCAGAGCGATCTGGATCAGACCCGCGCAGAGGTGGCCAGCCAGGCGTCGCTGATTGCGTCGCTCAGCCGTGAGCGGGATCAACAGGAAGCGGCCCTTGCCAGTGCTGAAACGCGCATCACCGGTTTCGAGGCGCAGGTTGCCGCCCTTCTGGCCGATCGCGACCGTGCCGTTGACGACATCGCGGCACTGCAGGCGCAACGCGCCGATTTGCAGGCGGCACAGGCCAACCTGCTTACCGAACAGGAGGCGCTTAACCTGGCGCTGGCCCGGACCCGAACCGAGATTGACGCCCAGACCGAGGCCGCCCGCCTGGCCGCCGCCCGGCGCGAGGCGCTTGAGGCCTTGGTCGCCGACCTACGCCAAAGCGGCGCGGACAGTGCCGCCGAATCCGAGCAGCTGGCAGGCCGGGTGGCCACCCTTGAGCAACAGTTGAGCGACGAGGAAATCGCCCGGCTGGCCGAGGCCGCCGCCGCACAGGCGCTGCGTGAAAAACTGGCCGGGGCCGACGCCGAACTGACGGCCATGACGCTGGCGCTTGAGGCGCAACGGCAAGAGGCCGAGGATACGCTGACCCTGCTCGCGGCAGCGGACGCCACCCGCGAGGAACTGGACCGGCAGTTGGCCGAGGCACTGGGGCGGATCGACATTGCCAAGGCCCAGGCGCACGAGCGCGACGAACTGGCCGAGCGGCTGACGCGGGTTCTGGCGCAGATGGAAACCACCCAATCCGAGAGCATTCAGACGATGAACGCGCTTGAGGCAGAACTGGCGCGTATCCGCACCGAAAGTGATCAGGTCCGCGCCAGCCTGTCTGGCGAACTTGCCGCTGCCCAGGCGCAGACGGCTGAAACACGCAAGACGCTTCAGGCGTCGCTGGCCCGGTCCCGCGCCGATGCGGCTTCCGCGCAAGACGCTTTGCAGGCTGAACTGACCGCCGCGCAGGCCGCTTCGGCACAGGCACAGGCGGCGTTACAGGCGGCTCTGGCCCGGCAGCGATCACAGAACGTCCAAACCCAGACGCAATTCTCGGATGAGCTGGCCCGGCTTCAGGCTGAGAACGCCACCATCCGGCGCACTCTTGAAGAACAACTGGCCCTGGCAAACAGCAATTCGCAAGTGGTCCAGTCTGAATTGACGGCTGAACTGGCCGGGGTCCGGGCCGATGCCGCCAAGGCGCAGGCGGCATTAGAGGGCGAACTGGCGCGGATCACTGCCGAAGGGGCCGGCGCGCGAGCTGCGTTGAGCGATGAGTTGTCCAAAGCGCGGGCCGACGCCGGGGCCAGAATTGCCGCGCTTGAGGCGGATCTGAACCGCGTTCGCGCCGATCTGGTCATTGCACGCTCCAGTGTCGAAGCAACAACCGAGGATCGCGCGAGTGTCGAGGCGCGCCTGTTGCAGGCGCTGGATTCGCTGGAACGCGCGCAGGCAGCCGCAAGTGATCAGGCGGTTCTGCGCGCCCGTTTGGCCGCGGCCCTGACAGAACGGCAAGATGCCGCGGCAAGTGCCGCAGATCAGGCGACATTGGCTGAGCAACGGGCGATCTTGCTGGCCAAGGCCCGGGAATCCTTGTCCGAGCAAGAGGCGATTTCGACCGAGGCACAGCGCCAGACGGCGCTTTTGAATCAACAGGTGGCAGCATTGCGGGCCCAACTGGGCGGGTTGCAGGCGCTGCTTGATGATTTCAAGGAACGGGATGCGGCCGCCAATGTGCAGCTGCAAAGCCTGGGCAGTGATCTGAACACCGCATTGGCCCGCGCCGCGTCAGAAGAACGCAAACGCCGTTTACTTGAGGAAGCCGAGCGCAAGCGTCTGGAGATTCTCGCGGCACAAAAGGCTGAGGAAGCTGAGGAGAAGGCCGCCGAAGCTGCCTCGTTCAAGGCTCAGGCCAAGGATTTGGAACGCTACCGTTCTGAGTTCTTTGGCCGGTTGCGCGATGTCCTTGGCAATCAGGACGGGGTGCGCATTGAAGGCGACCGGTTTGTGTTTTCGTCAGAAGTGTTGTTTCCGCCGGGCGGCTGGGAACTTTCGGTTGATGGCCAGATCGAGATTGCCAAAGTGGCCAATATTCTGCGCAGCGTGGCCGGAGACATCCCGCCGGAAATTGACTGGGTGATCAGGGTTGACGGCCACACGGACGATACGCCGCTGATCGGGCATTCCAAATTTGCCGATAATTGGGAATTGAGCCAGGGCCGCGCCCTTTCGGTGGTGCGCTATCTGGCCGGTGATCTGGCTATTCCACCCGCCCGGCTTTCGGCCAACGGGTTTGGGGAATACCAGCCGATTGACCCGGCTGACACGCCTGAAGCGCGGGCGCTGAACCGGCGGATTGAGCTGAAGCTGACTGAGAAGTAGCGTTGTCACTCAACCGACATTTGCACCAGACGCTCCCCCAGAATGGTTGATCCACGCCGCAGCGTTACCGTTCCGGTATAGCGCCCTGTGGGCCAGTGCGTTTTGGTCAGCCGCCTGCCGGTGGCGCGGAAGAACTGTGCCTGATCTTTTTCCAGCGCAATTGATTGCGTCAGGAAAACACCAGTCGGGCCGGTGATCTGCATGTCCATCACGTCGCCTTTTTGCGCGCCGTACCCAAAGCCGTAAAGAACCAGGCCGGCGGCATTCCCGGCGAGAATTGACTTTCCGGCGGTACCGTCGCGGACAGCGCCGTAGTCCGGAACACCGGGGGCAAACCCGGCGTCCAACAAACCGCCGGGGGTATATTCCGGTGTGTCCTGCCACAGGCTCTTGCCGCCTTCGCCGCAGGTCGCAAGGGCAGAAAGGCCAAAGGGATCGACCACTTTTCCATCTTTGCGCACACTCAGGTGGATGTGAGGAAACTCGGTCTTGCCACTTAGCCCGACCTGACCAAGTACATCACCGCGTTCGATCCGCTGGTCCTTTTGTACCCTGAGAGAGCCGGATTTCATGTGGCAATACTGGGTTTCCCAGCCATCATCGTGGCGTAGCACTACGCCGTTGCCACATTCTTTCCCTTGCGTGGTTGCGTTTGGCCCGACATCCGCAACCCCGTCCCTCAGGCCCCGGACAATGCCCGGCGCGGCGGCCAGAACATCAACGCCGCGCCGCATGTCGGACAGCGTTGGCAGGCCGATATCAGTGCCCTTGTGGCCGTCATAGCTAAGCCCGGCGCAGGTAAAATCCCGCGCATCGGGTCCGGGTGCGCGGTCCACGTAGTTCTGAATGTAACAGGTTTCGCCCAAAGTGCAGTCAATCGGCAGGCTCAGAACCGGTTCACCCGCTGCAATCGGTGCAGCGGGTAATGCCAGTGCAAGAATCAGTGTCGCGCAACGCTTCAGTCGGCGCTTCAATCGGCGCATCAGTCGGCGGTCAGCAATGGTGGTTTGTCGCCGGAAAGGCGGGGCTTTTGCGGACCCTCAATTCTCAGATCAAGCTCGCCGTTCTTCAGGCCGACCTTGACCAGCCCGCCTTTGGTCAACTTGCCAAACAGCAGTTCTTCGGCCAGCGGTTTCTTGATGTACTCCTGAATTACCCTGCCAAGCGGACGGGCCCCCATCTTGTCGTCATACCCCTTGTCGCCCAACCATTCGGCAGCGGGTCGGGTCAGTTCAATCGCCACATTGCGGTCCATCAGTTGCGCCTCAAGCTGAAGCACGAATTTCTCGACCACCTGCAGGATCACATCCTTGGGCAGTGTCGCGAACGAGATGACCGCATCCAGCCGGTTGCGGAATTCCGGCGTAAATGTGCGTTCAATCGCGGCGGTATCTTCGCCCTCGCGCCGGTCGCGGCCAAAGCCGATGGCGGCCTTGGCCTGTTCCGCCGCCCCTGCGTTCGAGGTCATGATCAGGATCACATTGCGGAAATTGACCGTGCGCCCGTTGTGATCGGTCAGCTCTCCATGATCCATCACCTGCAACAGGATGTTGTAGACGTCCGGGTGTGCCTTTTCCATCTCGTCCAGCAACAGCACGCAATGGGGATGCTGGTCGACACCGTCGGTCAACATGCCGCCCTGATCGAACCCGACATAGCCCGGCGGCGCGCCGATCAGACGGGATACCGCGTGTTTCTCCATGTATTCCGACATGTCAAAGCGCAGCAATTCAACACCCAGCGTATCGGCCAGTTGTTTGGCCACTTCGGTCTTGCCAACCCCGGTGGGGCCGGAAAACAGGTAGTTGCCGATGGGTTTTTCCGGCTCGCGCAGGCCCGCGCGCGACAGTTTGATCGCACTCGACAGAGCCTCGATCGCCTTGTCCTGCCCAAACACCACCCGCTTAAGCGAGGTTTCCAGATCTTTCAGCACCTGCGCATCGTCTTTTGTGACGTTCTTGGGCGGAATGCGGGCGATCTTGGCCACCACGGCCTCGATTTCCTTGGTACCGATGGTCTTGCGGCGCTTGGCGGCAATAATCAGATGCTGCGCCGCTCCGGCCTCATCGATCACGTCGATGGCGCTGTCGGGAAGTTTGCGGTCGTTGATATAGCGCGCCGCCAGTTCCACCGCCGTCTTGATCGCATCGGCAGTGTATTTGGCACCGTGATGTTCCTCAAAATAGGGTTTCAGCCCCTTAAGGATCTTCACCGTATCCTCGACCGAGGGTTCATTCACGTCGATCTTCTGGAACCGGCGGCTAAGGGCGCGGTCCTTGTCAAAATGCTGGCGGAATTCCTTGTAAGTGGTGCTGCCCATTGTGCGCAGCTTTCCGCCCTGCAACGCAGGTTTCAGCAGGTTAGAGGCATCCATTGCCCCACCCGAGGTGGCACCGGCCCCGATCACGGTGTGAATCTCGTCGATGAACAGCACGGCATCAGGATGCTCTTCAAGCTCGTTGATCACCGCCTTGAGTCGCTCTTCAAAATCGCCCCGGTACCGTGTACCGGCCAGCAATGCGCCAAGGTCAAGCGAGTAGATCGTCGTGTTTTCCAGAACTTCAGGCGTTTCACCAGCCACAATTTTGCGCGCCAGCCCTTCGGCGATGGCGGTTTTGCCCACGCCGGGGTCACCAACCAGCAACGGGTTGTTCTTGCGCCGGCGGCACAACACCTGAATACAGCGTTCCACCTCGGCGTCGCGTCCGATCAGCGGGTCAATGTCGCCTTCGCGCGACTTGGCGTTGAGATCGACGCAATACTTGTCCAGCGCGCTTTCCTTGGTGTCGCCCTCGGTCACGCCCTGCACTTCTTCTTCGTGTTCGGGCGCGCCGGCAACCGGGCGGGGCTCTCCAAAGGCGGGATCCTTGGCGACACCGTGGGCGATGAAATTCACCGCATCATAGCGGGTCATTTCCTGCTCCTGAAGGAAATAGGCGGCGTTGCTTTCACGCTCTGCAAAGATGGCAACCAATACATTGGCCCCGGTCACTTCCGTGCGCCCCGAACTTTGCACATGAATCGCGGCGCGCTGAATTACCCGCTGAAAGGCAGCGGTGGGTACGGCTTCGGACCCGTCGATGTCGGTGACCAGGTTTGACAGATCCTCGTCGACAAATTCACTCAGCGTGGTGCGCAGCTCGTCCAGATCGACACTGCATGCTTTCATCACGCGAACCGCGTCAGGTTCGTCCAGCAGCGCCAAAAGCAGATGCTCCAGCGTGGCAAATTCATGTCGCCGATCATTTGCTAGCGCAAGCGCGGCGTGAATAGAGTGTTCCAAAGTGCTCGAGAATGACGGCACGTGCGTGCTCCTCTTGATCTTGGGTCGAAGAGGGGTGAAACGAATTTTGCCCCTGCCCAACCATGTCTGTATAGTGTTAGAGTTTGGTTGATCGGGCCCTGTCTTCAAGGCTTTTCTTTCACTTTATGCTCACAAATTTTGTGACTGTGCAGCAAGATGTGATCAAAAAACCAAATATCAGGCCCTAAAAGTTGTCTTTTCGGGCGCGGATTTCGGCAAATACCTCTGCCGGCTCAGCGCCAGCCATACCGACATTTTTCTGCACATTGGCAACACCCGCGCGTAAAAACGGGTTGGTGGCGTGTTCCAGCGACATCAGAGAAGGCACCGTTGCCCGACCGGCGGCCCGGGCTGCGGCCACGTCGGCGACCCGCGCAATCAGATCGGGGTTTTCTGGCTCGATGGTCATGGCGAATTCGCCATTGTTGGTGGTATATTCATGCCCCGAATAGACCAATGTGTCACCGGGCAAAGCCGCCAGCTTGCTAAGCGATTCCCACATTTGCGGCGGCGTGCCTTCGAACACACGGCCACATCCCAACGCCATCAGGCTGTCGGCGGTGAACACCGCTTTGCTTTTCTCGAAATAGAACGCCAGATGGCCAAGTGTGTGGCCTGACACGTCGATCACCCGCGCCGTTTCCGACCCGATCGCCACCTCGTCGCCTTCTTTCACTGCAATATCAAGAGGCGGCAGCCGTTCTGCGTCCGCCGCGGCCCCGACGACCTTGGCCTTGTGCACTTCCAGAACCTCGCCCAGACCATCCACATGGTCATAATGGTGATGGGTCAAAAGAATATGACTTAATGTCCATCCTTTTTCGGCCAGCACGGCCAGAATTGGCGGACCTTCAGGCACGTCGATCAGCGCGGTGTCGCCACTGACCGCGTCATGGGCCAGAAAGGCGTAATTGTCGGTGCGGCACGGAATGGTGATGATTTCAAGAGGCATGGTCTTTCGCCCTTTCATGGCTAAACTACGCCACATTGGCCGATTACACGGACACCTGCAATGCACCTTGATGTTCAGGATTTACGGAACTTCTATTATCGCAGCATGCTTGGCCGTGCGGCGCAGGCTTCGGTGCGGGGGCGGGTACAGGAACTTTGGCCGGAATCCAAGGGGCTGACCGTTGCCGGGTTTGGTTTTGCCGTGCCGTTGCTGCGCCCCTACCTGAAGGATGCCCGCCGCGTGATTGCCCTGATGCCGGGACCGCAGGGGGTGATGCCCTGGCCCGCGGGCATGCCCAATGTGTCGGTTCTGTGCGAAGAGACGCTCTGGCCGATTGAGACCGGGCATATTGACCGGTTGGTCGTGATGCACGGGCTGGAAACCTCTGAGAGATCCTCGCAATTGCTGTCCGAATGCTGGCGGGCGCTGGGACCGGGGGGCAAGGCGCTGTTCATCGTGCCGAACCGGGCCGGGCTTTGGTCGCGCAGCGATGCCACGCCGTTTGGTTATGGCCGGCCTTATACAACCGGCCAGCTCGAGGCGCAGTTGAAAGAGCATCAGTTTCTGCCCGAACGCCATCGCGCGGCCCTGTATCAGCCGCCGTCATCGCGCCGGTTCTGGCTGCGCTCGGGGTCATTGTTCGATAAGATCGGCACCAGGATTCCGTCGGCGCTTGCCGGGGGGGTGGTCATGGTCGAAGCTTCCAAGCGGGTACAACCACCCCAAGGAACCATTCGCAAGGTGGCCAAACGGCCCCGGAAAATGCTGGAAGGGCTGGCCAGGCCGGCCTGAGCGCGCAAGCGTAAACTGGTGACAGGCCACGTATAGTGCGTGTCAGGAATCGCAAAAACGTGTAATTTCCCGGCCTTTTTCAAGGTCTCAATCTGGTGCAAACGGTCGCACATGGGCTAAGGTCCTAATAACAAGGCATTTCCCAGGTTTCCCGTTATAACTATAGAGTGTTGCGGGGGGCGAATTGCTCTGTTACATCGACGCTGATTTTGATGCTTTCCCGAACGGGGAAGGCTGTTTCACGTCCCCGGAACAGGTGCCCGAACCGCGTGGCATCTTAAACCGGGGCCAAATATCGGAAGGGTGGACGTGTCCGAACCAGCTTCGATTTCCAGAAGCATAGCCGAACGCTATGCAACCGCGATCTTTGATATCGCGCAAGAGAACAAGAACCTTGATGGCCTTGAGGCCAGCCTGAATGATCTGGCCGCCGCCTTGGGCGAAAGCGCGGATCTGCGTGATCTGATCAGCTCTCCGCTGATCTCGCGCGCCGATCAGGGTGCGGCGATTGTCGCATTGGCCGACAAGATGGCCCTGGCCCCGGTAATGCAACAATCGCTGGCCCTGATGGCGCAAAAGCGCCGTCTGTTCGTGCTGCCGCAACTGATCGACGCTCTGCGTGCCCTGCTGGCCGAAGAACGGGGCGAAGTGACCGCCGACGTGATCAGCGCCAAGGCCCTGACCGAGGCGCAATCCAAGAAACTTGCCAAGACGCTGACGTCGCAGGTTGGCAAGACCGTAACCATCAATGCAACCGTCGATGAAAGCCTCATCGGCGGTCTTGTCGTTAAAGTGGGCAGCAAAATGATCGACACGTCGATCCGCGCCAAGCTCAACTCCCTTCAGAATACAATGAAAGAGGTCGGATAAATGGGTATCCAAGCAGCAGAAATTTCTGCGATCCTAAAGGACCAGATCAAGAACTTTGGCCAAGAGGCCGATGTGGCCGAAATCGGCCGGGTTCTGAGCGTTGGTGACGGAATCGCGCGCGTTTACGGTCTGGACAACGTGCAGGCCGGTGAAATGGTCGAGTTTCCCGGTGGCATCATGGGCATGGCCCTGAACCTCGAGGCGGACAATGTCGGCGTGGTGATCTTTGGTTCCGACCGGGACATCAAGGAAGGCGACACCGTCAAGCGCACCAATTCCATCGTCGACGTGCCGATCGGCAATGGCCTGTTGGGGCGTGTTGTCGACGGTCTGGGAAATCCTCTGGATGGCAAAGGTCCGATCGAATCGGACACGCGCGGCATCGCCGACGTCAAGGCTCCGGGTATTATCCCGCGTAAATCGGTGCATGAACCGATGGCCACCGGTCTGAAATCGGTCGATGCGATGATCCCGATTGGCCGTGGCCAGCGCGAACTGATTATTGGCGACCGTCAGACCGGTAAAACCGCCGTGGCGCTGGACGCGATCCTGAACCAGAAATCCTATAACGAAGCCGCTGGCGACGACGAGAGCAAGAAGCTCTATTGCGTCTATGTCGCCATCGGCCAGAAACGTTCGACCGTTGCGCAGCTGGTGAAAAAGCTCGAAGAGAGCGGCGCGATGGCCTATTCCATCGTTGTCGCCGCAACCGCGTCCGAACCGGCCCCGGTGCAGTTCATCGCGCCCTATGCCGCGACCGCCATGGCGGAATTCTTCCGTGACAATGGTCGTCACGCGCTGATCATCTATGATGACCTGTCCAAACAGGCCGTGTCCTATCGCCAGATGTCGCTGTTGCTGCGTCGTCCGCCCGGACGTGAAGCCTATCCTGGTGACGTGTTCTATCTGCACTCTCGCCTGCTGGAACGCTCGGCCAAGCTGAACGAAGACAATGGTGCCGGGTCGCTGACCGCGCTACCGATCATCGAAACCCAGGGCGGCGACGTTTCGGCGTTTATCCCGACCAACGTGATTTCGATCACCGATGGCCAGATCTTCCTGGAAACCGAACTGTTTTATCAGGGTATCCGTCCGGCTGTGAACACCGGCCTGTCGGTTAGCCGTGTTGGGTCGTCCGCCCAGACCAATTCGATGAAATCCATCGCCGGCCCGGTGAAACTGGAACTGGCGCAGTATCGCGAGATGGCCGCCTTTGCCCAGTTCGGTTCCGATCTGGATGCCGCCACCCAGCAGTTGCTGAGCCGTGGTGCGCGCCTGACCGAACTGATGAAACAGCCGCAGTATTCGCCCCTGACCAACGCCGAGATCGTCTGCGTGATCTTTGCCGGCACCAAGGGGTATCTCGACAAGGTCGAGGTTTCCGATGTCGGTCGTTTCGAGGCCGGCCTGTTGGCGCATCTGCGGGCCAAGCATCAGGATATGCTGGATTGGATCACCACTGAAGACCCCAAGATCAAGGGCGACGCAGAGGACCGGCTCAAGGCTGCGATTGAAGAATTCGCCGCTGACTTCGCTTAAGGGAGGGTATGGGCAATGCCTAACCTAAAGGACCTTAAAAACAGGATCGAGTCGGTCACATCGACCCGCAAGATCACCAAGGCCATGCAGATGGTTGCCGCGGCGAAACTGCGCCGCGCGCAGGAATCGGCCGAAGAATCGCGCCCCTACGCCGAACGGTTCAACGCCGTGATGGCGGGGCTGGCGGCGTCCGTGGGCGGCAGCGAAAGCGCGCCCAAACTGCTAAGCGGGACCGGCAGCGATCAGGTTCACCTGCTGGTGGTCATGACGTCCGAGCGCGGGCTTTGCGGTGGCTTCAACGGTAACATCGCCAAACTGGCGCGCGCCAAGGCGAATGAACTGAAAGCGGCTGGCAAGACAGTCAAGGTGCTGACGGTCGGCAAAAAGGGCCGCGACGCGCTAAAACGTGACTTTGGCGAAGTGTTTGTCGATCACGTGGACCTGAGCGAAGTCAAACGTCTTGGGTATTCCAACGCGCAGGACATCGCCAAGGGCATCCTGGCCCGGTTCGACGGCGAAGAGTTTGACGTGGCGACGATTTTCTATGCGAAATTCGTTAATGTGGTCACGCAGATCCCGACGGCGCAGCAGATCATCCCGGCCAGTTTCGACAGTAATGAAACGGACGGGGCCGCGACGGTTTACGACTATGAGCCGGACGAGGACGAGATCCTGGCCGAACTGCTGCCGCGCGGCGTTGCCACACAGATTTTCAGCGCCCTGCTGGAAAACGGTGCATCCGAACAGGGTGCGCGGATGTCTGCGATGGACAATGCCACGCGCAACGCCGGCGAGATGATCGACAAGCTGACCATCCAGTACAACCGCTCGCGTCAGGCTGTGATCACCAACGAGCTGATTGAAATTATTTCCGGCGCGGAAGCGCTCTGAAGAAAAGAACCGGAGACGAAACATGGCGAATGCAAAAGGCAAAGTCACACAGATCATCGGGGCCGTCGTTGACGTGCAATTTGATGACGCGCTGCCTGAAATTCTGAACGCGCTGACCACAGACAACAACGGCAAGCCGTTGATCTTGGAAGTGGCACAGCACCTGGGCGAAAACACCGTGCGGGCGATTGCGATGGACGCGACAGAAGGTCTGGTGCGCGGCGAAGCAGTGGAAGACACCGGCGAACCCATCTCGGTGCCGGTCGGTGACGCAACCCTTGGCCGGATCATGAACGTGACCGGTGACCCGGTTGACGAAAAAGGCCCGATCAAGTCGAAAGCGACCCGCGCCATCCACGGCGACGCGCCGGCGTTTTCCGAACAGTCGACCGACATGGAAATCCTGACCACCGGCATCAAGGTGGTTGACCTGCTGGCCCCCTACACCAAGGGCGGCAAGATTGGCCTGTTCGGCGGTGCCGGCGTGGGCAAGACGGTTCTGATCATGGAACTGATCAACAACATCGCCAAGGTTCACTCGGGCGTGTCGGTGTTCGCTGGCGTGGGCGAACGGACCCGTGAAGGCAACGACCTTTATCATGAGATGATCGAATCCGGCGTTATCGTTCCCGATAACCTGCCCGAGTCGAAAATCGCGCTGGTTTATGGCCAGATGAACGAGCCTCCGGGCGCGCGTATGAGGATCGCCCTGTCGGGTCTGACCCTGGCCGAGCAGTTCCGTGACGATACCGGCGCTGACGTTTTGTTCTTTGTCGACAACATCTTCCGCTTTACCCAGGCCGGTTCCGAAGTGTCGGCCCTGCTGGGTCGTATCCCGTCCGCCGTGGGCTATCAGCCGACGCTGGCCACCGACATGGGCACCATGCAGGAGCGGATTTCGTCCACCAAATCCGGTTCGATCACCTCTGTTCAGGCCGTGTACGTGCCTGCGGACGACCTGACCGACCCTGCGCCGGCAACCTCGTTTGCGCACCTCGACGCGACCACGGTTCTGAACCGGGCGATCTCGGAAAAGGGTATCTACCCGGCTGTTGACCCGCTTGATTCCACCTCGCGCCTGCTGGACCCGTCGATTGTCGGGGAAGAGCATTACAAGGTTGCGACCGACGTTCAGCAGATCCTTCAGCGTTACAAATCGCTTCAGGATATCATCGCCATCCTCGGCATGGATGAACTCTCGGAAGAGGACAAGCAGACCGTGACGCGCGCCCGTAAGATCGAGCGTTTCCTGTCGCAGCCGTTTGACGTGGCGCAGGTATTCACTGGCTCGCCCGGTGTTCAGGTGCCGCTGGAAGATACAATCTCGTCGTTCAAGGCGGTTGTGGCCGGTGAATACGATCACCTGCCCGAAGGTGCCTTCCTGATGGTTGGCGGCATTGACGAGGTGATCGCCAAGGCCGAACGCATGGCCGCCGACGCCGCCTAAAGGAGCAATCTGATGGCAGATACGATGCAATTCGACCTGGTAAGCCCCGAGCGCAGCTTGGCTTCGCTTCAGGTAAGCGCGGTGCAGATTCCGGGTGCGGACGGGGACATGACGGCCATGCCTGATCATGCCCCGGTCATCACCACGCTGCGGCCCGGTGTTCTGCGGGTTGAAGCGCCTGGCGACACGACAGACTATGTGGTGACGGGCGGGTTCGCCGAGATTACCGGCGCGGCTGTGTCGGTTCTGGCGGAAAAGGTGGTTCCGGTCAGTGAAATGACCCGCGCGCATGTGGACGAGATGGTCGAAAACGCGCGTGCGGCCTATGACGCGATCAAGGAAGAGCACAACGGTCAGCATAGTCTGGTTGATGATGCAGCCAAACTTTTGGCCGATATGGAAGCCCTGGGCACCCATATCAATTTTTGATCGGCACTCTATCAAGATCAAGTTTCAAAGCCGGCCCCGCCTTGGGGCCGGTTTTCTTTTGCCTTTGTTTGGTCAATAAAGCCCTGTAGGCAGCGCGGCGACGCAAAGAAAACAGAGAGCGATGAAACGGTTAAGCAGTCATCTTGTCGGCATTGATCAGGGCGATGTCGTTTTGTTCACCGATTTTGAGGATGGTGGCGAAATGTGGACCGGAACCGGCCCGCGCGAACGCCGCCACGAAATCCGCTTTGGCGAGGCGTTTCGCAATGCACCTGTTGTCCACACTTCGATATCGCTTTGGGATGTGGACACCGGATCGGCTGTGCGCGCCGAAGTGACCGCCGAGAGTGTCACGGCGCAAGGATTCGAGATCGTATTTCGCACCTGGCTGGATACCCGCGTTGCACGGGTGCGCGTCGCCTGGATGGCGATTGGCGAACTGCCACACGAAGACGATTGGGAAATCTACTGATCGGGGGTTCTGCGCCTCGGGCTATTCCGCAGCGTAAAGCGATTCATAGATCGGACTCAGGGTTTCGTCGTCAAACAGGGACGACACGGATGTGCCGTGCCAGATGTTCAGGATGGCTTGGGCAAATATCGGAGCAGTAGGTACGATCCGGATATTGGTGGCCAGTTTGACGGCTTCAGTCGGGCGAATGGAATCGGTTATGACCAAAGATTTCATCACCGAACTTGTCACCCGCTCCACCGCCGGGCCGCTCATGACACCATGTGTGATATAAGCGTGGACCTCTTTCGCACCATTCTCCATGAGCACCTCGGCAGCCTTGCACAGGGTGCCTGCGGTATCGACCATATCGTCGATAATGATGCAGATCTTGTCTTTCACCTCGCCGATTACGGTCATTTCCGCCACTTCCCCGGCCTTCTCGCGACGTTTGTCGACAATCGAAAGCGGAGAGTCGATCCGCTTGGCAAGCTCGCGCGCGCGCCCAACGCCGCCCACATCCGGTGAGACAACCATCAGGTCCTTCATCTGGCCTTTGAACTGTGCCTTGATATCCAGGGCAAACACCGGCGAGGCATAAAGGTTGTCCACCGGAATATCAAAGAACCCCTGGATCTGAGCGGCGTGAAGGTCCATGGTCAGCACCCTCTCGATCCCTGCCTCGACGATCATATTCGCCACCAGCTTGGCCGAAATGGGCGTGCGCGCCTTGGTGCGCCGATCTTGCCGCGCATAACCGAAATAGGGCAGCACGGCAGTGATCCGCGCCGCGCTGGACCGACGCAGCGCGTCGGCCATGATCAGCAGTTCCATCAGATTGTCATTGGCCGGGTTCGATGTGGGCTGGATCAGGAACATGTCCTCGCCGCGCACATTTTCGTAAACCTCGACGAAAATCTCGCCATCGCTGAACCGTTCGACCCGCGCATCGACCAGACCAATGCTGACGCCCCGGTGCATCGACATCCGCCGGGCAATGGCTTTGGCCAAAGGCCGGTTCGCGTTCCCAGAGATCAGCTTGGGTTCGTTGAATGTTGGCATGTGCTGATATCCCCGAGCAGCAAAAGCTATGTGACAGATTCGTGATGTTGACACCGCTTAGCATGACCTTACGGTCCAGCAAAGAACACATAGACAAGGAATCCGTACATGGCTGAATTTGATCGCTATTTTTTGGGGTATATGCCCATTTACCACCTCGTGGGTGACCGTAAGCAGAAGATCACAGCATGAGCGGTGCCAGTGACGTGCCGCAGCCGGTCTTTGTACATCGTTACGGCCACGGTCCGCGCCGGGTGCTGGCCTTGCATTGCACCCTGGCCCATGCCGGGGCGTGGCGTGGTCTGGCCGGGCTGATGGATGGCGAGGTGACGCTGACCGCCCCGGATATGCTGACACACGGGCGCAGTCCGGATTGGGACGGGCAGGGCGATTTTCAGGATCGCAGCGTGGCGGCGGTGCAGCATTTGCTGGAACCGGGAATGGACATTATTGGCCATTCATTTGGGGCGACTGTTGCTCTGCGGCTGGCTGTCGAGCATCCCGATCTGGTGCGCAGCGTGACGATGGTCGAGCCGGTGTTCTTTGCCGTGGCTTTGCAGGATGCCCCGGATCTGGTGGTTGACCATGACAAAAACGCCGGGCCTTTCACCGATGCACTTCGTGCCGGGGACAACGCCCTTGGTGCGCGCCTGTTTAACAGGATGTGGGGCGGTGGTGGGCCGCGCTGGCCGGACATGCCCGAAAGGCTGCGCGCTGCAATGACCCGCGCCATCAGTATTGTTCCGGCTTGTCGCAACGCAATTTACGATGATCTGGCCGGATTGCTGGCCCCCGGAGTTCTGGAGCGGGTGCAGGTTCCCTGTCTGCTGTTGCGTGGCAGCGAAACACATCCGGTAATCGGCGCGGTAAATGACGGGCTGGCACGCAGATTGCCGGATGCGCAAAGCGTGGTGATCAGGGGGGCCGGGCATATGGTGGCGATAACCCATCCGTCAGAAACCGCAGCAGAGTTAAGAAAACTGTTCGCGCGTGCTTAGGCCAGAAGGGTCAGAAATTCGTCGATAAGCGCATCAGTGAGTGACCAGTCACAAACAAGCCGCATGGCCAGCATCTCGTCTGGGTCACCGTCCAATGTTGCGTCCCAAAGGTGATAAGACGCGCCCGCATCATGCAGGCGCTGATGCACGTGCCGGGGCAGGGCGGCGAAAATGATGTTGGCGTCCGGCTGGTGCAGGAATTGTGCCCCTGCCGCCCGTAAACCTGCCGCCAGCCGCGCGCAATTGGCGTTGGCTGCGCCGGCCGATTTCAGCCACAGATCATCCTGCAAATACCCAATCATCTGCGCCGAAAGATAGCGGTGCTTGGACAACAAATGAGCAGCCCTCTTGCGCCGCAGTTCAAACTCCCAGGCATGGGCGGGATCAAAAAAGATTACCGCCTCGGCCCCCATCAACCCATTCTTGGTGCCGCCAAAGGACAGCGCATCAACACCGGCCTTCCAGGTCATTTCAGCCGGGGAACACCCCAGCGCCACCAGCGCATTGGCAAAGCGCGCGCCGTCCATATGCACTGGCAGGTCATAGGTTCTGGCGATTTCGCACAATGCCCGCACCTCATCCAGCGAATAGACTGTGCCGCGCTCGGTCACTTGGGTTATCGACACTGGCCCGCGCTGAGGCCCGTGCACGCCTCGGGTTTCCTCGGCCTCGATTTTGGCCCGCAGCGCCTTGGCACCCATCCGGTCGCCCCCGGGAACCAGCGTCAGCTTGGCCCCGCCGGTGAAGAATTCGGGCGCGTTGCATTCGTCCTCGTTTATATGGGCGACCGGCGAACAGAAAACCGTTTGCCAGGGGCTGCACAGGGTGGACAGCGCCAGCGCATTGGCCGCCGTGCCGGTCGTGACCAGATAGATCGCGGCATCGGGGGCCTCGAAAATGTCGCGCAGGCGGGTGCGGACCCCGGCCAGTTGCGCGTCATCGCCATAAGCCATGGCATAGCCCTGATTGGCCTGCGCCATGGCCGTCATTACTTCGGGATGCACCGGGCCGGAATTGTCAGAGGCAAAATACATCAGGTCGGCTCCTCGATGATATGATCTTCCCAGTCTTCTTCCGCTGTGTCGAATTCGCTGACCGTCAGGCCCCGCACGGATACGCCAGCCTTGTGGACCGTATCGGGGTCACCCGATATCAACGGATGCCAAGGGTAAAGTGGCTTGCCTTCCCAGACCAGACGATAGGCGCAGGTGGCGGGCATCCAATAGGCGTGGCTGTCCAGATTGTCGGGCCTCAGAACAATACAGTCGGGCACGAACTGGTGGCGGTTTTCGTAATGGGCGCAGGCGCAGGACTGATCGTCCAGCAGACGACAGGCGACACGGGTCAGGGCGACCTCGCCGCTGTCTTCATCTTCCAGCTTGTTCAGGCAGCATTTGCCGCAGCCATCGCACAGCGCTTCCCATTCCTTCTGGTTCAGTTTGTTCAGGGGTTTTCGCTGCCAGAACCGGCGGCCCAGACCGGAACGGTCGATCGGGTCGCTCACAGAGATGCCAGGATAGCGCGCGACTGGTCGCAATCGTCGTTCATCTGGGCGATCAGCGCGTCAAGCGAGTCGAACTTTTCTTCGGGGCGCAGGTATTCCACCAGTCCGACCGACAATGTGGCATCATAAAGATCGCCGGAGAAACCGAATATGAAGGTTTCCAGATTGGGCCGGTTTTCCCCGAACATCGGACGGACCCCAATCGACGTGGCCGCCTGATAGCTGCCTTTGTGCGGTCCATCCAGAACATCCACCAGCGCGGCATAGACACCGAATTTGGGCGGATGCAGCCCGTCGATCGACATGTTGGCCGTGGGAAACCCCAACTCCCGCCCCCTTTGTTCACCGCCAACCACCGGACCTTCGATTCGGTGCCAGTGGCCAAGCATCGCGGCGGCATCGCGGGGACGGCCTGCGCCAAGTGCGGTACGGATTGCAGTTGAAGACACGGTATCGCCATTGCCTTGCAACAATTTGGCAATTGTTACGCCAAACCCCATGTCGTCACCAAAACGCGCCAGATCCCCGGCGGTTCCGGCGCGTCCCTTGCCAAAGCAGAAATCCGCCCCGATGACCACATGCGCAAGGCCCAGCCCGTCCGAAATGACCGTGCGGGCAAACTCTTGCGGGGTCAGGTTGGCCAGGGCGGCGTTGAAATTCAGTTCATACAGGCGTTCGACCCCAAGTTTCGCCAGTCGGCTGGCACGGGATTCGCGGCTCATCAATCGAAAGGGCGGGGCGTCGGGGGCGAAATATTCGCGCGGATGCGGCTCAAATGTCATCACGCCAAGGGGCGCGTCGGGGGCGGCGGACCGGGCCAGATCAATGACCGACTGATGGCCCAGATGCACACCGTCGAAATTGCCGATCGCGGCGCTGGCACCGCGGTCAATTGGCTCTACAAACTGATAGTCTCGAATGATCCGCATGAGCGGATGCCTAGCGGCGTTGGACCCAAGGTTCAAGCCTGTAGACTGGTCAACGGCAAGGGTGTTTTGCATTTGATATGAATCACCTTTACCACCGAGGCTGAGATTGTGCCTGCAATGGCGTTGGGTGGTAAAGGTGATACAGCGGCTCAGACAGAACCCAAAACGCTAGTCGAATTTCCGGCTTGGCGCGAGAACCGTAGCCTCGCCCACCAGAACCTTTTTGCCATCCACCGCACAGTGACACTCCATTCGCACCCGCCGTTTGGACATGTCGATATCAATCACCCTGACTTCAGTATAAACCATGTCCCCGGGCCGTACCGGGGCCAGAAATTTCAGCGACTGGCCCAGATAGACCGTCCCGTGTCCCGGCAATTGTTCGCCAATCACCGCCGAGATCAGACCCGCTGTCAGCATCCCATGCGCGATTCGCCCCTCGAATATCGTGTCACGGGCATAATCATCGTCCAGATGCACCGGGTTACGGTCGGTGGAAACCTGGGCAAACATCTCGATATCTTCGTCTGTCACCACCTTGCGCAGATGGCGCGTCATGCCCATTTCAATGTCTTCTATACAGATCGTGCCGCGGGGCAGATTGTCCAACATGGTGTCCTCTTGATCCACTGGGGAGTAATTATTGTTCACTATCGCGCCATGGCGTGGAACTAAATTACTTCGCAGGCGCAGAAAATCAACCCTTTTTTGGGTCAGCGTAGCTGACCAATCGCATAGGTGGCGTTGGTTTTTTCCTTTTGCAGGTAATCGTTTAACGCCACCGGGTCCGGTTGCTGCGTCGTTTTGGTTTCCAAGGCTGCCAGCCCGCCTGTGATGAACAGAGAATCGATGTCCTCTCCCATTGCTCCGGCGATATCCGTATGCACCCCATCTCCGATGGCCAGAATCGCCTGATCGGGGACTTCTTTACCCAAGGCCGAAAGGCGGCGGCGTGCCAGATCATAGATCGGCGGGTGCGGTTTGCCAAAATAAAGGCTTTCCCCGCCCATGTCTGTATAAAGCCGCGCCAGCGCCCCGGCGCACCATTCCCGGACCCCGCCCCGGTCGACCACGAAATCGGGGTTGGCGCACAGCAGTTTCAGCCCTTTTTGTTTGGCATAAAGAAATTGTGGCCGGTTCACGTCCGGGTCTGCAAACGGATCGAACGGGCCGCAGCAAACAATGCCCTGCGCCTGCTCCAGAGGCACGCGGGTGATGGTTCTTGGTTCGTCGATCACCTTGAGAGGTTCGAAAAACCCGGTGTCGCGTTCTTCGTCGCCCATGAACCAGACCTTGTCCCCGACGGCCCCAAGAAACATGGCCGACCGGGCGCTGTCGCCCGACGAGGCGATGGTGTCCCAGGCGTCTTCGGGCACGCCAAACTGTTGCAATTGATCCCGGACCCCGGCGCGGGGCTTGGGCGAATTGGTAAGCAACACCACAATGCCACCGCGCGCGCGGTATGCCTGCAAGGCCGCGACGGCCTCGGGATAGGCGCGAACGCCGTCGTGAACGCAGCCCCAAAGGTCGACAAACAGCGCCTTATAGCGGTTCGAAACATCCGCAAGGGACGTGATGATCTGGGTCATGGGAACCTCGGTGATTGTGGTGCTTTGGGGCCCTGCCAAACATGAAACTCAGGCGCGCACAAGGCGCAAGTCAGAACCGCAGGCCGATGCTTATTCCGGTGACGATGGCAAGATCGCCATCGACAAAATCGGCGCTTACCTCGGGCTTGAGAGAGTAGCCATTCAGTTCAAATTCATAACCGGCCCCGACACGAAACAGAAATTCGGATTCACCTTGTTCGCGCTCAAGGCCCGGCATTGCTGTCAGGTGCCACCCTTCGCCGACACGAAAAATGACCGGCGCGCCGACAACCCAGCTATCCAGGGGATCGGACGCATATTCACCCAGAAGGCCGATCGAGACAGTCGGATTGATCAAATAGTGGTAAGATGTCCCGACCGAAAGGGCATTTTCGTCGCCGGTTGGGGTGTCGGCCCGGGTATTTCCCAGGAAAAATTCGACAATATGCGGGCTTTCGGTACCGCCCGGTTCAGGCGGTTTGGTCCCCTCAGCAAATGCCGGCACCAGACCAGCAGCCATTACTGTGATGATCGCGAGAAGAACGTTCAAGTACTTTGGTAAAAAACGCATGTCGCGCACCTTTCAATGCGCTTATCATCGCGTATTTTTCGAAAATTGTCAAATGAAAACACTGACTTCGCTGGACGAAAGCGGCACTCGTTCCCGAGCATCCGGCAGCCGCAGATGCCCGCGACACCGGCCGGGGGGCTTTAGCGGAAATTCGGCCAGGGCCGGTTCGCCAGATCAGCCCCATAGGGGAATGGGTCGTAGATGATTTTCTCGGCTTCATCGCGCCATTTCAGTACGGCAGGATCACTCAGCAACGCTTTGCAATAGGCCCTCGAGGCATCGCTGACCGGCAGATCATAGCCGACAATACGGGCAGCGACAGGCGTATAAAATACGTCCGCCAGGCAATAATCGCCGAACAGCCAGCCGGTTTGACTGCCTGATATGGCGCGCGCGTGGGCCCAAAGGGTTTCGATCCGGGCAAGGTTTTCGATCACCGGTTGAGCGGGCGCAAATCCCTGAAACACATATTTCAGTTGCATCGGGCAGGCGTCACGCAAGGCACTAAAGCCCGAAGTCATTTCCGCGCAAAGCCACCGGGCGGTGGCGCGGGCATCTGCGGCTGCTGGCCAGAACCCGGCATCGGGGTGGTTTTCGGCCAGGGTTTCAGCAATGGCCATGCTCTCGCCGATCACCGTGCCTGCCGGCGTGCGCACAACCGGGACCAGCCGGGCCGGGGCCAGCGGGGCCATGTCCTGCGCCATGGTGCCGGAATAAAGCCCGATCATATGGGTGTTGCAGGCAACCGAGAATTTTTCGAACATCAGCCAGCCCCGCAAGGACCAGCTCGAAAACAGGCGGTCGCCGATGTATAGATCATAAGTCATGCACCCAGGTTAGGCAGACAGGCCGCGCCCGGTAAAATGGCGAATTGTCGGGTACGCCATCACAGGACGTGATTGATGCGCCCTGTCTGCCAACTACCATCGGGCAGGCAAGTAAGTTCGCTGACCGAGAGGTTGTCGATCCGCTGGGCAAAGGCCGCATCTGCGTCTTGTTGCCGGGCGCGCTGAATCTGCGTCAGGATCACGCCGAAATGGGCCACGATGATCAGATCGCTGCCCGTATGCGCGGCGATCAGCGCGTCTATGGCACCATCAACACGGGCGCAAACCTGGTGCCAGCTTTCGCCTCCGGGTGGGCGCACGTCGCCGGGATACTCCCAATAGGCGCGGATCAGGTCGGGGTCTTCGGCCTCGATATCGCGGTGGCTGCGCAACTCCCACGCGCCGAAGTTTATTTCGCGCAGCTCAGCCCGGTGCGGCAGACGGTTGTGGTTGCCCTGAAGTGCATCGGCGGTCGCGGCGGCGCGGGACAGGTCCGAAGAGACAAGCGTTGCGTTGTCCGGCAGATGCGCCGAGAGGCGGGCAAGGGCGGCGGTATCGCTCAGGTCTGCGGGCAGGTCGGACCAGCCGACCATCACCTTGGCATGGGTCGGCCCGTGACGAACCAGATGCAGGCGGGTCATGGCAGCGTTCCTTTCAGGACCATCGGCAGGCCGACGCTGATCTGAACAACCAGATCGGCGCGTGCGGCCAGGGCGATATTCAGGCGGCCCTGCGCCTCGCGAAAGCGACGGGCAAGGGTATTGTCCGGGACAATCCCTTGACCAACCTCGTTTGAGACAATGACCAGATCCGCGGCGCAGTTTGCAATGGTCGAAAGAAGTGAGGTTTGGGCCGTTTCAAGATCACTGTCGGCAAGCAGGTGATTGCTTAACCACATGGTGGCGCAGTCGATCAGGCAGATCTGGCCCGGATCAAGGCGGGACAGGGCGGGGGACAGATCGATCGGCGCTTCGACCAAGGCCCAGCTGGTGTTGCGCCGGGCACGATGCAGGTCAATTTTGGCCTGCATTTCACCATCATGGATCTGTGACGTTGCCAGGTAGGTTTTTGTTTTACTTGTCGATTCAACAAAATCCTCGGCCCAGGACGATTTTCCCGAGGCCGCGCCGCCAACAATAAATGTAATTCTGGGAAACACCGTCGCTACCTTCTTCCTGAATTTTCGAAAGCGCCTTGAAGCACGGGTGCCAGAAATGCAAAAATTGCCCGCATGATACGTGTGATTCTTGCGTTTTTTGCCTGCCTTGCCAACCCCGGTTTTGCAAATATGGCATCCGATACGGGCGCGGCGCGTATGGTAAGTTCGGATGTGGTCATTCTGGGCGAAGTGCACGACAATCCAGCTCATCACGAAGCGCAGGCGTCAATTGTTGCCCGACTTCAGCCCCCCGCACTGGTCTTTGAGATGCTGAGTGCGGATCAGGCCGCAAAGATAACCGACCAAAACCGCCGGGATGAAGGTGCTCTTGAAAAAGCGCTGGACTGGGGGCAGACAGGCTGGCCCGATTTTGGCCACTACTTCCCGATTTTTGCAGCGATGCCCGAGGCGCGTATCTATGGTGCCGGTCTGGCGCGCGGCGTGGCGCGGAAGGCAATGAAGTCAGGCATTTCTGAGTATTTTGGCGCTGATGCACCGCGCTTTGGGCTGGACCAACCATTGAGCGAAGCAGAGCAAACCGAGCGTGAGGCGTTTCAGCGGGCGGCGCATTGCGATGCCCTGCCCCAGGTCATGTTGCCGGTGATGGTTGATTTGCAACGCTTGCGCGATGCATTGCTGGCCCGCGCGGTGCTCACAGCTTTGGCCGAGACTGGCGGGCCGGTGGTGGTGATTACTGGCAATGGCCATGCCCGCAAGGATTGGGGGCTTCCCGTCTATCTGGAGCGGGCGACCACGGGGGTGCGCATCTTTGCGCTGGGCCAATCCGAAGAAGGCCAGATTGACGGGGATTTTGACAGGGTTATGGATTACCCGGCGATTGAGCGGCCTGATCCGTGTCAGGCTTTTGAAAAGCGGGAATAGGCGGGTCGGTTGCTCATCAAGCCCAAATGGGCTTTCTTCGCACGGGGCGGGTTTGCGGGCTGACAAATTGCGCTGGCAGATCAGTGGTCACACGCCTATGGTCTGGCCGTTGTTGGGCAAGGAAGCGCTGAATGTTGGCCACGAAACACATATTGCTGATCGTTGGCGGTGGAATCGCCGCCTATAAATCGCTCGATCTGATCCGACGGTTGCAGGAGCGTGGGGCGAAAGTGACGCCGGTGCTGACAAAGGCGGGCGAGGAATTCGTAACACCTCTGTCGGTGTCCGCGTTGGCTGGGTGCGCCGTGCATCGAGACCTGTTTGATCTGACATCAGAGGCCGAGATGGGCCATATTCAACTGTCGCGCAGTGCCGATCTGGTGGTGGTTGCCCCGGCTACGGCGGATTTGATGGGCAAGATGGCCGCAGGGCTGGCCAATGATCTGGCCTCGACCTTATTGATGGCGACGGACACGCCAGTGCTGATTGCCCCGGCGATGAATGTGCGCATGTGGGAACACCCCGCGACCAAAAGGAACCAGGCACAGCTGATCAAGGACGGAATTTCCTTTGTCGGGCCAAACAAGGGTGACATGGCCTGCGGCGAACATGGGCCCGGGCGCATGGCCGAACCGTCAGAGATTATCGCCGCAATCGAGGCCCGGCTGGCCGACGGTCCGCTGAGGGGCAGGCGGGTTCTGGTCACGTCCGGGCCGACCCACGAACCGATTGACCCGGTGCGCTACATTGCCAACCGGTCCTCGGGCGCGCAGGGTAGTGCCATTGCCGACGCGCTAGCCGCATTGGGGGCCGAGGTGGTGTTCATCACCGGCCCGGCCGACGTTGCGCCGCCGGGTGGGGTTACCGTGGTGCCGGTGCAGACGGCGCAGGAAATGTCGGATGCGGTCGAAGCCGCCTTGCCGGTTGATGGCGCGGTCTTTGCCGCTGCGGTGGCTGACTGGCGGGTCAAAAGCGCGTCGAACCGCAAGCTGAAGAAAAGCAGGGATGGTTTGCCGGTTCTGGAATTTGCCGAAAACCCTGACATCTTGGCCCGCGTGGCGCAGATGAGCGAAGGCAGACCCCGGTTGGTGGTTGGGTTCGCGGCGGAAACCGATGATGTGATCGCCAATGCGACGGCCAAAAGGGCGCGCAAAGGCTGCGACTGGATCGTCGCCAATGATGTGTCCCCGGCAACCGGCATCATGGGCGGGCGGGAAAATGCAGTGGTTCTGATTTCTGACGATGGGGCCGAGGAATGGCCACGTTTGCCTAAGGCGCAGGTGGCATACAAGTTGGCCAGACGTATTGCCAAGGCTCTGATAACATAAACTTACTCACCAGAATAGACAGGGGTTCAGGATGGTTGTGATCCGGGTTTGCCATGATGATGGGGCTGATACATCGGTGGCGCTTCCGTCATATGAAAGCGCCGGTGCCGCCGGTGCGGATGTACGGGCGAACCTGCCGGACCGGGGTGTGGTGACGTTGGTCCCGGGCGCACGGGCATTGGTTCCGACCGGGTTGCGCGTTGAAATTCCCGCAGGGTACGAGGTGCAGATCCGGCCCCGCTCCGGGTTGGCGCTCAAGCATGGAATCACCTTGCCGAATGCGCCGGGCACCATCGACAGCGACTATCGGGGGCCGCTGGGGGTGATTGTGATGAATGCCGGTCACGAGGTGTTCGAAATCACCCACGGCGACCGCATTGCCCAGATGGTGGTGGCACCCGTTTTGCAGGCACGGTTTGAACTGGTGGATGAACTTGACGTGACCCAACGGGGCGCGGGCGGATTTGGCTCGACCGGGAGAGGCTGATGCTGCTGGTTTTGGCGCTGGGTGCCACTTTGTGGGGAATCGGCGCGCTGGTGGGGGCCACAAGGCGCGCAAGAACTGCCATGGTGGCCGCATTGTTTGCCGGTGTATTGCTGGCGCAGCTTGTCTTGCCGGACGGGCATGGCCTGCGCGCGGCGACGGGCGGGTCTGCGGGGCCTTGGTTAATCCTGTGGGGGCTGGCCGGCGTTGCTGCGATTTATGGGCTTGGGGTCAAGGCGCTAAAGCGCAGGGCCGTTGACAGACAGCCGCAAAAGGAGAGCGTTGAGGTGGCGAAATCAGAGACATTTTCAGAGCGCGAGTTGGAACGATATGCCCGTCATATCGTATTGCGAGAGGTCGGTGGACCGGGGCAGAAACGACTGAAACAAGCGCGCGTTCTGGTGATTGGTGCCGGCGGGCTGGGGGCACCGGCGCTGCTGTATCTGGCGGCGGCCGGGGTGGGAACCATCGGTGTGATCGACGATGACGAGGTCGAGAATTCGAACCTTCAGCGGCAGGTGATTCACCGGTTTGATGATATTGGCCTGCCCAAGGTATTTTCGGCGCAAAAGGCGATGCTGGCCCAGAACCCGGATGTGGATGTGCGCCCCTATCACCGGCGTTTGACGGACGAGGTCGCCGCAGACCTGTTCGCTGATTATGATGTGATACTGGACGGCACGGATAATTTCGACACCAGGTATCTGGCCAACCGTGTCGCGGTGGGTCTTGGTAAGCCATTGATATCCGGGGCCCTATCCCAGTGGGAAGGTCAGCTGAGCGTTTTTGACCCCACCCGGTCCGGTCCCTGTTACCAGTGCATTTTCCCCCAAGCCCCTGCCCCCGGACTTGCCCCGTCCTGCGCCGAGGCTGGTGTGATCGGCCCCTTGCCCGGCGTGCTTGGCGCGATGATGGCGCTTGAGGCGGTCAAGCTGATTGCCGATGCGGGCGCGGTCCTGCGGGGAGAGATGCTGATCTATGACGCACTTTACGGCGAGACACGCAAGGTTTCCCTCAAGCGGCGCAGCGATTGTCCGGTTTGTAAAACCTTGGCCTGACATTTGTAGGGTTTGCACTCTGGACCCCGCGCGCCAACGCCCCTAGCGTGCCGGAAAAACACAGGAGTGCGCCCGATGACCAACCCTATCCTGAGCGACTGGAATACCCCGTTTCAGATCGCTCCGTTTGATGCGATTTCGGACGATGATTTCGCCCCGGCATTGGATCAGGCGCTGGCCGAACACCGCGATGAGATCGACAAAATTGCCGGCAATTCCGCCCCTGCCACGTTCGCCAACACGGTTGAGGCACTGGAGGCCGCCGGCAAGGGGCTGGACCGGGTGCTGTCGGTGTTTTTCACTCTCGCCGGGGCCGACAGCAACCCCAAACGTGAGGCGTTGCAGCGGGAATTCTCGCCGCTGTTGGCGGCGCATTTCTCGGAAATATCCGCCAACAAGGCGTTGTTCGCTCGCCTGACGCTGCTTTGGAATCAGCGCGATGATCTTGGGATGACCCCGGAACAGGCACGCGTGCTGATGCTGACCCATCGTAGTTTTGTGCGATCCGGAGCGAGCTTGAGTGGGGCGCAAGAAGTGCGGATGAAAGAAATCGTCGCCCGACTGGCCGCGCTGGGCACCGGTTTTGCGCAAAACCTGCTTGCGGATGAGCGGGACTGGGCGATGGATCTGGCCAAGGGTGATCTGGACAGTCTGCCGGAATTTGCGGTGGATGCGGCGCGCAATGCGGGTGCGGAAAAGGGGCGGGATGGGTCGGTGGTGACCCTTTCGAGGTCGCTGATCGTGCCGTTCCTGCAATTCTCGCCGCGCCGGGATTTGCGCAAAACCGCGTGGGAGGCCTGGGCAGCGCGCGGCGCAAACGGTGGCGAGACAGACAATCGCGAGATTGCGGCAGAAACGCTGGCCTTACGCAGTGAGCGGGCCGCGTTGCTGGGATATCAAAGCTATGCCGATTTCAAACTGGAAACCGAAATGGCCGGCACGCCGTCAAAGGTGCGGGAATTGTTGATGGCGGTCTGGGCACCGGCCAGAAACAAGGCCGAGGCAGACGCCGAAGTGCTGACGCAATTGATGCAGGCAGATGGGATCAACGGACCGCTGAAACCCTGGGACTGGCGGTATTATGCGCAGAAACGCCGTCAAGCCGAGCATGACCTGGATGAGGCCGAACTGAAACCTTATCTCCGGCTTGAAAATATGCTTGAGGCGGCGTTTGCCTGCGCGGACCGGCTGTTCGGGTTGAAATTCAAACCGCTTGATATCGCGCTTTATCACCCCGATTGCCTGGCCTGGGAGGTGACACGCGACGGTGCCCATGTGGCGGTTTTCATAGGCGACTATTTTGCCCGTGGGTCGAAGCGCTCGGGCGCATGGTGTAGTGCGCTGCGCGCGCAGGCGAAGTATCCGCAGGTGCAGACCCCAGTGGTGATCAATGTCTGTAATTTTGCCAAGAGTGATCCGGCGCTGCTTAGCTGGGATGACGCGCGCACGGTGTTTCACGAATTTGGCCACGCGCTGCATCAGATGCTGTCGAACGTGACATATGAGAGCATTTCAGGCACATCCGTGGCCCGCGATTTTGTCGAATTACCTAGCCAGCTGTTTGAACACTGGCTGGAAGTTCCGGAGGTTCTGGCCGAGTTTGCCACCCATGCCGAAACGGGCGAGGCGATGGGGCAACAGATGTTGGGCAAAGTGTTGGCGGCGGCCAATTTCGACATGGGATTCCAGACGGTTGAATATGTTGCCTCGGCCATGGTCGATTTGTCGTTTCACGATGGCGATGCTCCAGGCGATCCGATGGCACGACAGGCCGAGGTTCTGGCGGAACTGAACATGCCGGACAGTATCGGCATGCGCCACGCCACGCCGCAGTTTGCGCATGTGTTTGCGGGTGACGGATATGCGTCGGCCTATTACAGCTATATGTGGTCCGAGGTGATGGATGCCGATGCTTTTGCCGCCTTTGAAGAGGTGGGAGGGGCGTTTGACCCAGGGCGCGCGGCGGCATTGGAAGCGCACATTCTGTCGACCGGTGGCTCGCAAGCGCCGGAAGCGTTGTATCTGGCGTTCCGGGGGCGGTTGCCCGGGGTTGACGCATTGTTGAAAGGGCGCGGGTTGACGGTGGGGTGATTGCCCGTTCCGGGCAAGGCCTCCGGCGGGAGTATTTGGAACGAGAAGAAGAAGCAGACCCGCATCTTCTTCTCGTTTCAAATACTCAAAATCCTGCCGTTGAGGCACGGGGTTCAGTAGCCAAGGGAGCGGTTCACCAGATGCAGAAAAGGCGCGCCTGTTTCGCCACGCCGGACGTTTTCGGCGATGGTCTGGCTGGCTGTTTCGGGGCGCGTTTGCGAGGCGATATGCGGGGTGACGGTGACATTCGGGTGCGCCCAGTAGGGGTGATCGGCCGGCAGGGGTTCGGTGCGGAATACATCCAGTGTGGCATGGGCGATGTGGCCGGAGTTCAGTGCGCCGAGCAATGCGTCGTCGTCGATCAGCGTACCACGCCCGGGATTGATGATTACGGCTCCGCGCGGCATGGCGGCTAGGGTATTGGTGTTCAGCAGATTGGTGGTTGCCGGGGTGTCGGGCAGCAGAAGGACGGCGATTTCGGCGCAGCTCAGTGCGGCGGCCAGGCCGGATTTGCCGTGCCGGCAGTCTATGCCGTCGATTTGGCGGGCAGAGCGGCTCCAGCCGGTGACGTCAAAACCCAGGCTGGCCAGTGCGGCGGCGCTGGCGCGGCCCAGTTCGCCCAGGCCAAGTATGCTTACCCGGCGGTTCTGAGCCAGAGGCGGAACAATCGGTGTCCAGGCACCATTCTGGCAGGTGATATGCGCATCCATTCCCAGATGATGGCGCAGCACATGGCCTGTCACCCATTCCATCATGCCTTGTGTCAGCCCGTGGTCGACCATGCGCGCAAGCGGCACTGTCAGGGTTTGGTTACCAACCACCGTTTCGACACCGGCCCAGAGGCTTAGAACCGCCTTGAGCCGGGTGTAGGGTGTGAAATCCTGCACGGCGCTGTTTGGTGCATAAACGATGTAATCGACCTGATCCGGGGGGAAATCCGTCCGCAGGTCGAAATCCAGCCCGACGGAGTTCAGGGCACCGGTCAGGTGCGGTTGGTAGGTGGCCCAGCTTGAGGGGTGGGCGGCAAAGAGGATGTTCACGCTCATATTTTCGGGTACCTTGCAATTGGGCCAGCTAATGGGGCCTATGGATATGTGCGCTTTGCACCAGGCCAAACGCGGCCATCAGTACCAGCATCGCCGAGCCGCCATAGCTGACCATCGGCAGGGGCACGCCTACCACCGGGGCCAGCCCCATCACCATCGACATGTTGACGGCGAAGAACAGGAAAAAGGTCATTGCCACGCCCAAAGTGACCAGCGACGAAAACCGATCGCGGGCAGCCAGAGCCGTTGCGATGCAAAAGACGACAATCAGGGAATAAAGTGCCAACAGGGAAAACCCGCCGACAAAGCCGAATTCTTCGGCCAGGGTGGTAAAGATGAAATCGGTGTGCTTTTCCGGCAGAAAGTTCAGCCGCGACTGGGTGCCCTGCATGAACCCGCGCCCGGTCCAGCCGCCTGATCCCAGTGCGATCTTGGACTGGGTAATGTGATATCCCGCCCCCAACGGGTCGCTGGCGGGATCGAGAAACGTGTCGATCCGGCGGTATTGGTAGTTCTTGAGCATTTGCCAGTCGGTGCCCCGGCTTTTGAACACTGCCGTGACCAGACCGGCCCCCGCTGATATGACGGCGACGAAATATGCCCAGTGCACTCCGGCCAGAAACATCAGCCCACCGCCGGCCAGGACCAGCAGGATTGAGGTGCCAAGGTCAGGCTGACGCAACACCAGATAAGTAGGGAGCAGGATCATGAGGAGCGGCATCAATACCCAGAACGGCCGTGATGTACGTTTGGCGGGCAGCCAGTCGTAGTAAGCCGCCAGCAACATGATCATGGTTATTTTCATCAACTCCGAGGGTTGCAGGCGTATGAATCCAAGATCGACCCAGCGCTGTGCGCCCATGCCGACCACGCCAAAGAATTCGACCGCGAGCAACAAAAGCACCGACACGACGTAGGCTACAACCGAGATATTGCGCCAGAACCAGATCGGCACCATGGCCACCATCAACATGACCACAAGACCAAGGCCAAAGCGTTTGATCTGCGGTTCGACCCAGGGGGTAAACGACCCGCCCGCCACCGAATAGAGCATCAGAAAACCAACCCCGGCCACCGAGATCAGCAAAAGTATCAGAGGCCAGTTGAGAAACAGCACCTTGCGAAGGCCCGAGGGGGCCGATTTGACGGTGTATTCAAGATAGCTCATGCGCGGTCGCTTTCGTTGCCATCGCGCAGGCGTTCGCGTTTCAGCCGGTCCTGTTGCGCCTTGATGCGCCGGCGGTCTCCGGTCGGGTATGCGGCCAGCGGAGGAGTGCCGTCGTACAGCGCCTGCAACATGACATCGCGTGCGATGGGTGCCGCCGCAATTGAGCCGCCGCCGCCATGTTCGACCACCACCGCCACGGCGTATTTCGGGTTGTCGAACGGGGCAAAGCTGACAAACAGGGCGTGGTCGCGCCGCTCCCATGGGAGATCCCGGTTGCGGATCACCCCGGCAGCGCGTTCGGCGGCGGTGATGTTGCGGACCTGGCTGGTGCCGGTCTTGCCGGCCATGCGGAACGCGTCTTCGATGATCCGGCTGCGATAGGCGGTGCCGCGCCGGTTGTTGGAAACCTCGAACATGGCGCGGCGCACCTGGCGCAGGTTGTTCTCGTTCAGCCCCAGCGAAACGCCCGCCCCCGAGGGCTGTTCCACACCGTTGACGGATTTGACCAACCTTGGGGCAACGCTGCGCCCGGTGGCCAGACGCGCGGTCATCACCGCCAGTTGCACCGGCGAGGCCAGCATGTACCCCTGCCCGATCGCCGCATTGGCGGTGTCACCAATAAGCCAGCTTTGGTCATGGGTCTGCATTTTCCAGTCCCGGTTCGGGGCCAGCCCGCGCGCAACGGCGGACATCGGCAGATCGTGTTTGACCCCCAGACCAAGGCGATGCGCCATCGCCGAAATCTTGTCGATGCCAACCTTCAGTGCAAGATCATAATAGTAGACATCGCAACTTTGCTTGATCGAGCTTTGCAGGTCGACATGCCCGTGGCCGGCCCCCTTCCAGCAATGGAACCTGCGTCCCGACACTTCCAGATAGCCGGGGCAATAGGCGGTATCATCCGGGCCGATCACCCCGGCCTCAAGCCCGGCCATCGCGGTGACCATCTTGAAGGTAGAGCCGGGCGGATAGGTGCCCTGCACCGATTTGGACGCCAGCGGACGATAGGGGTCATCGGTCAGGGCGCGGTAGTCGGCCACCGAGATACCACGCACAAACAGGTTGGGGTCAAAGGTTGGTGATGATGCGATGGCGCGCAGGTCGCCGGTTTCAACATCGATTACCACGGCGCTGGCGCTTTCATTGCCAAGGCGCGCCTGCACATAGCTTTGCATATCGGCATCAATGGTCAGTTGCAGGTCGGCACCCGGCTGGCCCTCGCGGCGGCTGAGTTCGCGCATCACCCGTCCAGTGGCGTTCACTTCGACCCGCTTGACCCCGGCCTTGCCGCGCAGCAGATCCTCGCGCTTGGCCTCAAGCCCGACCTTGCCGATCTGAAACCGCGGGATACGCAGCAATTGGTCCGGGTCGTCGATCTGGGCCAGGTCATAGTCGCTGACCGGGCCGACATATCCGACCACATGGGCAAAATCGGATCTGCGGGGATAGACCCGCGTCAGCCCGACCTCGGGGGTGACGCCGGGCAGGGCAGGGGCGTTGACGGCAACACGGGCGATGTCCTCCCAAGCGATCTGGTCGGTCAGGGTGATCGGCAGGAACGGTGGGCTGCGGCGCATTTCGGCGCGCGCGCGCTCCAGATCCTCAGGGTCGAGTGTCACAAGTTGCGACAGGCGCGATATCACCTGCTCCACGTCGCCGGCATCTTCGCGGACCATCACGATGCGGTAGCTGGGTGTGTTTTGCGCCAGAACCACACCGTTTCGGTCGAACAGTTCACCGCGCGCGGGCGGGATCAGGCGGATATTGATACGGTTCTCTTCGGCCAGAAGGCGGAATTGGTCGGCCTGATCGACTTGCAGAAACCGCATGCGCAGGGCAAGGGCACCGACAAACCCGGCCTGCAACCCGCCCAGCAAAAGCGCGCGCCGGCCAAGCGTTCGATGGGTGGCGGCCAGCTCTTTGGGGTTGCGCCTCATGTGCGGGCTCTGGTTCTGGTGTTCAGCGCACCGGCATCGCCCGGTGCCGGTTTGCGTACCCCCATCAGGGATTGGCTGACGAAGACAACTGCCGGGTAGATGGCGATGGTCAGCACCATCTGGATCAGGCTTAGCCCCAGCGGCGCGGGCTGAACCGCAACGATCAACAGGATCAGCCGGTTCAGCACGGTGATGCCCACCAATACCATGCTCACGGCGGCCCATTCGCCAGCAAAGCTGGCCTCGCGCAGCCCGGCGGTCTGAGTTTTCAGATATTCGCATCCCAGCACAAGCAACATGGCCAACAAGCCCGGCGGGCGTTGCAACATAAGATCGGCCATCAGCATGACCAGCGCAAGGCTGATAATGGGCACATAATCCGGGCGGCGCAGGCTCCAGGCAAAGGCAAGGGCGATCAGCAGGTCGGGCGCGGCCCAGCGACGCGGTACGGTGTCCAGTGGCAGCAGTTGAAAGAACATGATCAAAAGCGCCAGCCCAGGAAAGGCGGCGCGCATCAGCCAAAGGCGCGAGGTCGACAGCTCAGCCATCGCCGGCCCCTTCCCCAGAGGGTGACTGCGTGGCGGCAGGGGGGATCTGAGCGTTGAGCGGGGTGACAATGGTTCCCGGATCGGTCACGGAGTCAACGCCGTGATGGCGCAGCACCCGCAGAAACTCCAGCCGTTCATAATCGGCTGACAGGCGCACCCGCAGACGGCCAGCCGGATCGGTGGCGATTTGCCCGATCAGCAATCCGGCCGGAAACACCCCGCCATCGCCCGAGCTGACCACCCGGTCACCGGCACGCACCAGATCGGGGTTTTCCAGGAAGTCGATCAACGGCGCGGCGGTATTGTCGCCCGACACAAGGGCGGTTTGCCCTGAAGGCTGGATCAGTGAGGGCACCGCACTGGCGGCATCGGTCAGCAGGATCACCCGAGCGGTGTTCTTGCCGGTGCCGGAAATTCGCCCCACCAGCCCGATCCCGTCCATCGCCGCCCAGCCATCCATGATACCATCACGCGCGCCCACATTCAGCAGCACGGACTGGCGAAAGGGCGAGCCGCTGTCGGCCATCACCACGCCGGTCACAAAGGTCAGGCGCGGGTCAAGCCGCACATTGTTGAGGTCCAGCAGGCGCGCGTTTTCCTGTTCCAGTTGCAACGCGGCTTCTTTCCAGGCCTGCATCTGGCGCAGTTCGCTGCGCAATTCGCGGTTCTGCTCGGACAGGCGCTGATAGCTTTGAAAGTCACGCAGCAAGTTGATCATGCCGGTGACCGGGGTCATGGCCCAGCCCATGCCCGGCACCACACGATCGGTCACCTGGGTACGGAACCGTTCGACGCGCGGGCTGTCGATGCGCCAGACAAGGAAAATCCCCAGCAGGCACAAGGCGATGACCGCAATCAGCAGGCGGCGCAGGGGAGGGGTGAAATCCTCACGCTGTGATCGGTCCTTGGCCAATGGGTTCCTTTCTGCACCGGGCCCATACACCGGGCCAACACCAGGTGGGCGAGGTTAACCGTGCCGCAAAAGGGTGCGCGCCCTAGCTGTCGTAGTCAATTGCGTGGCGCAATTGCTTTTCATACTCCAGCGCCTTGCCGGTGCCAAGCGCCACACAATTCAGGCATTCATCCGCGATCGACACGGCCAGCCCGGTCTGTTCGCGCAAGGCAAGATCGAGATCGCCCAGCAGCGCCCCGCCGCCGGTCAGCATGACACCCCGGTCAACGATATCAGCCGCCAGATCGGGCGGGGTGGCCTCAAGCGCGGTCATTACCGCCTCGCAGATTTGTTGTACCGGTTCGGCCAGGGCCTCGGCCACCTGGGCCTGGCTGATTTCGATTTCCTTCGGGATACCGCCGAGCAAGTCACGCCCGCGGATCTGCATCGAGGTGCCGCGCCCGTCATCCGGCATACGGGCGGTGCCGATGCTGGTTTTGATCCGCTCGGCGGTCGATTCGCCCACCAGCAGGTTCTGCTGTCGACGCAGGTAGGAGATGATCGCCTCGTCCATCCGGTCGCCGCCGACCCGGACCGAGCGGGCGTAAACGATGTCACCGAGGCTGAGCACCGCGACTTCGGTGGTGCCGCCGCCGATATCAACCACCATGTTGCCGGTTGGATCGGTGATAGGCATGCCAGCACCAATGGCGGCGGCAATCGGCTCGGCGATCAGCCCGGCACGGCGCGCGCCAGCGGACAGCACCGATTGGCGGATTGCGCGTTTTTCCACCGGGGTGGCCCCATGCGGCACGCAGACGATGATTTTGGGTTTGGCAAAGGTCGAGCGTTTGTGGACCTTGCGGATGAAATGCTTGATCATTTCTTCGGCGGTGTCGAAATCGGCGATTACCCCTTCACGCATAGGGCGGATCGCCTCTATGCTGCCCGGTGTTCGGCCCAGCATCAGTTTGGCATCCTCGCCCACCGCCAGCACTTTGCGCACCCCGTCCTTGACGTGATAGGCTACCACCGAGGGTTCGCTGAGGATCACACCCCGGCCCTTGACGTAGACAAGAGTGTTCGCAGTGCCCAGATCAATGGCCATATCTGCCGTGAGCAACCCCGAGAACTTTCCGAACAGCGACATATATGTGGTTTCCTGTGAAAAGTTATCAAAAAGGGACGGCGACTCTGCCCTAAGTCGATGAACTTATAGGCACCTGACGACAAAGGCGAAAGGGTCGATTCTCGCCAAACAGCGCGTTTCTGCCGGTGACGGCGGACAAGGGCGTGTTCCTTTTGGCCCGATTTGCCAGCCGCTCAGGTTTTACGGGGGCAAACGGTTTCCTTTATAAAACCGGGGCGGAAAGTTGCAGGCCAAGGCGGGCCTAATACTGGCGGGCCTTGCGTGTTTGCATTTGAGAACGCGAAAAATTTACTTGCGGTTACTCGGCAGTGCTTCATCTTGGTAAGCAGGGTCGAGCGCTGCCAGCCTGGCCCCCCGTTGTTTAACATCACAGAGATTGACCACATGAGCGAGACACAGGACTTTAAACCGCCCAAAGTATGGAAATGGGACAATGAAAACGGCGGACAATTTGCCAATATCAATCGTCCCATGGCGGGGCCGACCCATGACAAGACCTTGCCCGTGGGTAAGCATCCGTTGCAGCTTTATTCTCTGGCCACGCCCAACGGGGTCAAGGTCACGGTGTTGCTGGAAGAGTTGCTGGCGGCAGGGCATGAGGGGGCGGAATACGATGCCTGGCTGATCCGCATAAACGATGGCGACCAGTTTGGCAGCGGCTTTGTCGAAATCAACCCCAACTCGAAAATTCCGGCGCTGATGGATCGCAGCGGGCCAGAGCCGGTGCGGGTGTTCGAATCCGGGGCGATCCTTTTGCATCTGGCCGAGAAATTCGCGGCCTTCATTCCGGACAACCGGGCGGAATGCCTGTCCTGGCTGTTCTGGCAAATGGGCAGCGCGCCCTATCTGGGTGGCGGGTTCGGGCATTTCTATGCTTATGCGCCGGAAAAGTATGAATATCCGATCAATCGCTTTGCCATGGAGGTCAAGCGCCAGCTGGACGTGCTGGACCGCAATCTGGCGGATCGCCGGTACATGTGCGGGGATGCGTATTCTATCGCCGACATGGCCATCTGGCCGTGGTACGGCGCGCTGGTCAAGAACCGGGTCTACGAGGCGGCAGAGTTTCTGGACACTGCGTCGTATGAACACCTCAATCGCTGGGCCGACGAGATCGGCGAACGCGAGGCCGTAAAGCGCGGGGTTATGGTCAACCGGTCATTCGGCAATCTTGAAGGGCAATTGCACGAGCGCCACGATGCCGGGGATTTCGATACGAGAACTCAGGACAAGCTGGAATCGGCAGAGCAGGTCTGACGCTTTAGAGCGTGTTGTGTTCAATTGAATTCACCTGTCGGAGTGAACATTTTGTGCGTTGTAAACGCTGCCTCACCCCGACAGGTGAATGCTTGAATCCGATCAAACGCAATACACTCTAGGTGACCGCACGGACCAGACGGTCCAGCGCGGTTGCCAGTGGTGCGCGCGGACAGGCAATGTTGAACCTGGCAAATCCCTTGCCTTCCTCGCCAAAGGCCGGCCCGCGGGTGGCCGCCCATCCGGCACGGGTGCGCAGGAACGCCGTCAAATCGTCTGGGTCCAGCCCCAGCCCGCGAAAATCAAGCCACAGCAGAAACCCGGCTTCAGGCTCGATCAGGGTTACCCCGCCGAGGCCATCAAGCTGCTGGCGTACAAGGTGCAGGTTGCCTTGCAGATAGGTTTTTACCTCATCCAGCCACGGCCCACCGTGCAAATAGGCCGCCTGCATGGCCACGCTGGCAAAGGCATTGTTCTTGTTGACGGTCAGGTGGCTGTTCTCGGTCTGAAAGGCCGCGCGTCGCGCCTTGTCCGAGATGATCGTGAAGGCCGAGCAGCAAGAGGCAATGTTGAATGTCTTGGCCGGGGACAGGCAGGTGATGGCATTGGCGGCATGGTCCGGGCCAAGGGATGCGAAAGGTGTGTATTGGTGGACGGGGAAACTCAGGTCGCCGTGCATCTCGTCGCTGACAACCAGCACATCGTGACGGGCGCAAATGTCGCCCAGTTTGCGCAATTCCTCTGCGGTCCAGACACGGCCCACCGGGTTGTGAGGGTTGCACAGGTAGAGCATTTTTGTACGCGGTTCGG
>Ga0209121_10000578_pt1 | contig 38491 bp, 35 predicted proteins | sample Cruoilmetagenom3_FD_187292 | JGI IMG/M metagenome (GOLD analysis project Ga0209121, IMG submission 187292) | Oil polluted marine microbial communities from Coal Oil Point, Santa Barbara, California, USA - Sample 3 (SPAdes) (version 2) | ecosystem: Environmental > Aquatic > Marine > Oil seeps ... | reverse complement strand
CTATAAACCCAAATAGGCGGAAAACAGCCTCTCTCTTGCCTCAACGCAATCCCTCTGTTATCACCGCGACGATTTCAACGGGTAAGCACGACTCGCCGAACCGTTGGTTATTGCCCGCACCGAAGGGCGCACAAGAATAAAGGGGTGTTCGTGTCTGCTACAGCATCAATAACCGCAGGGGCCTCGGGGCGCTATGCAATCGCACTGTTCGAGATCGCCAAAGAATCCGGCAATCTGGCAGCTATTGAGGCGGATCTTGATTCGTTGCAGGGGGCGCTAAATGAAAGCGCTGACTTGCGCGACCTGACCGTATCTCCTCTTCTATCACGCGAGGCGCAGGGGAAAGCCATGCGCGCGCTGACAGACAAAATGGGCTTGGGCGCCGAAGTGGCAAACACTGTTGCCCTGATGGCTGAAAACCGCCGCCTGTTTGTGCTGGGAGATATGATCTCCCAGGTTAAGGCTCTGGCAGCGGATGACCGCGGCGAAGTAAGCGCCGAAGTGACATCTGCCAAAGCCCTCACCGAAAAGCAAAGCAGCTCTTTGGCTGCCGCGCTGAAAAAATCGGTAGGTAAAGACGTAAACGTAAATGTGACCGTGGATAAAGATCTTATCGGCGGTCTTATTGTGAAGGTGGGGTCGGTCATGGTCGACAGCTCGCTTCGCAGCAAACTCAACAATCTTCAAAATGCAATGAAAGAGGTCGGATAAATGAGCATCCAAGCCGCGGAAATCTCTGCGATCCTCAAGGACCAGATCAAGAATTTTGGTGCTGAGGCTGAAGTCGCCGAAGTGGGGCGTGTGCTGTCAGTTGGTGACGGTATTGCGCGCGTATACGGGCTGGACAATGTTCAGGCCGGTGAAATGGTTGAATTCCCCGGTGGTATCCGCGGAATGGCGCTGAACCTCGAAACCGACAATGTTGGTATCGTGATCTTCGGCTCTGACCGTGACATTAAAGAAGGCGACACCGTTAAACGGACAAAAGCCATTGTGGACGTTCCGACAGGTGACGAGCTTTTGGGCCGCGTTGTGGACGGCCTTGGCAACCCGATTGACGGCAAAGGCCCGTTGAACGCTAAAAAGCGCGCGATCGCCGATATTAAAGCCCCCGGTATTATCCCGCGGAAATCTGTGCACGAGCCTATGGCAACCGGCCTGAAATCTGTGGATGCGCTTATTCCTGTTGGTCGTGGCCAGCGCGAGCTTATCATTGGGGACCGCCAAACCGGTAAATCCGCTGTTGCGCTTGATGCCGTTCTGAACCAGAAGGCCTATAACGAAGCCGCTGGCGACGACGAAAGCAAAAAGCTTTACTGTGTATATGTGGCGATCGGGCAGAAACGCTCGACCGTGGCACAGTTGGTGCGCAAACTGGAAGAAAACGGCGCGATGGAATATTCCATAGTTGTGGCCGCGACCGCTTCTGACCCGGCACCGCTTCAGTTCCTTGCCCCATATTGCGCAACCGCGATGGCCGAGCACTTCCGTGACAATGGCCGCCACGCGCTGATCATTTATGATGATTTGTCCAAACAGGCTGTGGCTTATCGCCAGATGTCCCTGCTGCTCCGTCGTCCACCCGGACGTGAAGCTTACCCGGGCGATGTTTTCTACCTTCACTCAAGGCTTCTTGAGCGTTCGTCGAAATTGAACGAGGATTATGGTTCAGGCTCGCTCACCGCGCTGCCGATCATTGAAACCCAAGGCGGCGACGTTTCGGCGTTTATTCCAACCAACGTGATCTCGATCACCGACGGTCAGATCTTCCTTGAAACCGAGCTGTTCAACGCCGGTATCCGCCCTGCGGTTAACACCGGTCTGTCGGTTTCGCGTGTGGGCTCTTCGGCTCAAACCAACGCGATGAAATCGGTTGCGGGTTCGATCAAGCTGGAATTGGCGCAGTATCGCGAGATGGCGGCCTTTGCCCAGTTCGGCTCTGATTTGGACGCATCCACACAGGCATTGCTTGCCCGTGGTGCGCGCCTGACCGAGCTGCTCAAGCAAGCGCAGTATTCGCCTTTGACCAACGCTGAACAGGTTATCGTAATTTACGCCGGCACCAAGGGCTTCCTTGATGGCGTGGCTGTAAGTGACGTAACCCGCTTCGAGAACGGCCTGCTGGCGCACCTTCGTGCCCACAATGCCGATCTGTTGAAAGACATCACCGACAATGATCGCAAGGTTAAAGGTGAGCTGGAAGACAGCATCAAAGCAGCCGTTGAAGCATTCGCGAAAGATTTCGCATAATATTGGCCTTAAGGGAAAGGAGTTCTGCCGATGGCGAACCTCAAAGACCTGAAAACTAGGATCGAAACCGTCAAATCGACGCGCAAGATCACAAAGGCCATGCAGATGGTGGCCGCGGCGAAACTTCGCCGCGCCCAGGAATCCGCTGAAGATGCCCGCCCATATGCGGCGCAGATGAATGCGGTTCTTGGAAATCTGGCGCAAGGCGCTGCGGAAAGCGAAAGCGCTCCGTTGCTGCTGCGCGGCACCGGCAAAGACGATGTGCACCTGCTCATCGTTGCGACTTCTGAACGTGGCCTTTGTGGCGGGTTTAACTCGTCGATCGCCAAAATGGCGCGGGCACATGCCGAAGAGCTGAAAGCGGCTGGCAAAACGGTGAAAATGCTCACTGTTGGTAAAAAAGGCCGTGATCAACTCAAGCGTGACTTTGGTGATCTGATGATCGACCATGTTGATATGACCGAGGTTAAGCGCCTGGGTTACACGCATGCGGCTGACATTGGCAAAGACGTGATAAAGCGTTTTGACAGCGCCGAATTTGACGTGGCAACCATCTTCTACAGCCGGTTCAAATCGGTTGTAGATCAGGTTCCAACCGCGTTGCAACTGGTGCCGGCCAAAGTCGAAGCCTCCGAGGGTGCTACCTCTGTGGTTTACGATTTCGAGCCTGACGAAAACGAAATTCTGGATGATTTGCTGCCGCGCTCGGTAGCCACCCAGATTTTCACGGCATTGCTGGAAAACGGGGCTTCGGAGCAGGGCGCGCGGATGTCCGCTATGGATAACGCAACCCGCAACGCTGGCGAAATGATTGACAAGCTGACCATCGAGTTCAACCGCTCGCGTCAGGCTGCGATTACCAACGAATTGATCGAGATTATCTCGGGCGCTGAAGCGCTTTAAACTGGAGAGAAACTAATGGCTAAAAAAGCTGTAGGTAAAATTACACAGGTGATTGGCGCGGTTGTCGACGTTCAGTTCGAAGACCACCTCCCGGCCATCCTGAACGCCCTTGAAACCGACAATAACGGCAACCGCCTTGTGCTCGAAGTGGCCCAACACCTTGGTGAGAACACAGTTCGCACCGTGGCAATGGACGCAACCGAAGGCTTGGTGCGCGGCGGTGTGGTTTCCGACACCGGTGACACCATTCAGGTGCCGGTTGGCACAGCCACGCTTGGCCGGATCATGAACGTGATCGGCGAGCCGGTTGACGAAAAAGGCCCGATCGAAACCAAAGAAACACGTTCGATCCACGGTGACGCACCGGAGTTTTCCGAGCAGTCTACCGAATCCGAGATTCTGGTGACCGGTATTAAGGTTATCGACCTTCTGGCCCCTTACACCAAAGGCGGCAAAATCGGCCTCTTCGGCGGTGCGGGTGTTGGTAAAACAGTTTTGATCATGGAACTGATCAACAACATTGCGAAGGTGCACTCCGGTGTGTCGGTTTTCGCCGGTGTTGGTGAGCGGACCCGTGAAGGCAACGACCTTTACCACGAGATGATCGAAGGTTCGGTTATTGTGCCTGAAAACCTCGAAGAATCAAAAATTGCGCTGGTATACGGCCAAATGAACGAGCCTCCAGGTGCGCGTATGCGTGTGGCTCTTTCCGGTCTGACTCTCGCTGAGCAGTTCCGCGACGAAACCGGCGCAGACGTGTTGTTCTTTGTGGACAACATCTTCCGCTTTACCCAAGCGGGTTCCGAGGTTTCGGCGCTTCTGGGCCGTATTCCTTCGGCTGTGGGCTACCAGCCTACACTGGCAACCGACATGGGTGCCATGCAGGAGCGGATTACATCAACCAAAGCCGGTTCGATTACATCGGTTCAGGCGATTTATGTACCTGCGGATGACTTGACCGACCCTGCACCAGCGACCTCGTTTGCGCACTTGGATGCGACTACGGTTCTTGACCGTGCGATCTCCGAGCTGGGTATCTACCCGGCTGTGGACCCGCTTGGCTCAACTTCGCGTATCCTTGACCCGCTTGTGGTTGGTGACGAGCACTACGACGTTGCGCGTGACGTTCAGGGTATCCTGCAACGCTACAAATCGCTTCAGGATATTATCGCCATTCTCGGCATGGACGAGCTGTCGGAAGAAGACAAGCTCACCGTGACCCGCGCGCGTAAAATCCAGCGTTTCTTGTCGCAGCCTTTCGATGTTGCGAAAGTGTTCACCGGTTCTGACGGTGTTCAGGTTCCGCTCGACGAAACCATCGACAGCTTCAAGCGCGTTGTGGCCGGTGAGTTTGACCACCTGCCGGAAGCAGCCTTCTACATGGTTGGCGGCATCAATGACGTGATCGCTAAAGCAGAAAAACTGGCAGCAGCCGCTGCCTAATTGAGGAGGCGATAAATGGCTGACACAATGCAATTTGATCTGGTATCGCCAGAGCGCAAACTGGCCTCGATGCAAGCGGAATCCGTCGGCATCCCGGGGGCAGAGGGCAACATGGTGGCGATGCCAAACCACGCGCCAGTGCTGACCACGCTGCGCCCCGGCTACCTTACGGTAACCGCAGGTGCGGAAGTGACCGAGTATCTGGTAACCGGTGGCTTTGCCGAGGTTTCGGCCGAGGGTGTGACCGTTCTCGCCGAGAATGCTTTGCCCAAAGCCGAAGTGACCAAAGAGGTTCTGCAAGAGTTTCACGATATCGCGCAAGCGGATCTGGAAGCGGTTTCCGAGCATCATAACGCAGCGGCAACGCGGCGGGTGGCTGACCATCACGACCTGATGATCCGCCACGGCAGCTAAGCTTGGCTATAAATCTATCAAGGGCCTCGCCATTTGGCGGGGCCTTTTTTTGTGGTAGCACATGAATAAACGCGGGAAAAAGGCAGGGATGGGGTTTGCGGTAACCACCATCCTGTTGGATGCGATCGGGGTTGGCTTGATCTTTCCAATTATGCCGGCCCTGCTGCTGGACCTTGGCATAAAAAATATCTCTGATGCCGCGCTTTTCGGCGGGGTTTTAACCACGGTTTATGCGGCAATGCAGTTTGTATTTATGCCAATTTTTGGCAATTTGTCAGACCGGTATGGCCGCCGACCGGTGCTGCTGCTGGCGATTGCGACTTTGGTTATTGATTACATCGTTATGGGCGTGGCCGCGAGCTTCGCTGTGCTGTTGATCGGGCGCGTAATTGCCGGAATCGCGGGGGCGACGGTTTCAACCGCGACGGCCTATATTGCCGATGTCAGCCGACCAGAGGACCGGGGCAAAAACTTTGGAATGGTTGGTGCCGCTTTCGGGCTCGGCTTTATTCTTGGGCCTGCGCTTGGCGGCATGGTCGGAGAATACGGGGTGCGGCTTCCCTTTTTTCTTGCGGCTGGTTTTGCAGGTCTAAACTTCTTGTTTGGCCTATTCTTTTTGCCCGAGTCTCTTGATCCGCAAAACCGTCGGCAGTTTTCATGGGAGCGTGCAAACCCGTTCAAAGCGCTCAAACGGGCTATTCTGGCCAAAGAGCTGCGGTCTTTGCTGATTGTCGCATTTTGCATCGTTTTGGCAGATTATGTTTATGTGAGCGTGTGGAGCTTCTATGGGAAGGAAAAGTTTGATTGGAGCCTGTCGCTCATCGGATATTCCCTTACCGCATACGGCGCTGGCGTCGTCTTGGTGCAGGGCGTGCTAATACGCTGGATGATTCCTAAAGTTGGAGAGGCCCACACAATTGTTTTTGGTTTGGGCGTGACCTTTTTGGCCGTTGTTATGGTCGCCGTCGCAACTGAGACCTGGATGGTTTTTGCCCTGGTGCCATTGGTGGTATTGGGCAAGGTGGCTGGCCCCGCATTGAGCGGGGTTTTGTCCAAACAAGTGCCGGATACCGATCAAGGTGATTTACAAGGCGTGATGGGCAGCGTGGCTTCTATGGCGGCCATTTTGGCTCCGCCAATGTTTGGCTGGCTGTTTAAGGTTTATACCACTGATGGCATGCCTTATTTCCCCGGCGCTCCGTTTTTGCTGGCGGCGGTAATAATGGTGGTGGCGCTGGTGATTTTCCTTAAGACAGCTCAGCGGCAATAGGTGCCGGAGCGGTATTCGGCGGTATCGAAGTGGAAATGGTTGTAATGGTATCGGTCTGAATTTGGCCCCAGCACCGTGCCAAACGGGCCGCAGGCGGCGCGGTGGAGGTTGCCAATGGCCGTGCCTTCTTTTCCGACCTTGCCCCAGTCCTCTTCAACACTCAGTTCGGTTCCATTTTCTAGCGTAAAGGCGCCGATATCGATGGCATTGCCAAGGGCGTGCTCTGAAAGCCGCGCCCCGCGCTGATTATTGCGGGACCGGCAGGCGTAGGAGGCAAAAATGGTCATCTCTGCTATCGGGCTGCGGAGCTTGCGCACCGCGTCTTGCGCGTCATGCTCGACCCAATCGGCCAGAGTGTTGGCCGTGCGGCAGTTGAGCGTGGCGGGGGTGCTGAGGCGCACGCCAGCCACATAGCGCACGGCTACGGGGTTATCCATGCCGCAAGCCCCTTCGGAAATGTCATGGGTTGGTTCTCCCAGCAAGGCGGGATTGTTGCACAAGCGGGTCAAGGTTCCGGTTTCGGTACGGGAGAAAGTATAGGCCGACACATCCGGCCTTCCCGAGCGCCCGCAAGACGCGAGCGCGACAAGGATAAGGAAGAGCGGGACTAGACGCATTTTAGTTCTCCTCGATATGGTCGTAGCCACGCCCGAAATTAGGCGCGTCTGTATCCTGACCCGCATCAATAATGCTGCGGCGGATGGCTCGGGTACGGGTGAAATAGTCAAACAGGAAATCACCATCGCCGGTGCGAATAGCGCGTTGGAGCGCAAATAGTTCTTCGGTGAAGCGGCCCAGCACTTCGAGCGTAGCATCTTTGTTGTTCAGGAACACATCGCGCCACATGGTCGGGTCAGAGGCGGCGATGCGGGTGAAATCCCGAAAACCGGCGGCGGAGTAGTTGACGACCTCGGTTTTGGTGACGCGGGTCATATCATCTGCCACACCCACCATGGTGTAGGCAATAAGATGCGGCGCGTGGCTGATAACGCTCGCGACCAGATCGTGGTGGTCCACGTCCATCATTTCAACATTGGCCCCGAGCGAGGTCCAGAACTTCGAGAGCCGCTCCACGGCGCTGTGGTCGGTCCCGTCAAGCGGGGTCATCAGGCACCAGCGGTTATCAAACAAACTGGCAAAGCCGGCTTCGGGGCCGGATTTCTCGGTGCCGGCCATCGGGTGCGAGGGGATAAAATGAACGTGATCGGGCATGTGCGGGCCGACGGTATCTGCCACCGCGCGTTTAACCGAGCCAACATCGGTTATGGTAGCACCCCGTTCAAGACAGGGTGCGATTTCTTCGGCAACCCTGCCCATAGCGCCGACAGGCAAGCACAGGATGATAAGATCAGCACCTTTTACTGCCTCGGCAGCGGTATTAAAAACCTCGTCAACCAAGCCAAGTTCCTGCGCTTTGTCGCGGGTCGCTTTTGAGCGTGCGGTGCCGGTTATTTTTGCACCCATACCCTCACGCCGGATGGCAAGGCTGATAGAACCGGCCAGCAAACCAAGCCCGATCAGGGCAACATGTTGATACTGGCTCATGCGCGGGCTCCGTTTCTGAATTCGGTCAGTGATTTTACGACAGCGCGGCATGCGATCTCGTCGCCAATGGTAATGCGCAAAAACTCGGGAAGGCCGTACCCGGCGACATTTCGCACAACTAGCCCACGGGTTTGAAGGTAGACATCTGCAGCCTCGGCCGTGGTGGTATCGGCAAACCGGGCCAGAATGAAATTGGCATGGCTGTGGTCGGTTGTGATGCCGATATCTTCCAGCGCCTGCCGGAGCCACTCCCGCCATTTGGTGTTCTCGGCGCGACAATTGGCTGTGTATTCGGTATCTTGCACCGCTGCCTCGGCGGCTGCCAGTCCGGCGGCCGAAACATTAAACGGCCCGCGCACACGGTTGAGCGCGTCGATGACATGATCAGGGCCATATCCCCAGCCAACGCGCGCGCCGCCCAGGCCGTAAATCTTTGAAAAGGTGCGGGTCATGACCACGTTATTGCGGGCTTCGACCAAGGCGGCATGGCCATCAAACCCCAATATAAACTCGGCATAAGCACCGTCGAGCACCAGAAGGGCTTGCGGGGGCAACCCTTCGGCGAGGCGCGTGACCTCGGCGGTGGAAATCATAGTGCCTGTCGGGTTGTTGGGATTGGCCAAAAACACAAGTTTGGTATTCGGGGTGCAGGCAGCCAGCAGGGCGTCTACATCCGCATGGCGGTTGGTCTCGCGCGCGACAACCGGTGTGGCTCCGGCGGCAAGCGCCGAGATCGCATACATCGAAAACCCGTGCTCGGTATAGAGGACTTCGTCCCCGGGTCCGGCATATACGTTGCACAAAAAGGCGATAATCTCGTCAGAGCCGGCGCCGCAAATGATACGCGCTGCTTCCAGCCCGTGCACCTTAGCAATGGCCTCGCGCAGGGTGGCATGGTCGGAGCTCGGGTAAAGCTCAAGCGAACCCGCGGCCTCAACATAGGCGGCTTTTGCCAGCGGGCTCGGGCCGAGCGGGTTTTCGTTGCTGGAGAGCTTGGTCACACGGTTTCTGCCGGTAGCGGAGCTTTTTCCGGCCACATAGGGAGAGATATCCAGAATTCCGGGTTGCGGAATGATTGTCGGGTGGCTGCTCATCATGAACCTCGGCTTTTCTTTCCCTCTTAACGGTGTTTTGCACGCTTGGCCAGAAAGCGGCTCGCTCATCGGCAAATTATTTCCGGCAGCGGGTAAGCGGAGGTTCGGCTTGCAGGCTTGTTGCGAATTGTTTTATAGAGTGGCAGGACAATTTTGGTAATCGGAGGCACCTATGGCGGGCCATTCAAAATGGGCAAATATTCAGCATCGCAAAGGGCGGCAGGATGCCGTGCGCTCAAAGCTGTTTTCGAAACTGGCCAAGGAAATTACGGTTGCCGCAAAAATGGGTGATCCGGACCCGGATAAAAACCCGCGTCTGCGCTTGGCGGTAAAAGAGGCCAAAAAGGTTTCGGTGCCCAAAGATGTGATCGAACGTGCGATTAAAAAATCAACAGCGGGAGATGGCGATAACTACGACGAGATTCGCTATGAGGGCTACGGCCCCGCCGGTGTGGCGGTGATCGTGGAAGCGATGACCGACAACCGCAACCGCACCGCTTCGTCGGTGCGGTCTATATTTACCAAATCCGGTGGCAATCTGGCCGAGACCGGCGCGGTTTCGTTTATGTTCGACCGTGTCGGAGAGGTGGTTTACCCTGCTGAATCCGGTGATGCCGACTCTATGATGGACCACGCCATCGAGGCTGGCGCAGACGACGTGGAAAGCTCGGACGAGGGCCACACGATCTATTGTGAAGCGAGTGATCTGAACGAGGTTTCAAACGCGCTGGAAGCCGCATTGGGCGAGTCAGAATCGACAAAAATAATCTGGAAGCCCCAGACCCTGACGGAACTCGACTTCGCGGGGGCTGATAAGCTGATGCGCCTGATCGAGGCACTCGAAGATGATGATGATGTGCAAACCGTGACCGCCAATTTTGAGATTTCGGATGAGGTTATGGCGCAACTGGGTGCCTGATAAATAGTTTTACTTGATAATTGAACGGCTTCCGAGCAAGCTATCCTTTGGCGCCGTGCTGGAAGGGGTTGATTATCGTGGGCTGGCTGAACTCAACATGGACGTGGTTATGTGGTGGTCTTGGTGTGACCGCTCTCGTTGTGGTGATAACCCAAACACGCGACGGGAGCACGCCTGAGCCACCTGACCCCCAGCCGGTTGTTATGACAAGTGAAGCGGTGGCAAATCCCCAATCCTCTGGTAATAGTGACGTTGAAGAGGCGGTTGAAAAAGGCCCGGAGATTGTTTTTGACACGGTCGCCAGCGCTCCGGAAACCCCACTGGAAAACAGTAGTAGTAATGTTACGCTTCAGGCGGACAGGGCCGTGGTGACAACAAGCGCGCCATCGGCGAGCAACACGCCCGAGATCGTCATTTTGCCACCAGAGGTGGCCGATGACAGCATCAGCGCTTTGGCGGTTCCCGAAACCGCGCAGGGTTCAGGCTCTTCGCTCACAGATTCCTCCGCTCCGGCACCAAGGAGTGCTTCTGTGCCATTGACGTTGGCGCAGGTTTTGCCCCCGGGCGCAGCCCCGCAGCCCGGGCAGATCGCGCCCAGCTTTGACCTTGTGCGTGTTGCGCCCGACGGAAGCGCTGTTATTGCCGGAAGGGCAGAACCAAACGCGCAAGTCCAGGTTTTTTCCGGTGACGTGCCGGTGGGCGAAGCCACGGCCAGCGCCCGGGGAGAGTTTGTGGTTTTTCTGACCAATCCGAGCGAACCAACGATGGATATCCAGATTCCCGAGGCACCGGACCCGGCGCAGCTCGTGGTTTCTCAGGATGATATCGTGATTTTGCCAGCCCTGAGTGAAGCGCCGGATGCAACACCTGTTGTGTTGCGGCGTACACCGGATGCTGTGCAAATCGTGCAACCCTCTGGTCCGGCAATCCCCAGCAATGTCAGCCTTGATCTGGTGAGTTATTCTGTTACGGGGTCGGTTGTTTTGGCAGGGCGCGGGCAACCGCAAAACACGGCGCGGATATATGCGAACGGCGAACTGGCAGGTGAGATCACGATAGCTTCGGGCGGCGACTGGCGGTTGGAGATCGGTGATATTGCCGAGGGCCGTTATGTGCTGAGAGTGGACGAAATCGACGCGGAGGGCGCTGTGCTCAGCCGCACCGAGTCACCGTTTCAACGGGAGTTCCCGGAAGCGCAAATGCCGGAGAGCTTTTCGCAAGGGGCCAAGATTATTGTGCAACCGGGGAATACGCTCTGGTTGATGGCCACTGAGGCCTATGGCAACGGGGATGCCTTCACACAGATATTCTCGGCCAATAGCGAAGCGATCCGCGACCCGGATTTGATTTACCCCGGGCAGATTTTTTCTATCCCGCGGCTTGGAGAATAATGAGCTGCCCTCTGGTGTTTTTGCCTTGCAATCCCTATCTGTAGCGAACGCGCAAAGAGGGATTAACGATGGAACAACACAGCGACGCCGAAAACTATAGCGGCTGGAAGACAATCAAGCGTGTTGCGCCTTATCTTTGGCCGAAAGACCGGTTTTGGTTGCGATTCCGCGTGGTGGCGGCCATGGCAGCACTTATACTGGCCAAAGTCGCCACCGTGCTAACACCATTTTTCTTTATGAAATCGGTGGATGTATTGGCACCGGAGAATATAACCGATGACGCGGGCTGGCTGATGGGCATGTCAGCGGCGGGGCTGGTGATTGGCTACGGATTGATGCGGCTGTCAGCAGTTGGGTTTAACCAGTTGAGGGACGGCATTTTTGCCCGTGTCGGCCAACGTGCGCTCCGGGTACTGGCCCGCGAGACATTCGAACACATTCATGCGCTGAGCCTACGCTACCACCTTGAGCGCAAAACCGGCGGGTTGAGCCGGATTATCGAGCGTGGTGTTAAAGGCGTAGAGTTCCTGCTTCGCTTTATGTTGTTCTCGATCGGGCCATTGGTGCTGGAGCTTTTGCTCGTTGCCATCGTTTTGGTGACAATTTTCGATATCCGCTATCTTGGCGTCGTTAGCCTCACCATTTTGCTCTACGTGATCTTTACTTTTAAGGTCACTGAATGGCGGGTCGGGATCCGAAAGCAGCAAAACAAGGCGGATACAGACGCCAACCAAAAGGCGATTGATAGCCTTCTGAATTTCGAGACGGTTAAATATTTTAGTGCCGAAGAGCGTGAGGCCAAGCGCTATGATGTTTCGATGCGGGCCTATGAAGGCGCGGCCATCAAGACCAGCTATTCGCTTGGCTTTCTCAATTTCGGCCAGTCGGTGCTGATTACCGGCGGGCTTGTGATTGTGATGATTATGGCGGCAGTTGGTGTTAATAACGGCACGCTGACGGTGGGCGAGTTTGTCGGGGTCAACACCTATATGATCCAGCTTGTGATGCCTCTGAATTTTCTGGGTACGGTGTACCGCGAAATCCGGCAGGCGCTGGTGGATATGGGCGAGATGTTTTCGCTGCTGGGGCAGCCGCCCGAGATCAAAGACCGGCCCGATGCGCCAGCCCTCGAAATCGGTGGCGGCGAAGTTGCGTTTGAAAATGTTGATTTTTCTTATGAAGGCAACCGGCAGATTTTGCATAAGCTCAATCTTCGGGTCGGGCCGGGGGAAACAATAGCTGTGGTTGGCTCTTCGGGCTCTGGCAAATCGACCATCGGGCGGCTTTTGTTCCGGTTTTACGATGTCAGCGACGGCGCTCTGAAAATCGACGGGCAGGATGCACGAGATGTCACGCAAAAAAGCCTGCGGGCCCAAATCGGTGTGGTGCCGCAGGATACGGTTCTGTTTAACGATACCGTTGGCTACAACATCGCCTACGGGCGGGAGAATGCCAGCCAGGAAGACGTGATCGAGGCCGCCAAAGCGGCACAGATACATGACTTTATTATGAGGCTGCCGGAAGGCTACGACACTCAGGTCGGGGAGCGTGGCCTCAAGCTCTCGGGGGGCGAAAAGCAGCGCGTTGGCATTGCCCGCACTTTGCTTAAAAATCCGCCGATCCTTCTGCTTGATGAGGCGACTTCCGCGCTCGATAGCGAAACCGAGCAGGGCATTCTTGAAAGTCTGCGCAGCATGGGCAAAGGCCGCAGCGTGATCACGATCGCGCACCGGCTTTCAACGGTGGTGGACGCGGACAAGATTGTGGTGCTGGAAAATGGTCAGGTTGCGGAAGAGGGCTCCCATGCCGAACTTCTCGCCAAAAACGGGCGCTATGCAAGCATGTGGCAACGGCAACGTTCGGATATGGCAGACGCCTAGCGCAGGGATGCTTTTAGCAGGGCTTGGGTATATTCTGTTTGTGGCGCATTGAAAATTTGGTCAACACTGCCGGTTTCGACAATATCGCCAGCCTTCATTACCAGCACTTTATGGCTTAGCGCCTGTACCACCCGCAGGTCGTGGCTGATGAAAAGATAGGAAAGTCCGAGCTTTTTCTGCAAGCCACGTAGCAGATCGATGATCTGCAACTGCACGGTCATGTCGAGCGCCGAGGTTGGTTCATCCAACACCAGCAGCTTGGGCTTCAAAATCAACGCCCGCGCAATGGCAATGCGTTGGCGCTGTCCGCCGGAAAACTCGTGCGGGTAGCGGGATTTCATGGAAGGCTCGAGGCCAACCTCTTTGAGCGTGTCGTCGACCAGTGTCGCTTGGTTGCCGTCATATCCGTGCACGCCGAGCCCTTCGGAAACGATCTCCTCAATGCTCATACGCGGCGAGAGGGAGCCGAACGGGTCCTGAAACACGATCTGGATGTCTTTGCGCAATGGGCGCATGGCGTTGCCGGAAATGCTGTCAATGCGGCGCTCACCCAGCGTAATAGCGCCCTCGGACGAGATGAGCCGCAGAATTGCGAGCGCCACTGTGGTTTTGCCGGACCCGCTCTCGCCAACAATCCCGAGCGTTTCCCCTTTGCGCAGGGAGAGGTCAACGCGGTTTACCGCTTTGATATGACCAACGGTTTTACGCAGGATTCCACGCTGGATCGGGAACCAGACCTTGAGCGCCTCGGTCGATAGTAGCGTTTGAGCTCCTGCGGGCACCGGCACGGGCTGGCCCGTTGGCACAGCGTCCATCAGCTTTTTCGTGTAAGCATGGGCAGGGCGTTCGAAAATATCGGTTGTGGTGCCGGATTCAACTACCTCGCCTTTTTGCATCACATAGGTGCGGTCCGCGATGTGGCGAACGATACCGAGGTCGTGGGTAATGAACAGAATTGCCAGCCCCTCGGTGCGCTGCAATTCAGCGAGAAGCTCGAGAATTTGGGCTTGGATGGTAACATCGAGCGCGGTTGTCGGCTCATCCGCGATCAGCAGTTTGGGGCGGTTGGCCAGTGCCATCGCGATCATGACGCGCTGGCGTTGCCCGCCTGAAAGCTGGTGCGGGTAGGAGGGCAGGCGGGACACGGCGTCTTTAATGCCCACTTTGTCGAGCAGTTCCAGAATGCGCGTTTTTTCGGCTGATTTGTTCATCGGGTGATGCAGCGAAATCGCCTCGCGCATTTGCTTCTCGATGGTGTGCAGCGGGTTGAGCGAGGTCATCGGCTCTTGAAAGATAAAGCTGATCTCGTTGCCGCGAATCTTGCGCAGGGCTTTTTGCGGCACGCCAATCAGTTCCTCCCCGCCAAATATAACGGAGCCCGAGACGGTAGCACTATCTGGTAGTAGGGAAACGGTAGCCAGCGCGGTGACGGACTTGCCAGACCCGCTTTCGCCGACAATCGCCACGGTTTCGCCGGGTGCGATATTCAGGCTGACCTCGCTCACGGCTGCGTTTTCGCCAAAGTTGACGCTGAGGTCTTTTATGCTCAGGACAGGCGCGCTCATTGGAACACCTTGCGGGGGTCAAACGCATCGCGGATGCCTTCAAAGATGAAGACCAGCAGCGAGAGCATGGTTACGATAGTGAAGAAGGCCGCGGCGGCGAGCCAAGGGGATGTGAGGTGCGCTTTGGCTTGCAGGCCAAGCTCGCCCAAGGAAGGGTAGGAGCCCGGGAGGCCAAAGCCGAGGAAATCAAGGCTGGTGAGGGCCCCGATGGCGCCGGTGAGCATGAAAGGCAGCATGGTGACAGTGGCAACCATGGCATTGGGCAACACGTGGCGTAGCATGATGGTGCGGTCGCGCACGCCAAGCGCTTTGGCCGCGCGAACATATTCGAAATTGCGGGCGCGCAGGAACTCGGCACGGACCACGCCATCAAGCGCGTTCCAGCCAAACAGAACCAAGAGGCCGGTGAGAATCCAGAAGTTCATTGTGAAGATCGCGGAGATGAAAATCACGATGTAGAGCATGGGCAGCGAACCCCAAATCTCGGTGAAACGCTGGAACAAAAGGTCAAGCCAGCCGCCGAAATAGCCTTGCATGGCACCGGCAAGGATGCCGAGCACGGCGCTTGGGATGGTCACGACCAGCGCAAACAGGATGGAGATGCGGAAGCCGTAAATGATGCGCGCGCCCACGTCACGGGCCTGATCATCGGTGCCAAACCAGTGGTGGGCATCGGGCGGGCCGGGGGCGGTTTCGACATTTTGAGTGTCAACGGTCGTGAAAGTATAGGGAATTAGTGGCCAGATGATCCAGCCTGTCTCGATAGGTTCGCCGTTCACGATTCCGTCCTCTGCGTCCGCGCGGACTCCGTCCGGGTCATCAAAGCAACTTTCCAGGCCGCCGGTGACGATCAGGCACTGAACGTCTCTGCGCTTGTATTTGGCTTCGGTCAGACGGTCCCCGCCGAAATCAGCGTCGAGATAGGTTTTGAAGATCGGCATGTGAAGCGAGCCACGATACGAAACCATGATCGGTTTTTCGTTGGCCAGAAACTCGGCAAAGAGAGACAGGCCAAACAGGATCAAGAATATCCACAGGCTCCAATAGGCGCGGCGGTTGGCGCGGAAGTTGTGCAAACGGCGCTGGGAGAGGGCGGAAAGCTTCATGCGGCGCGGCTCTCGAAATCAATGCGCGGGTCGATCCAGACATAGGTGAGGTCAGACACGATTTTGATCAACAGCCCGAACAGGGTGAAGAAATACATGGTTCCGAACATGACGGGATAGTCGCGGGATATCGCGGCCTCAAAGCCGAGGCGACCAAGGCCGTCGAGCGAGAAGATGGTTTCGATAAACAGCGAGCCGCCGAAGAATACGCCGATAAATATGCTGGGGAAGCTGGCGATGACCAGCAGCATGGCGTTGCGGAACACATGGCCATAGAGCACGCGTCGCTCCGAAGCGCCTTTGGCGCGGGCGGTGATGACATATTGCTTTTTGATCTCGTCGAGGAAGACGTTTTTGGTGAGCATCGTCAGCGTGGTGAACCCACCGATGGCCCCGGCCAGAATGGGCAGGGTGATGTGCCAGAAATAGTCTTTGATTTTGCCGATCAGCGAGAGGTCGGCGAAATTGTCGGAGGTGAGGCCGCGCAGCGGGAACAGGCTCCAGTAAGAGCCACCGGCAAACACTACCACCAGCACGATGGCAAACAGAAAGGTTGGCACGGCATAAGCGCCGATTAAAACCGCTGAGGACCATGTGTCAAACCTTGAGCCGTCTTTCACGGCTTTGCGGATGCCAAGCGGGATGGAGATGAAATAGGCGATCAGGGTGGACCAGAGGCCGAGGGTTATGGAAACCGGCATTTTTTCGAGGACGAGGTCAACCACGGAGATCGAACGAAAATAGCTCTCGCCGAAATCAAACTTGAGGTAGTTCTGCATCATTAGCCAGAAGCGTTCCCAGAAGGGTTTATCAAAACCGAATTGCTTTTCGAGGTCGGCAATGAAGTCAGCCGGTAGGCCGACACGGCCTTTATAGCCAGCCTCGGAATCGCCGGCATCAATACCCGCATCGGTGTTGCTGCCGCCGAGCAGGTCAAAGCCGTCCCCCAAGTTTTCGAGGTTGGCCAGAACCTGATCAACGGGGCCACCGGGGGCGAGTTGGATAAGCGCGAAGTTCAGGACCATAATCCCCAGAAGTGTGGGGATTATGAGCAATAAGCGCCGGAAGACATAGGCGGCCATAGCTTAGAGCGCGCCCTCCGCTTCAAGCTTGGCGGCCTTTTCCTCGGACCACCACCACCATCCGCCAGCGCCAAGCGCAAAGGGCGAAAGGGTTGGATCGGGGTATTCGAACACATCCCAATAAGCCACGGTGTGAACATCTTTGAACCACTGTGGCACCCAAATGTGCATGGCGCGCAGGGCACGGTCCAACGCGCGGGTGTTGAGGTTGAGCTCATCCCGGGTTTTGGACGCGATAATGCGCTCGACGAGGGCATCAATTGCCGGGTTTTCCAAACCAGCGCGGTTGCGCGAAGGCACGTTGGCGTTTTCAGAACCATAGGTTTGGCGCAGGCCGAGGCCGGGCGTGATCGAGTTCCCGTAGGTCGAGATCATCACGTCAAATTCACGGTTGCGGGTGCGCTCGGTGTATTGGGCGCTGTCTACGCGGTTGTTGGTGGCTTCAATGCCCAGCAGTTCGAGGTTTTCGAGGTACGGGTTGATAATGCGGTCAAACAGCGGCGAGTAGTTCAGAAACTCGATGGTGAGTGGCTCGCCAGCGGCGTTTTTGCGGACACCGTCCTGCACGGTCCAGCCTGCGTCATCCAGTAAGGCTCCGGCCGCGCGGATGACCGAGCGGGAAAGCTCAGTGTCGTCGTTGACGGGGGGGGAATAGGCGGCCTCGGTGAAGACTGACTCGGGGAGATCGGCGCGGAATTCTTCCAGAATGGCCAGTTCGTCAGCCGGGATTTCTCCGCGGGCTTCCAGATCCGAGTTTTTGAAAAAACTGTCAACACGGCTGTAGAGACCGAAAAACAGGGTTCTATTGGACCATTCGAAGTTAAACGCCATCCCGACGGCTTCCCGCACGCGCGGGTCGCTGAATTTGTCACGGTGGAGGTTGAAAAAGAAGCCTTGGGCTTGGCCGATGTTGCCATTGAAGATTTCTTCCTTGGTCACCCAGCCGTTATCAACAGCCGGGAAAGCGTAGTTTTGCGCCCAGGCTTGTGAGGAGTTCTCGGTGCGGAACAGGTACTCGCCAGCTTTGAACCCCTCAAACGCGGCGGTTGGGTCTGCGTAATACTCATAGCGGATGTGTTCGAAGTTGTTGGTTCCGATATTGATCGGAAGGTCTGCGCCCCAATAATCGGGGTTATAGACATAGATCAGTTGTTTGCCCACATCCATGGATTCAAGCACATAGGGGCCGCTGCCGAGGATCGGGTCCAGCGTTGATTCCGCAAAGTCACGGTCCGCGAACTGGGCTTCGGAAAGAACGGGGGTTCCGGCGGCGAGCATCAGGTTTGTGTTGTCATCCGCCGGGTTTACGAAGGTGAACTTCACGCGGTGCTCATCGAGAGCTTCAACCGAGGCGATCTCCGCCTCAACGATGGCGCGGTAGGAGGGGATACCCTTTTCAAGGAAAATGTAGTGGGTGAAGACAACATCGGATGCGGTTATAGGCGTTCCGTCTGAAAAACGTGACTCGGGGCGCAGGCTGAAGATCGCCCACGCGCGGTCTTCGGGGTATTCGATGGTTTCGGCGATCAGGCCGTAAACCGAGTCGGGCTCATCAGCGGTGCCAACCATTAGCGACTCGATGAAAACAGAGGAGCTGCCAGCGGCGCTGCCTTTGGTGATGTAGGGGTTCATCGAATCAAAAGTACCGAAGGCCCATGTCGAGTATTCGCCACCTTTGGGTGCGTTGGGGTTCACGTAGTCGAGATAGGGGAAATCGGCGGCGTATTTAAGCTCCCCAAATTGAGACAGGCCGTGGCTGATGGTTGTGTCTTCCTGCGCGCGGGTAAACCCGGCTACCAGCGTCAGCGCCGCGGCGACAAACAATACGCTAAACACCTTCCAGAGCGGCACTTCGGTGCGGGAAATGGCGCGGGCTTTGCTGTGGTTGCGGTTTATCATGTCACGTCCTCCAATTGGCTTAAAAATATGGTAGCGTGAATCCCCGTCAGCGCAAGACGCGATTGTGTGAACGGCGCGTTAACAAGCAAAAAGCCGCGCCTGTTCTCACGGGCGCGGCTTTTGTTTGAAATCACGAAGACCTATTGCAGGGTTGCAAGATAGGCGATGACGTTTGCGCGGTCTTTTTCTTTTCCAAGACCGGGGAAGCTCATCGAGGTGCCCGGGGCGTAATCGGATGGCTTGATCAGGAAATTGTTGAGTTCGTCTGTTGTCCATGTGCCGCCAAGGCCGGCCACAGTGCTGGAATAACCGAATTCCTCAGAGCCTTGAGCGCGGTCAACAATACCAAACAGCGATGGGCCAACTTTGTTAACTCCCGCTTCAGCTGCGTGGCAGGCTTTACACTTGTTAAACACACGCGCGCCGGTGCCTGCATCTGCTGTTGCCAGAACTTCGGAGAAAGGCACGACTTCGACGGCTTCTTCGGCGTGGCCACCATCCTCGGTAGCAATCGTATAAGCCGCTTCGGCGTGTTCGCCACCACCGTGGCCACCGATGTAATAGGAGCCCGCAGCCATTTTCAGCAGCAGTAGAATAAGCAGGGAGCCGCATACGCCAGCAACTACTTTTGTGATTTCCATTGTGTTCATCGGATGAAATACCTTACTTTTGCCCGGGTCGCGCCCGCAATGAATTGCTCCAACGGGTTTTAGCCGTATCTTTATGGCGAAATCAAGGTGTAGAAAGCGCGACTAAACGACCAAATGGGTGAAAAACGGTATGAAACAGATAATTTCCTTTCAGGGTGAGCTTGGCGCCTACTCCCATCAGGCGGTTGCCGAAGTATTTCCGGGCCAAGAGGCGTTGCCTTGCCACAGTTTTGAAGGGGCGATAGCCGCTGTAAAAGAAGGGCGCGCTGAATTGGCTATGCTGCCGGTCGAAAATTCGACCTATGGGCGCGTGGCCGATATTCACGCGCTTTTACCCGAATCAGGTTTACACATTATTGGTGAGCACTTTGTGCGGGTGCATGTGAACCTGTTGGGGGTAAAAGGTGCGCGCATAGAGGATGTAAAGGTCGCCATGAGCCATACGGTTTTGCTCGGCCAAAGCCGTGGCTTTTTGGCTGAACACGGAATTAAATCAGAAATCGGGGCTGATACTGCTGGCTCTGCCAAGCATGTCGCAGAGCTCGGGGATACATCCGTTGCGGCGCTGGCTTCCGAATTGGCCGGAAAGCTTTACGGGCTGGACCTGTTGGCCCGCCACGTTGAAGATAACGCCCATAACACCACCCGCTTTCTGGTGACAGCCCCCGAACCGCGCTCTGTGCCGCGACAGAGCAACATGATTACCACACTGGTTTTTGAGGTCCGCAACCTGCCGTCAGCGCTTTATAAAGCAATGGGCGGGTTTGCGACCAACGGGGTGAATATGCTGAAGCTGGAAAGCTATATGCTGAATGGCAGCTTTACTGCGACCCAGTTTTATGCGGATGTGGAAGGCCACCCCGAGGATGAGGGCCTGAAGCGCGCGTTGGAAGAACTGGACTATTTTACCAGCGAAATGCGCGTTTTGGGCACTTACCCGGCTGCCAAGTTTCGGAAAACTCTGAGCTAGAATATCTATTCGCCAGCGTCGTAGGCTTCTTCCATGCGGAGCGCCATATCGTCAAAATCGGATTGCATAGATTTTTCGATTCTTGCCCGCGCAAGCTGGATGGTCTGAAGGATCAAACGCGCTGTGATAGACTGCGCTTTGGCGTTCAGATTAAAAGAAAAACCTGTTTCTTCGGGGCCGATCTCTTCGAAAAGGAATTCGGATTCGATATCGTATTTTTCAGATTTGTTTCCCAGCACAACCTTGCTGTGGGGTTCCAGTTCAAAAAGTTCCAGAGAGAACCGGCGGGGCCGTCCCTGAAACTCGGAGGAGGTGCGCCAGCGTGCGCCGATCTCGGGAGCGCGCACCTCCGAAACAGGTTCAAACCGGCTAAGATTGCCAAATCCTTGCAGCTCGAAATTTTCGAAATCGGTGGCGCGGCTGAAGGCAAATTTTTGTGGCACATTAATTGTGCAGCTATACGACAGTTCCATAAAGACCCTTATTTAATTTTTATCGCTTATATACAATCTGCAAGCCATCTATCCAGTAGATTTCGCGCAATCGCGCCCTTTCGCGCTGGCTTAAAGCTTGGATCGCTCCCGTCCAGCGTTTCGAGCACCCGTTCCCGGCTAACCCAGAGCGCGGAATCAAGCTCTACAGGATCGAGGTTAATAGTTTCTGTAAGGGCTTCGGCATGGCAACCAATCATCAAAGAGCCGGGAAAGGGCCAGGGTTGGTCGTCCAAAATCCGAACCTTGCCGGTTTTGATGCCGGTTTCCTCAAACACCTCCCGGCGCACGGCTTGCGCTATGGTTTCACCCGGTTCCATGAAGCCAGCCAGCAAGGAAAACATGCCTTCTGGCCAGCCGTGGGAGCGGCCCAGCAGTGTTTGATTGCCGCGCGTGACAAGCATGATCACGACCGGCTCGATATGCGGAAACCCCATGCGCTTGCAACTGGGGCAATTGCGATGCCAACCCGCATGGGTGAGCGTGGTTTTGGAACCACAATAGCCGCAATAGCGGTGGGATTCGTGCCAGTGCAACAGAGATTTGGCCGTGGCCGCATCACCCAACTCGGGGTTGGTCAAGCCAAACATCAGGCTGCGTAGGTCGCGAAAGCTCAGGTTTTCAGGCAGGTCGGGGTGGCGGACGTCGTTTGGGTCAAACGCGCTTTGGCCGGGCTTGGGGCCCCCCCAGTCACTGATCTCAACCGCATAGCGGGGCTGGCCGTTTTGCAAGCCCAAAAACAGCGGGTCTCCGCGCGGGTTGGCCTTGGCAGCCTCGTCAAAATTCAGCCAAGCGATATCGGGTGAATTATCCACCAGAACATTGCCGCGCCAAAGGGCCATAACCCGTGCAGCAGGTGTGGTGCGAAGCTCGGCTTGGGCGGCCTCGTCATTTCGCAGGTGAGCGGCGCGGTCAATCGCGGTATGAACAAACAAGATGGGGCTAGGCATGTGGCAAGCTCACCGAAAACGGGGTCTCGAAGAAATGTTCTTCAAGGTTGTTGCCTTCGCCTATGCGATCAACAATCAAGAACGGCTGTGGCGCGTTTAGCGGGGTTAGTACACCGTGCCATGTGCCGCGGTGGTAGTTAATGCCCTGCGCGCCGTTGGTTAGAAAGACTTTGGGCGTGGCCTCGGGGCTGTCGGACACAATGACGAGAAAGGGAGCGCTATTCAATGGCATGAACATCTGACTTCCGAGCGGATGGCGCTCGATCATCGTGAGCGAGAGGGGCATGGCATAAGGGGTGCCATGGGCGAGACTGATTCCCGCTTTTCCACCACCAAAATCGGTTTGGGCGAGGTCGTGAAACCGCCCGCACTGTCCGGCATTGATAAAGAAGCTCGGGTCCCCCTGTGCTTCGATCACATCGCCGTAGGGCGCAAAAGCTGCGGCGGTAAGGGGCTGGGCCGTGATCATTTTATAACGGGCCCAAGCTTGGGGTGGCGGTTTACATCCTTGTAAAGCAGGTAGCGAAACGGTTCCGGCCCCGCCGCATAACAGCCCTGCGGGCAAAAAGCGCGCAGCCACATGAAATCACCGGCTTCGACCTCGACCCAGTCATCGTTGAGCCGGTAAACCGCTTTACCCTGAAGCACATAGAGCCCGTGTTCCATAACGTGGGTTTCGGCAAAGGGGATGATCCCGCCCGGTTGGAAGGTCACGATATTAACGTGCATATCGTGGCTCATATCGGAGGGGTCCACAAAGCGGGTGGTGGCCCAGGCACCGTTGGTATCCGGCATTTCAACCGGCTTATTCTCGGCGTCTGACGTGATAAACGCTTCGGGCAGGGCGATTCCCTTGACCACTTCATAGGTTTTTCTGATCCAGTGGAGTGTCACTGTTGCATCGCTTGTGTTTTCGACCTGCCAGTCGATCTTGGGCGGGATAAAGGCATATCCGCCGGATTCCAAGGTATGAGTGTGACCATCGACCGTGAGGCTCAGGCGGCCTTCGGTGACAAAGATCACCGCTTCGGCATCGTCGTTTGGCTCGGGCGTATCACTGCCGCCACCCGGCGAGATTTCGACAATATATTGCGCAAAGGTTTCGGCGAATCCGGAAAGCGGGCGGGCCAAAATCCAGGCGCGCGTGTTGTGCCAATGGGGCAGGTTGGAGGTGACGATGTCGCTCATTACCCCGCGCGGGATCAGCGCGTAAGCGTCTTTGAACACGGCGCGGTCGGTCATCATCGTAGTTTGCGGGGGCAGGCCGCCCTTTGGGGAGTAATACTGGCTCATGATACCTCGCTTTCTGGATGTTCAGCACGCCAGTGACGGGCGATTTCGTCACGTCGGGCGACCCAGACGTGGTCATGCGTGGAGACGTAATCAAGAAACTTTTTGAGCCCCTGAATGCGGCCGGGGCGGCCAAGAATGCGGGCGTGCATACCAATAGATAGCATTTTGGGGTTGGTTTCGCCCTCGGCATAGAGTGTGTCAAACGCGTCTTTCAGGTAGGTGAAGAACTGGTCACCGCTGTTAAACCCCTGTGGGCTGGCAAAGCGCATGTCGTTGCTATCCAGCGTGTAGGGAACGACGAGGTGGTCTTTCTCAAAGCGGCTCCAAAAGGGGAGGTCGTCGGAATAGTCGTCGGCATCATAGAGGAAGCCGCCATATTCGGCGACCAGCTTGCGGGTATTCTCGGAGGTTCGGCCGGTATACCACCCAAGAGGGCGGGAGCCGGTGAGCGAGGTCAGAATCTCCATGGCTTCTTGCATATGGCTGCGCTCAAGGTCCTCAAACACACCGTGATAATTGATCCAGCGCAGGCCGTGGGAGGCGATCTCATGGCCGTCTTCCAATGCGCGGTCTATCAGCCAAGGCGTGCGCTGGGCGGCCATGGCAACGGCAAATACGGTGATCGGCATGCCGTAGGTTTTGAACATATCAAGGATGCGCCAAGCGCCGGCCCGCGAACCATATTCATAGATCGATTCCATAGACATATGACGCGCGTGTTCAAAAGCCGCCGCGCCGATGATCTCGGACAAGAAGGTCTCGGAGGCGCGATCCCCGTGTAAAACACAATTTTCGCCACCTTCTTCCAGATTGAGTACAAACTGAAGGGCGACGCGGGCATTGCCGGGCCAGTTGGCGTGGGGCGGGTGGCCTTTATAACCGGAGAGATCGCGAAGGTAGGTGGCTGACATTTGTGCACTCGAAGTTTGGGTAAGACTCCGCCAGATTTGGGCAAATCGGTGGAAAACACAAGCCTAAAGTGGTGCGGTTCAAACGGTTGTTCTATGATGCTCGCGGGTGATTGGCTTGCCGACGCTGACTATTTGCCACCAAAAAGAAAGCCGCCAAGGCCCTTCTTTTTCGGAAGGGCTGGCACGTGTTTGTCTAGCTCCGCATCGATTAGCTCGCCGTCGATCTCGCTGTAACCCTCAAGGACTTGCTGATTTAGAAACTCGGCCAATGGCAATACGGCATCACGGTAGCGTTGGTCCGAGAATATTTCGAGGGCTTTGTCTTCAAGGTCAAACCAGACTGTGTCTTTGTCGCCAATGCCGGAGAGGCCGGAAATCAGGTTGCAAAGTTCGTCAATCCGCGCAACATCACCACTACAGCAGCTATTAGTGCCACATACGTGTTCTTCGGCGATCTGGCCACCAAAAAGCTCGATCACACGGTTTTCAAGCGTTTCCAGAAGGGCACCGATGGTATTGCCGGAAATGGTTTTATCGGACGCCAGAACCGGCGGGCGCGGGCGCATTCGGACATAAATGAGTTTGATCCCCAGAGCGCGGGCTGTGAGCGCATGGCCAGCTTCATATATTGAGAGACGGAAGGATTCGTCGGCGCAAACGCCGGTAGGAACGGGGCAGGTTGTCTCGATGTTCATGCTGTGACCTTATGCAGCTTCGCGGCTTCTTGCGATTTTACCCGTTTGTTCTGTAAAATGCAAATATTCAGATAGGATATTCCCATGAGACTGAAGCTGTTAAAACGTTTGTTTGTCGTTGCGCTGTTGGCAGCGCCAGTATCGGTGCCTGCGCAAATCAGTATTCCAGTTTACGGCAACTGGTGTGGACCAGACTATCCCCAAAACCCTTATACGGCCCAAGCGCCGCTGGATGCGCTGGATGCGGCCTGCATGCGGCATGACTATTGCACCGCGGTGCTGGGGCGGTTTGACTGCGGGTGTGATCTGGCCTTGATGGGGGAATTGCGCAACACAAACTGGCCGAACCCGTATATTCAGTCAGATGCGCGCGGAATTTATGATGCAATCGCGGTTGCGCCGTGTAGCGACCCTTTTGGAACGCCGCAAAAGCAAAGCCTGTTTATGCAAGACTTGTGGAATGACACGGTGAACGGCGAGGTCGCACCGGTTGATTTGTTAGCGCGCTGGCGGCGGATGCTGTCTCGCAACTAGGGAAACCTGTAATTCGTACGAACGCTGTTAGGCCCTCATTCTTTCGACGCCGGTTCGATTTGCTCGGCTTCCGGTTTATCAACCGGTTCAGACGGTACTTCAGGCTCAGGCAGGGATTTGCCAGACGGGTCAGCATAAAGATCGTTGAGGCTTTGGATATGGTTGGCTAGGATCTCTCTGATTTGCCGCAAACGTTTGGCTGGGCGCTGGCCCCACCCCGCAGGTTCAGGGGTGAAAGGCGAGTGCATCCAGTTCGAGGATTTCAAGAAAGCGGCACGAAGGTTGAGCTCTAACTGCCCGTATTTGGGGGTGAGCTTGCGGGCAATGCGGCGGGACATGTTGCCACGAAGCCAGAAGTGAAAGGCGAGCGCAAGGATGGCGATGCCAACCGCAACGCCCGCAACATCAAGCCAGTTTTGCCGGACCCACGAAGTAGAAAAGACCTCTGATGATGGCCACCAGTTAAAGGTGGTGCAGAGCCCGATTCCAGCGGCAGCCACCAGCCCAAGCGCCACACCGTCACCTATCAACACATTGCGCCGCCACTTGGCTTTGGCTTTGCGAAGCTGCGGGATGATGTCGTCCTCCAACTCATTGGCAACCGTTTCCAGCACGCTGACGATCCGGTAATTGCGCTGCACCTCGATCTCGTCCATTCGTTCGTGGATTTCTTTGAGGTCGGCATCGCGCTTGGACTGGAAGCGGGCCCGAAGGGCCGGATCTTCGATCGGGACAGAGGCGGCCTCGTTGTAGATGGTAAAGAACCGGCCCGCCGTTAGACCGGCTTGCGCGATGGCGCGCTGCCAGGCACCGACCACGGCTTCCGGATTATCCTCTTTAGCCGAAGTGTCTATCTGATTGAGAACATAAAAGAATTTGGAAGCATCTGTGCGAGCTACGGTGCGGGATACAAGATGCTCAAGTGTGTCTTGCATGGCGCCGGGCTCGGGGTGGCGGGCATCAAAGAACACAAGCACAAGGTCTGAAAGGTCCAGAATGTGGTCCGTGATGCGCAGGGTTGAGGTGCGCTGGTCGTCGGCGTCAAAACCCGGGGAATCAATTAGAATCCGGTTCTTGATCTTCTCGGAATTGGCGGTGCGGAGTTGCAAGTAGCTTTCAATCCGCTTGCCTTCGCCTTTGGCGACCTTTTCGATTTCACGCGAAATTCGGAAAAACGGAAAGCGGGGGTCGGCATCCAGCGCGGAGCCGGGGAGCGTTTGGTTTTTGGTGGAACCGGCGCGGTAGCTGACCACGGTGAATTTATCGTCTACGGCTTGGTTGCCGGTATCTTGGATATCCTCACCGATATAATCGTTGATAAAGGTCGATTTTCCCGAGGAAAACGTGCCGAGCACCGAAATAAGAGGCCACCATGAAATGCGCGAGGCCAGCGAGCTTTCTTTATCCAGCAAGCCGATGCGGTAGAGCATTTTATCCATCTTGTAATAAGTGGGCAAAACCTCCAGCAGGGCCGGGTTTTCTTGGGTCAGGTGGTTTTCGAGGCTGGCCAGCCGCTTTTTGAGAAAATGGCTCATGCGGATTCCCTGTTGATATCGTTTGCGCCAGTCTAGCCAGTACAGCCGGTTTTTACACTAAAATTCCGCAAAACAAGCGAATTACCGCGCGGCGTTGATGGTTTCCAGCAACGTGGCGGCTTTGGTTGGTGCAATTCTCATTAAGAGCGCATACATCGAGTTCGCCATCTGGGCATTGCCGCTGCCAACTGAAATTTCACCAACCCTTAAAAAATGGGTTGAGGCATCCGCAAATTGGCCAAGATTATAATAAAGGTTACCAGCCTCGCCGTGTAGGTCGGGGTTGTTGGGAAAATCACGGGTCAGCGCTTCATAGAGGGCAGCGGCTTGGGTGATCGAGCCTTGGCTGAAGACTTGGCGCGCTTGGGTCCAGCGCGGCACCAGATCGCTTGAGCTTTGTGGCGCTGGCTCGGTTGGCGTTGCAGCGCGGTTGGAGGCATTTTGACCAAAATACTGGGGGGTGATTTCTGATCCAAACGCCGCAGGGCCACGGCGAAATTGGTTTGGAGTCGGCTGGTTTTGGAGGGTGGCTTCCGGAGCGCTTTGGGCTTCTGTTACCGCAGGCTGAGAATCTGCTGGCGCAGAACCCGATGCCGGATCTGATTCTGGGGCGTGCAGCTCGCCGCTTAAGACTTCAGCCTCGGCGTTGGGCGCGGTGTAATGCTCCATGATTTCATCGCGCTTGAGAAAGGCAAAAATTGCGGCACCAACAAGGGCATAGATCGCCAAAAGGCGTACAAAAGGCATCATCATATCTTCTCTCCTGTCGGGCCGGGGCGCTAAGACCCGTATATTTCATTGGCAAGTTGGTCCAGCTCTTCGGCGGCTTTGCTTGTAGGTTCCATCTCAAATACGGCAAGGCCTTCGGAAAAGGACCGCCGGAAAGCGAGGCGTTGTACCAGCTTGGAATTGAGCGGCTTTAAGGTGCCCAGCATTTCGAGGGCTTCGAAAGTTTCAGCGTTTTCGCGAGAGCGCGGGTGCGGGTCTGCGCGGTTGATAAAAGCGCGGATCGTTGGCATGCGGGCGCGCCCCCGCTCTTCTTTGACGATGTCCAGAAACCGCTGTGTGGCCCAGATATCAGCCTGAGACGGGGTGACGGGGATTACAATTTGTGAGCAGGCGCGAATGGCATCCCCAACAGCTCCCATGTTCGAGGTCCCGACATCAATTAACCAGTCGCCACGGGCTTTGCCCTTTTCAGGGAGTTCATGTACAACGCTGAGCGCGGGATCGATTTCATCTTCGTCGCGTATTTCGGCAACGTCAGACACGGTGCGCTGAGGGTCAAGGTCACAGACAGTTACCTTATGGCCCTGTGCCATTCGCCACATCGCCATGTTGAAAACAACCGTGCTTTTGCCGGTTCCACCTTTGAAATTCGCGAAAAGGGTCAGCATGGACTACTCCTGTAGGATCGGATTGGGCGTTTCAACACGCAGCCAGCCATCTGGCACCTCAAACTGGCCGGGGTCAACAGGCCCGACCACAATGTTTGTGAGATAGCGGCGAATACCGCCAGGGAGGGTCTCGCGTAAAACCAGCTTTAGTTCGGGGTCGAACCACCACTCGTTGCGGAGCGTTGCGTCGCCCTGACGAGAAAATTCGGTCACCCAATGCTCGGCCTCGCGCCCCTCGATTTCCTGCATTTCAAGGAACGTCATCTGCACCAATGTGCCGTCCGACATTTCCTGACGCAGGGCGCGTTTGCGTTTCGGGTCCCACAAGATCAGCATTTGACTGCTTTCGCTGGCGGCACCGATATGCCAGCGCTCAACAGGAATGCCATTCACAACGTCAATGCCCATTCGGGTGCATTGCAGGCCGGATTCCTCGGCTTGTGTGGGGCAGGGCGGAGCATAGCTATCGGCAAACTCTTCGGGCTGCACCGGTCCGGTTTGCTGAATGTAAGTATGATTTTGAGGGAAGAGGACTAGAGTGACCCCTTCGGTGGGCCGCAGAATTTGGATAACCTGCTGACCGTTCTGGTCAAACTCCAGCCGCATATAAGGGCCGGACTTTGTGATTTTGCCTGCTCGATCCGGTTGATCGGGCGTGGTTTGAACGGTTGTGGCAGAAAAAGAGGGAATGTGCGTGCCTTGAGCCAGCGCGGGCGCGGCGGTCAGGCCGATGGAGACAATCAGAGCGATAAGCGGACGAATTTGCATGTCGGCAGTGCTCCGGTTGTTATGACTCCAAAAAATCCGCCCCCTGAAGACAGGGAGCGGATCAATAGTGCGATTACTCGGAAGCGGCAGGCGCTGCTGGTGCTTCAGCAGGTGCTTCCATTGGAGTAACAACGATAGGGTAAGGACCATTTGGACCCATCATCATCAGCTGGCCGTTAGGGCCCATGAAGATGCCGGTGCCGTTGTTGCCATAGGCATTGCCGTAACCAGAACCTTGACCTTCGCCGCGACCTTCGCCAGCGCCTTGGCCTTCAGCGGAGCCAGTGAAGCCCATTGTGAAATTGCCAGTGCCGTTACCGTTGGAGTTGCCGTTGAAAGGACCCCAGTTGTTGTTGCCGCCCCAACCGTTGTTGTTGTTGCCGCCCCAAGGTGTCCAGTTGTTGCCACCCCAGCCGTTGTTGTTGCCCCAACCGTTGTTGTTGCCCCAAGGCGCCCAACCGTTGTTGTTGCCACCAAATGGGCCCCAGTTGTTGTTGTTGTTGTTGTAACCGTAACCTGGGTTACCGTAGTATTGAGCAGAAGCTTCAGTTGCGGCAACAGCGCCCAAACCAGCTACGATAGCGGCAGAAATAAGAATTTTACGCATAGTATCCTCCAGCGTTGTCCCTGTTGAAAGGAAGCTCGGGCACCGGGACAACTGCCAGAAACTTCTTAGTCTTGCCGCGATACGCGGCCTATTCTTCTTTGGTTATCAAAACATGCGCTGACCGAAGCCAAAACAATAGAATAGATAACCGCCTCCAAAACCATTGCCAATTTGTGGCTTGGCCAAACTTATCTAAATATGGGTGACTTGACTATTTGTCATATTCACCAGTATTCGAATGTAAATTAATATATGCAAAATCTTGCAAGTATGAAGTGGACAAATTGCCGCGAGGTATAGATTCCTGAAAAACCCATTTTTACTTACTATAGTTGACTGAATATTTGATTCTTCGGAGTTTGAATCAGACTTGATTGCAGAAATACTTGGGCAAAGTGGCTGATAAAGTGCGCTAAATGCAAAGGTTTTGGTATGCATTCTTGTGGGGGTGAGCTCTGTGTTTTGTGGAGAAACGGCAAGAGTTGGCACTCTGCCAGCTAAAAACGAGGTTAGAGCGCCTGCAAAAACGGATTTTCCTGAAGGGCAATAATACTATTGCGTTGGCCAGCGCTGCGGGGTGTCCGTTGCCGGAGGCGCATAACTCGGGTTGTTTTGAAAAAACGGGGCCATCGACCAGTTATTATTCGCACGCGGTGCAAAGTTTTGAAAAGTTGGCAAACCGTTTAGCGGGACCCAACGAGGCGGCGAGGGATGGGGAGCGGTGACACCGTTGGCATAGTTTGGCTGTGCATAGGGGTTTCCGGGGACCCCGTAACTGGCTTGGGGGGCTGACTGGTTCATTGAACTCGGCGGAATTTCATCGATATAACGCGCACGGTTTTGAGTTTGGGGCTGATTGGTTTGCCCATAGGTCTGCGCTTGTTGAGTTGTCGGCGCAACAGCGGGCGCTGTATATCCCCACTGAGGAGTTGGCGAGGTGTAAAACTGAGGTGCAGGGACCGGATTGTTGGTTTGAGCGGGTTGCGTATAGCCGTATTGAGGAAAAGGCATCGTCAAAAACTGGTTTTGGAATGTGTTTGGGTAGGCCCCCGGATAACCACCAAAAAGACCGGGAAACCCGCTCGGCCCGCTACCACCGAATGTATAGGCCGGCGCCGAATTATATTGTGCCGTTGCCGCAAATGGAGCGACAAAAAGGGTGGCAACCAATGCCAGTTTTTCAAACATAGCGAACCTCCTGTTTCGGGGTTACGAATTGCTAGGAGGTTTAAGCCGGATACCGCGACGACCTGAAGGTGACTTCGGTTTTTTGGGAGTAGAAGTGGGTGCAGCGGTTGGTGCCTTTGCTTTAGCAGGTGATTTAGCCTTGCTTGGATCCTTTGCAGGTGCATTGACCGCGACCGATGGCTTTTTCTTCGCCGCTGGCTTTGCTTTGGCTTTAGTTGGTGCTTTTGCTTTGGCGGGCGCTTTCTCTTTTGGCTTTCGGGCCTTTGGTTTCGGCTTTTCCTCGGCTTTAGCCGGTGGGCCTTCCTTCGGCTCGGATTGAACCGAAGGCTCTACATTGGCGGCTGGCGTAGGTGTTGGTCGAGGCGCTGTAGGGGGAGGGGGCGCGGCAGAGCCACCGCCACCGCCTATCCATCCTGAAATCACGCTTATGATTTTCTTGAAAAATGTAATTATCAGCAGTCCGATGGTCAGAATGATAAGCCAGATAAAATCTGTGAAGGCCAATAGACCGCGCCAGAACGAACCACTTTTGTGGCGGTCGGTTATAGGTGACGCAATTTTTTCTTCGTCCTCGGGCATGTCACAGGTTTCGCAAAGCGCCTTGCGGAAGCTCACACAACCAAGCGGAATGACGACCAGAGTCAGGACCGTTGAAACCGCGCCACCAAACATTAACGAAATCGCCATGCCTTGGAAAATTGGGTCTGACAGAATTACCGAAGAGCCAACAACGAGGGCAAGTGCCGTAATGATGATCGGGCGCGAGCGGGTGGCACAGGCCGAAATCACCGCGTCAACCACCGGCACACCGCGCTCAACCGCCGAGCGGGAGAAATCGACCAGCAAAATCGAGTTGCGCACGATAATACCCGCAAGTGCGATGAATCCGATCATCGAGGTGGCGGTAAAGGATGCGCCAAGTATCCAGTGGCCAGGCACAATTCCTACCAGCGTAAGCGGAATGGGGGCCATAACAATGGCAGGCATAGTGAAGTTGCCAAATTCCCAGACAACAAGGATATAGATTAGGATGAGCGCCACGGCAAAAGCGATACCCATATCGCGGAAGGTCTCATAGGTCACTGTCCATTCCCCGGCCCATTCCAATGACGATTGCAGGCTGTTTTCCGGCGGGGAAAAATAGTTGGTTTCAACGCGCACACCGTCCGGCGCGACATATTCATCGAGCAAGGCCTCGACCTCAAAAATGCCGTAAATCGGCGCTCCCAGGCGGCCTGTAACTTCACCGGTTACATATTCAACCGCGCGCAGATTTTTGTGATAAACCGGTTCATCCATCTGGAAGGGTTCAAATCGTCCAAGCTCTGTGAGTGGGATCATCGTGCCTGTAGCGGTCGGAATCGGAAGCTGACCAAGGCGGCCGAACTCGCTGCGCAGGGCAAGCGGCATTTGCAATATGATGAATCGCGGCTCAAGCGACCGCTCCATTTTTGTATCGCCGAGCTTGAAGCCGCCCATGGCCATTTCAAGCTGCCTGTTAATGGTTTCCACAGAAACCCCGCGGCGCGAGGCTTTTTCGCGATTGATCACAAAGCGCCATGTTTCATAGGGCTCCTGAAGATAGCTATCGGCATCCGTGATGGTTTCGGCTTCGTTAAACATGGCTTCAATTGCACGGGCAACTTCACGCCTTGTTTCAGGGTCTGGCCCGTAAATTTCGGCAACCATCGTTTGCAGCACCGGCGGCCCGGGCGGCATTTCGATGACCTCAATTCGGGCGCCGAGCCGCTCGGCCAGAGGTTGTAGCCTTTCACGCGCGGCGGCCGCAATGGTTTTGGAAACCCGCTCGCGGTGGGCTTTATGCTGGAGCTGAACTTGAATGTCTCCCATCCAGCTTTCGTTGCGCAAATAGGTATGGCGTACCAAACCGTTAAAGTTAAACGGGGAGGCGGTACCGGCGTAAGTTTGCAAAGCTGTGACTTCGGGGATGTCGAGCAGCTCCTGCGCGATTTGGCCAACCACGTTGGCCGTTACCGGAAGGGCTGTGCCGTCGGGCATGTTAATGGTAACGTTAAACTCCGGTTTGTTGTCGTTTGGCAGCATTTTTACGGTCACGTGAGTGGTGTAAAAAAGAAGCAAACTGAGAACGAAAACAACAATCAGACCGGCCGCAAAAAGCCAGCCCACGAGGCGGTTTTTGATCAGAGGTGTCAGAAGCTTCTTGAAGAACCCGTGCAACCACGCGGCCTGTTTGTGCTCACTGGCCTGCGCTTTGACCAGCCCCTTGATGGTCGGCTTGATACGCTGCGCCAACCACGGCGTAAAAATAAACGCGGCAAACAGCGAGAACAACATAGCCACAGAACCAAGCGCCGGAATCGGGGCCATATAGGGGCCCATCATGCCGGAAACAAAACCCATCGGCAGCAAAGCTGCAATCACGGTAAAGGTGGCCAAAATGGTTGGGTTACCAACTTCACGCACCGCGTCGATAGAGCAATCTTCTGAGCATTCGCCAATTTCGAGCCAGCGGCGGTATATGTTTTCGACTACCACAATTGCGTCATCAACCAGAATTCCGATCGAGAAAATAAGCGCAAAAAGGCTAACGCGGTCGATGGTGAATCCGAGCAGCCAGGCGGCGAAAACGGTCATCAGAATTACGACAGGGATAACAACCAGCACCACAATTGCCGCGCGCACGCCGAGGCTGAGCCAGATCAGCAGCGTTACGGCTGCGGTCACAATAAACAGCTTCAAGATCAACTCGTTGACCTTCTCGTTTGCGGTTTCGCCGTAGTTACGCGTAACCTCGACGTTCACATTATCGGGGATCAACGTGCCCTTCAAATGCTCGACCATTGCGAGAATTTCATCGGCCACACCCACACCGTTTGAGCCTTTTTTCTTGGCAAAAGCGATGGTGACAGCCGCAGCCCCGTTCGGCGCACGGTCTTCGGAGCTGTTCAGGTCCTCATAGGCAGGCCCCGTGTAATAAGATACAATATCGTGGGCATCATCCGTGCCTTCGGTCACCAGCGCGACATCACGAATATAGGTGGGCGAACCGCCAGCCACACCGACCATCAGGTTTTCAATGTCCTGTTTTGTTTGCAAAAAAGAACCTGTGTAGAGCATAAAGCTGGTATCACCCGATTCTATGTTCCCGACCCCGCGGGCCGAGTTGGCGTCGCGAATTGTTTGCGCCAACTCATCCAGACCGATGCCGAAACCCGCCAGACGCTCCGGAAATACTTCAACTCTAATCGCATTTTGTCGGCCGCCGACAATAAATGTTTGTGACGTATCGTCCGATTGTTTGACATATTGGACAACATCAAGGCCCAGGGATCGTAGCGCAGCGTCGTCTACATCATGAGACCACATTGTCAGGGTCACGATCGGCACATCATCCACGCCTTTTGGCTTTATGAGTGGCTGAGAGACTCCGGGCGGGATTCGATCCAGGTTTGACTGGATTTTGTCGTTGAGCTTTATAAGGGATGGGCCGAGTTCTTCACCTACTTCGAATTGCACAGTAACCATTGCGCCACCGCGCTCGGAGGCTGAGTAGACGTGCTTTACCCCCGGAATTTCCGAGAGCATTCGTTCAAGCGGGTCGGTTGCCAGAGAGGCAACCTGAACGGCCGATGCGCCGGGATAGCTAAAGAATATGTCCACCATCGGCACAGAAATCTGCGGGTCTTCCTGCCGCGGTGTTGAAACAAGCCCCATCAGCCCAAGGCCAAGACAGGCGACAAGAAGGAGCGGCGACAGGGGAGAAACGATGAACCCTTTCGCCAGCGCACCGGCTAGGCCGAGTTTGCTCGAAAAAGTTGATTGTGGCGTATCAGTCATAGATTCATACTCATTATTTAGCCCTCCCAATCTATGCTTTAATTGCCACCTGAAACCATTGTGGCAGGAGGGTCGAGGATGACAGTTTCACCCCCGCTCAAGCCGGAGACCACCGAAATGCGATCTTCTCCGACAGGGTAGCCGACGCGCACGAGGCGCAAAGATGGCGCGCCATTTTCCAGCACAAAAACGGAAGGAAGGGATCCGCGCCATACTAGGGCAGCGGTTGGCACTGCCGCTTGTTCCTGCAAGGGAACTGACATGTCGGGCACAGTGACCTCGACATACATACCCGGGCCACCCGGCGTGCCGTAGGGCAGGTCAAACTTGATTTTAACGGTATGGCGTTGCTGATCTGCGATCGGGAATATCTGGGCAACACGCGCTTCGATTTCGCCACCACCAATATCAAGCCGGGCAGGGACAATTACCCCTTCAGAGAGGCCAGCGGCCAAACGCACGGGAACTTCGGCCTCGACGCGCAAGTAATCAGTATAGGCAAACCGCATGAGCGGCATTCCCGGCTGTACGGTGTCACCGACTTCAACCATTCGCTGGATGATCACGCCATCAAACGGCGCCAATTGGGAAGCATCGCGAAGTTGCACGTCTAGCGCTTCAACCATGGCCTGCGCCTGCATGAGCCCGCTTTGCGCCTGATCCACGCCAGAAGTCTGGGCATAAAGATCAGCTTGCCGCTCAAGTGCGGAATCCGACTGGCCCATCATATCAGAGAAGCCCCGGGTAAAGAACTGGTCAAACATGCTGGGGGCACCCATGCCCGGCATGGTAGAGATCGAATTAGAGCGGGGCGAGTAGAGCTCGCGGGTATATTGCATTTGGGCGTTTTGGAGAGCCGCCTGCGCTTGATAAACGCGGGCAAGCGCTGCGTTGCGCTGCGCGACGATGTCTGCATCATCAATGGTTGTAAGAATCTCGCCTTCAGCAACGTGCTGGCCTTCCAACCCTGCCATTGCCATCACGGCGCCCGAGATCTGTGCGCTGATGGTAACTTCTTTGAAGGGAATGACAGTACCGCCAACAGTTGCGCTCCCCCCGATCTGGGAAGTGCTGACCACTGCGGTCTCAAATTGGCGATTCGGGCTGCTATCTTGCGCGCCAACAGTTGGTGCTACAGCAGTTGCTGCACTAATAAGCGCCAAAAACCTAACAATCCCTCGCATCTCTCTCGCCTTACTTTTAATAATCTGTCCGGTTTTCTTCCCAAATTCTAATACAGCCACATGTATTCGCAATTCTATTCTTAACGGCCATTTCGCGTTCACTATCATAAAATCGACCATATAGATAGATATGAATATAAATACATGGCAAATCGCCCCATTCCGATCCGAACCCGGCTAGAAGGGCAGAACATTCCCCCACATGTAAGACATAGGTTGCGAAAACGCATAAGCCGCCAAACCGATATCATAGGACATTTTGCCAACCGAGTTGGACATGTTCATCATCGTTTCGTTCATGATAGGGAAGTTGTCAGCCATTACCGAGATGTCACCCGTCATGCCGGAGATGGTAACGTCCATCGAGTTGATGTGGCCACTCATCGAGTGAATATCGGTGGCCATGGCAGACATATCAACGCTCATGCCGGATACACTGTTTGTCATGCTGTCCATGTTTCCGGCCATCTTGGTAATGCTTTCATTTAGCTCAAGCATTACATCGGTCATAACAAACACCCGCTTGGCCATGCCGTACATCACCCAAGTGAAAACCGCCATAACGATCACAATCAGTAAGGTCGTGAGTCCGATGAACCGGCCACTATTGACGCGTCGATACATTCGACTCTCCCTATTTAGGCGGACGGATCAAGAAAACTCAACATTCGCGCGCGAAATACACTGTATTGTCGGCCACCAAGTGGCGGAACTTCCAAGTATTCAAAAAACTGTATATTAGTTTTACGCTAAAGTTAAGTGCTTTGTTTGCCGCAGGTTTGCGGTCTGGCCTTACAAGGGCTGCAGAAAGGCTGAAAATTCGGATCCAATTGTTTTGTCGGGGATATCTGTTCTTAATCTATTCTTCACGAGCGCTGCCGCTCACGATATCTTCCAAGCGTTTATAGTCTTCTTCCCGATAGGTCTGAATAACGCTCGAGATTTCATCTGCGCTCACATCAAGGGAAGACAAAACTATGCTTCCGAGTTGAAGGCTGGATTCAGCTGCTTCAGAGACAACAGCCGTGGCCCCTGCTTTTTCAAGGCGCGCCATATGGCGGCGATCCCGTGCGCGCACATATATTGGAAGGTCCGGGAAGTTTGTGTGCAGCGCCAATACGACTCGACTCGCGGCCTTGGGTTTGTCCAGCGTGATGATTGCCGTTTTTGCTTTTTGCGCGCCAGCCGCTTCAAGCACATGAATTTGGTCGGCATCTCCGTAATAGACAGACATTCCCTTGGCCCGGCATTTTGTGACCCGCGTTTGGTCGAGGTCCAGCGCAACGTAGGAAAGGCCTGCGTCTGAAAGAACTTTGGCTACCGTTTGCCCAACCCGGCCAAACCCTGCAATCAATATGTAATTTTTGAGGTCTTCCACGTTCGGATCGATGGTCTCGTAACTCTGTTCGCTCCGGCCTTCGTGCCAGCAGGCAACCTGTTTTCCAAGGTAAAACATGGCCGGGGTGGCCACCATGCTCAAGGTTATAACCGCCATCAGAACTTGCGCAACATCGGCAGGTATAAGTTCGAGCGCCAAAGCCGCGCCAAACAAAACAAACCCGAATTCGCCGCCCTGAGACAACGCGAAACCGGTTCGCAGGGATGTATCGACGGGCAGGCCGACAATGCGGCAAAGGGCTGAGATTATTATTGTTTTACCGAACATCAAGCTAACCACAATCAGCGCAACCAAACCGAGTTGATCAAAGATCAAAGCCAAGTCTATCGACATTCCAATCGTCATGAAAAACAAGCCCAGAAGGATGCCGCGAAACGGTTTGATATCGGCTTCAATCTGGTGTCTGAATTCGGTTTCGGCTAATAGCAACCCCGCCAGCAAAGCGCCGAGTTCCATCGACAACCCTGCAATCGACATTATCCAACCCGTACCGAGTATCATCAACAGCGTGGTGGAAACAAATAGCTCGGGATTACGCATAGCAGCGATCCACCGGTAAATCGGCTTGAGTAAATATCGACCAAACAGAATAACCGCCACGAGCGCGGCACCGCCTTTGAGCACGGCAAGGCCAAAAGCCTCAAGAAAGGACGCGCCGTCGGTTCCGAGTAAAGTGACAAACACCAAAAGGGGGACAACGGCAAAGTCTTGCAAGAGCAGGATTGAAAAGGTGGTGAGGCCAAAGGGGGTAGCGCGCTCACCGCGTTCCGACAGCAATTGCAATACAAAAGCCGTGGAAGAAAGGGCGAGGCCGGTTCCGATAATCGCCGCCACTACCAAGCCATAACCCAAATACCAGGTTGTGAAACCGATAATAAGGCTGGTAATGCCGACCTGAAATGACCCGAGCCCGAAAACCCGGTTTCCGAGCGATTTTAGACGCCCGAACGAAAGCTCAAGCCCAATCATAAACAGCAAAAACACAACGCCAAACTCGGCCAGTGTATGGGTCGCTTCGGTGTCGGCGACAATCGCAAACCCGTGGGGGCCGATAAATATCCCCGCTGCCAGATAGCCCAATATCGGACTGGAGCGAAATCGTTGGAAAAGCGGCACAATTAGCACGGCGGCAATCAGAAATACCAAAACGTCCAAAAGGTATTCGGAATTATCCATTCGGAAAGTCCTTGCGTCTAAGCGATATTGCCAAAGCGAGTCTCAACACGGGTATTAGCTTAACCGAATACCGGTGCCTATACGATGCCATATCGTCACAGCTATATAAAAATTTGGAAAAAATTACAAAATGGAAATGGAGGTTTCACGCGGGGGCATAAGC